>Ga0194133_10002970_pt1 | contig 24932 bp, 22 predicted proteins | sample TA2KigOf40mmetaG_FD_155448 | JGI IMG/M metagenome (GOLD analysis project Ga0194133, IMG submission 155448) | Freshwater microbial communities from Lake Tanganyika, Tanzania - TA2015055 Kigoma Offshore 40m | ecosystem: Environmental > Aquatic > Freshwater > Lake | place: Tanzania: Lake... | reverse complement strand
ATGTTGGTAACCCAACTGGATCTGCCATTTTTGATTCAGTAATCACTGTGATCTGGGTGGTTGGAATATGTAATTCAATCAATTTCTTTGACAATCTAGATGGCGGTGCGGCAGGAACAGTTGCTATCTCATCAACTGCACTTGCCTACCTAGCACTATCTGGAGATCAGTACTTAATTGCAGCACTCTCCACAGTTACAGCAGGGGCCACTCTCGGGTTTTTAGTTTGGAATAAAAGCCCAGCCAAGATCTATATGGGAGATGCTGGTGCGCTATTTCTTGGCGTATTACTTGCCACACTCACCGTAAGATTTGAACCAGGGACCCAATCCCAGCTCACCTCTTACCTAATCCCAGTATTTTTACTTGCTATTCCAATTTTGGACACAACAGTTGCAGTTAGCTCTCGCATAAGGCGGCATTTATCCCCATTTCAAGGTGGCCAGGACCACCTTTCACATCGATTAATTAGAGCTGGGTACTCAAGGAGAGCTACTGCTCTATCTTTGTGGGGATTATCAGCCTTCTTTGCCATTATTTCAGTTTTGATTTCAAAGATTAATCAAGTTATTGGAAATTACTTTGCGTTGGCCGCAGCAATACTTTGGGCAATATTATTTACACTTTTTTTTAGAACAAAGGATGCTTAAGTTTTTTTATTAAACACTATTTTGTTCAATACAAAGTAATTTATCGGCACAATAAATATGAAAGGTACTAATTTAGCAACTTTAGGATCAAGGCCTGCCTCCACTAAAGTTTTAATTATGGTGCTTGAGATTAGCCACCAAAAGATTAAATTCATTAAGTACTTAGCGCCAGATCTTGAGTGCTCTTGGTTACTTTTAAAGGTCCACTTGTGATGGGTTAGGTAGTTAAAGCTAGTTGCAACAACTGCTGCGAATAGATTGGCAACAAATACTGAATCAATTGGTCCAAACAAGGTAATAAACATAATGTAATCAATCGCGGTTGTGGTGATGCCAACTGCCGCCCAGCGAAGCATGGCCGGGTCAAGATACCTCTTTAGAAGATTCTTTACTACAGATCTCACTTGTTCCAATCCAGTATAAATATGGTGGTGGCTGAGGCCGGGATCGAACCGGCGACCTAACGATTTTCAGTCGTTCGCTCATACCAACTGAGCTACTCAGCCGCGACCCAGACGGGACTTGAACCCGCGACCTCCGCCGTGACAGGGCGGCGCGCTAACCAACTGCGCTACTGGGCCTTACCTTCAAAGCTGAGAATTTAACTCAACTTTGACGCGTCCCCAACGGGATTTGAACCCGTGTTAACGCCGTGAAAGGGCGACGTCCTAGGCCACTAGACGATGGGGACCTAAAGGAGAAGGGTATCGGTCATCTACTTCATATCAAAACTAGTTAAATGGGATGATTCATGCATGGAAATAATCTACAAACCCACACAAGATGAAATCAAAAAAGCTGCTAAGGCATTAAAAGATGGCCATCTTGTGGCATTTCCAACTGAGACTGTTTACGGATTAGGCGCCGATGCAACAAATGAAAAGGCAGTTGGCAGGATTTACTCTGTTAAGGGCAGACCAACAGATCATCCTCTAATAGTGCATATTTCATCCATCAGTCAACTTTATAAATGGGCAATTGAAGTCCCTGAGTATGCGACAAAGCTAGCCAAGAGTTTTTGGCCTGGACCCATGACTTTAATTTTGAAACGTAGTCCGCTTGCAAAAGACTTTATCACGGGCCATCAATCTCTAGTTGGGCTTAGAGTCCCAAGCCACCCAATTTCATTAATGCTAATTAAAGAGTTAGAAAACTTAGGAGCAAATGGAATCGCAGCTCCAAGCGCAAATCGATTTGGCGCAGTGTCTGCTACTTCCGTAAGTGCAGTAATAGAAGAGTTAGGTACATTTCTTTCTACCACAGACTTAGTTCTTGATGGTGGTGATTCTGATGTTGGGATAGAATCAACAATTATCGATTGCTCTGGTAAATTCCCAAACATTATGAGGCCAGGACTGCTCTCGAGTGAAATAATTGAAGAAGTTTGTAGTGAGGTATTAAACTTCATTCCTTCTGACAATATAATTAAGAGCTCCGGACTTTTAAAGTCTCATTATTCCCCGGCAGCTCAAGTGGTTTTAGAGGGTCAAATTTTACCCGGTGAGGGATTTTTTGCAATGGCAGAAATACATACTCCACCAGGTGCGATCAGATTGGGTGCTCCAACTAGCCTTGAGGAGTTTGCTAAGAACTTATATGCAATTTTAAGATTGGCTGATCAAAAAGGCCTCAAACGAATTAAAGTGGTTCAACCAAATGGAACTGGGCTAGCGGTTGCTATTAGAGATCGTTTGGTTAAGGCAGCTGCAAATGAGCATTAATTTTTGTACTAGACTTGCGTTAAGTTGTCCTATCAATAAGGGCATTAAATTGGGGCCTTTAGCTCAGTCGGTAGAGCAACGGACTTTTAATCCGTGGGTCGTCGGTTCGATCCCGACAGGGCCCACTGATACTAACCTATATTAGATTTGAACGGAGGAACCGTATTAAAGAATGAATTGAAAAATTCACTTCTATTCGGAATTAATTTCTTTCAAATCCAGTGAAATCTCTGCTCACAATTTTACATAAGAAAATTTAAGAGATACTTTCAATTGAAGACTCTTAAAATCTTGACAACCCAAAAGTTATCCTCAAAGCGGCAAAATTGGAAGATATCTATACGTTATCGGTGCGGAATATTTCAAGCTGTGAGAATTCTTGCCATAAAATAAATTAAATACAATATTAGTTTAAATCGATTAACCTATCTTTAAACAACTTAATTTTTTCACTAAGTATATTTCCTAAAAGACTTAAACAAAAATCCTTATAGGTAGAAAATACTGGTTGAGTTTTATGCGTTAGAGTACAGTTGAAGTCTTGCATCTGATTTATACATGATCTTTTAAATATTACCATAGATAATAGTGATGACAAATACGGCAATACTTAAGTTTGACATTCTAGAATTAGAATAAGAGACAATAAAAGTATCGAAATCTACAATTAATAAGTTCACAATCTCTGCATCTAGAATTTTAATTTGACATGACAATATTTTTCAATCAAATAACTTGAGATCCCCACATAGCATTTGATCGAAATCATTTATTAACATGGTAATTGCCGGTTTACACAATATACCTTATTTGAGTCTTCAACATTATTAATGAACCTCGTCAGAATATTTTTCGGGTAAAGAGTTTTCGAGAAATATACTCAAAGCATGGTAGATAATAATATGACATTCTTGAATTTTGTGAGTTGCCGTTGCACTCACTGGGATTATGAGGTCAATATCCTTACTTAAGTTTTCAATAGCTTTAACACTAGTAAGTGCAATTGTTTTCATACCCATGGAATAAGCCTTAGCGAATGCTCGGTTTACGTTTTTTGATTTACCACTAGTTGTAATTCCAAATAGCAAGGAACCAGGTTCTCCATATGCTTCAACTTCTCGCGCGAATTGTTCTTCAAACGAATGGTCATTACTCCATGCACTTGTCACGGCACTATTAGTTCCCAAGGCGATAACCTTCAATGCTTTGTGTTCCTTAGTAAAGTAATTTACTAATTCTCCTGCGAAATGTTGTGCATCAGAATGCGAGCCCCCATTTCCACATATAAGTATAAATTTATTTTGAATTATAGTATCTAGCAGCAAACTTGCAGCGGTATCAAATATTTCTAAAAATTCATTATTGTTTATGGATTGTAAATTATTTATAGACTCAATAAGATAATTTTTAAAATTCATTTTTCTCGATTCTTTGGCTATGGTGGTATTTAGTTTAACCTAATTTGTACTAATTGTTAAATAAAATTAAAGAGGTAATAAACCTTTTGTCTACTTTTAAAGTAAATACAATCTATTGTCTAATGATGGCTTTTGCTTTATTAAATCTAATTCCATTGACTCATCTCTAAACTATCTTTGAAACTTGACCAAATCTTATATAAATCCAATCCAGCATGGCCGCAGTCCAAACCCTTGGTTCTTCATCAATAAGTTGAGTATGCGTAAATTCAAACCGCAAAGTAGCAATCTAAAACTTCTTATGCACGCATTTTTCTCACCTTTAGTTAGCTCATTCTTACCAATTGTATGCTCTTGTATTATCCCCTTAATCCCGCTTTCGAATATTCAGATTTATAACATACTATAATAATTATTTAGAATTTTAACCATAGTAAGACACCGATTCATACTCAAATAGTATGATAAATCTATGTCTGATCGTGCGGTATCTGATGACGGTAGCAAAGTGACATATTGGTTGAAGCCTAGCGAACTTACAAATTCAGTTTATGTGCACTCAAGGAGTTTTGTGTCAGATTTTGACAAATTAGTTAGTGATCCAATTAGAGAAAAACAGATTTATAAAGAACACATTTACATGGAAAAAGAGGAACTTTTAGAACTTTTAGAGATTAGCATAAACGCAAGTAATTTTGAAGTGTCAGGAGTTGGGGTAGAATTAGGATCTGGCTGTTCTGCAATTTCTGTAGAGCTAGTAAAGCGTAATCAAAACATTAAAAAAATTTATGCCGTGGAGATTGTTCCAGAGATAGTCGAGTATGCAGCTGTGCCTTTAATATACATGCATAATGTTGAAGAAAAGGTAGTACCAGTAGTTGGAAGCTTTGATAACATAAGACTTAGTGATGATTCAGTTGATTTTATTATTGAGTTTGATAGTTTGCACCACAGTTTTAATTTAAGTCGCACGATCGAGGAATCAAACCGTATACTAAAACCAGGGTCGAAATTACTGGCGATAGATCGATCTCACTGGAGCACTTCCAAGCGCAGAAGAAATGAACTCGAAAACGTAAAGTATTCGAAAGAATTCCTCATCGCTCGCGGCTTAGATCCAAACATTGCTGTAACTCGCGCGGAAAATGGCGAGCATGAGCACTTACTAGATGACTATTTAAATACGTTCAAAAATGCTGGGTTTACCGATGTGAATTGGGTATTTCTAGTGGACCCAAAACTTTCCATTCTAAAACTTTCATTAATTAGTGCAATTCCTTCACTTTTAAGGCGTAATACTAAATATCACTATATTCAAACTTGGCCATTCAGAAAATTAATTTTACCAGTTATATTAATGCGTGTTTTTAAGCTAAAAAAAGTTGGGAGATTTATAAATTTCCCAAGAAAAAAGAATTCGAATAGATTTCAAGCAAAAACGCTTATATACGCAACCAAATAGCCTCGGTAGCTTTTATTTTCAATAAATAGATGAGTTTTGCCTTATTTAGTCCGCAAAAGTTCAAACTGATGCTACTATACCGCGTGTTTGTTTTTTAAAGGGATTAGAGATTTTTAAAAAGATTATTGATTGCAAACTATGAAATCATACATGAATTTATATTTAAAAACCGGGAATAATACTACTAAAAAATGCAAGCCATAGCGCAGATGGTGTGACTACTGTAAACTACGCTGAATTTCTTAATGAGCAAAAGTTTACATATGCATACATTGAAAATACAAAAGAATTATTCAAGAGTAAAACTAACTCAAAATATGCCGAAACTAAATGGAGAGCACATATTGTCGCCTGGGCGTTTAATCAAGCTAAATATTTGGAAGGTGATTTAATTGAATTAGGAGTTTATTGCGGAAGTTTAGTGGGAACAGCATGCACCTATCATGATTTTCAAAATTGGGACAAAACTCTATTTCTAGTTGACACTTGGGGAGAGAATTCTGATTACCCTGCTTCAAAGTGTTATTCAGTAGATATTTTTCAAAAAGTAAAATTAAAATTTGCAAGATTTCAAAATGTTGCCCTAGTGTGCGGTAAAGTCCCGGAGGTTTTGAAGAAAATTACCAGCGAGAAAATCCCTTTTATTTCATTAGATATGAACGATGGATTATCAGAACGATTGGTACTTGATGCGCTGTGGGAAAAAATCGTTCCAGGCGGAACTGTCTATTTAGATGATTATTGTGACCAAACTCGTTCAGGTTTGCGAAAAAATATCAATGACTTTTTTATTGATAAAAAAAGAATCAATTCTTTGCTTCCATTATTCTTGTTCAATTGTAGTAAAATCACCCAGTTAGGATTATCTCACGAAATGTTTTTTACAATATAAGTATAAGTCATAGGAGGTATTTCTTACAAAGCTGATAAAACCTGCAACGCGGTATGCAAGAACAATAGCTTTATGTTTTGCTCTTCGGTGCTTTAGTAAGCGAAATGTTGACATATTTTTACCAAGTAAATTACGAATTACATTAAGCTTTGAGATTTCAATTTTAGTTTGATTTTCATTCTCACGAACTTCAGTAATGCTCCTATTATTAACCTCTTTTACAAGTGTAGCTCTTTTATTAACAATTACGGTATATTTTAAAATAAGATCAATCAAGCTGAAAAACTCGCCTATACTATTTCTACTTTTAAAATTATAATTTTTACTGTACATTAGTTCGCAATCTAAACGAAAAATAAACATTTCTCTGGTAAACAGACCCAGATTAAATCGGCTGCAATGATGATGATTTGCTATAAGAAATCTGAATAACCTTACATACTTAGATCTGTTCTTATACTGACCGCGCGTTGTTACTCGAGTTTCAGATGATAATGAATCAATGACAAAGCTTGGAACAATAATCGAATTTGGGAACTTAATTCGGGTTTCAAGAAGTTCTTCAAGGCAGGTCGACTCCAAGAAATAATCATCTGCTCCTATATAAATTATTCCCTCATCTTTGCTAAGAATATTCTTGCAATATTCAGCTACGTAGAAAAAATGATCTAAGAGCAAAATCTGTTTAGGTGGATATATCAAAGTGAGATCAATATTTTTGCGATAACTATTTATTATCTCTACTGTAGAGTCAGCAGAGAAATTATCGGAAATTACTACCCTGAATTCAACGTTTTCTTGTTTTTTCAAACTGTCAAGCAGTCTGCCGATTCTTCTCTCTTCATTTAGTGTGTGTGTAAAAATCAATACTTTACTTTTATTTTGTTGATTAATTTATAACTCCTAGTTCATTTTTTTACTAATTGACTAAGTGCAAACCCAAGCTTTTCAATTTTCTCACTTTCAAGGTCAGGAAAATTACCAATATACCAAGAAAAATTGTGTATGTGTTCGGTCTGTGGAAAATTCTCGATTGGGAAATTCCTAGCGATATTCTCGAGGTAGGGTTGTCTTAACTGATTTCCGCCACCCGATAGACCTCTTCTAAATTCAACACCAATACCTTTAAGCAACAACTCAATTTGGTCCCTTAGTCTGAAATCAGGTTTTTGTAAAACCAAAGTAAAAGCATAATTCGAACTTCCTTCTATATTGAAATTAGTTTTAAATATTTTTGGATCTATGAGATCTAAAAATTTTTTAAAGTTTCTTGTCCGAAGTAAATTATTCTTATCTAATCTTTTTATTTGGCTCAAACCTAATATTGCATTTAATTCACTTGGTCTCATATTATGTGAGGCGTATGCAAAAATGAAATCTGGATTTAAGTTAGGATTTCTTTCAGTGTATTGCAATTTTAATTTTAAGTTTGTACTCTCTCTAACCATTCCATGTGATCTCATAATTCGAAGTACTTCATAAAGATCTGAATCGTTGGTCGAAATCATCCCACCTTCTATGGTTGTCATATGATGAGCGTAATAAAATGAGAAATTAGATGCCCAGCCAAAGGTACCAATTTTTCTGCCTTTATAAGTTGCTCCATGTGACTCACATACATCTTCTATCAATTTAATATTTTGCGATTTTAGGCTATCTATAAGAAACTCTGATACGCCATTAAATCCAAGCACATGTGTCAAAAATACTGCCTTAGTATCAGGAGTAATTGCGTTAATTATTTTATTTTCATCTAATGCCAGGGTCGAGGGGTTTATATCAACAAAAATTGGTTGGTGTCCAGCATGAATTACAGATGCTATGTCTGATACCCATGTTAATGGTGGGACAATCACTTCTCCTTTCCCATCAATAGCGGCAAGTGCTAACATCGTTATGTCATTCGCTGATGCTCCAGAATTCAACATTACAGAGTGTTTTACGCCTAACCACTTACTCCACTCCGCTTCAAATTCTAGTACTTTTGGTCCATGCGTAAGCTTTGGGTCTGTTTGCTTTAGATATTCTATTAGCAAGTCTAAATCATCTCGCGTGATGTTATTGCTCATTAATGGCCAAGAAAGATTTTCTAACAGATTAATTCCTTTCGCCTTTTCAATCTAAACTTATTATTTTGAAATTACTTTCGTACCTTCAGGAGAAATCTTAAATGGGACATGAACCAGGTTTGGCATTCTTTTTAAGAATTTATCTCTTTCTCCTCTTTCTACCCAAAACATACAAAACCCACCACCTCCAGCACCTAATACTTTACCACCAAGCGCACCCGCATTTCTTCCAGTAGTTAGTAATTCTTCGAGGCGGCTTGTTAAAGAAAATGGATTTAATTCTTTTTTTATTTCAGAACCTTCATTTAACATTTCGCCAATAATATCTAAATCAGAGTCACTGGAAATTAATTGCACACTTTCATGAGCTAATTTCATTGTTTTTTGCATTAAAAATTTATTATTTAGCAGATTACTGATTAATCCTTTCGAAACCTCACTACTATTTCGTGATGTTCCAGAATATAGCAATACAGCTCTTTGTTCTATTTCAGCAATTCTTTCGTAAGAAATTTTAAGTGGTGACACCTCCCACTTATTTTTACCCTGAAATTCAATTAAATTAATTCCACCTACAGCACATGCAATCTGGTCTTGCGATCCAACAACTTCTTTTAAAATATTTTGCTCGAGATTTATAGCTTCATTTGCCAAACTTTTAGTATCCAGAGATTCACCCTTAAGAGTTAAAAGTGAATTAATAATTCCAACCGAAAATGCAGAACTAGATCCAACCCCACTCATAGCCGGCAAATCCCCATGATGCTGGATTTCAAGTGAAAAATTTGCTGCAAACTTACGAATAGCTTCCCTAACTACCGGGTGTTTAATTTCCTCAATACTTGAGGTTAATTCAATTAGCGAATAAGAAACTCTGAATTTATGCGCAAAAAATGGCGGAAGTTCCCTAGCAGAGATGTAGCAATATTTGTCGATGGTAAATGAAATTACTGCGCCACCATTTTCATTAAACCAAGTGGGGTAATCAGTTCCACCTCCAAATAGAGAAATTCTGTATGGAGTCTTTGTAATTATCATATGTTTGAATACGAGCTATTATTAAATATTCTAATTCCAGATATAAGTTCGTTCAAACCTAGCTCTAGTGAAACTTTTGGTAAAAATCCGCGGGATTCAATTTTTGCATTGGAAACTATATAGTTTCTCTGGTCTGGGTCTTTCCCAATTGGAGCTTCAAGAAAAGTAAAAAATGGTAAAATTTTGGAAATTTTTTCACACAATTCAACCTTAGAAATATTGGCTTCGCTCAAACCTACATTGAAAACATCTCCTACAAAATTTGAAGGGTTTTGAATTGCACCTAGAAACGCAGATGCTACATCCGACACATGAATATAATTTCTTTTGAAGTTTCCTTCAAAAATAACAATAAACCCATCTGTTACTGCTCGATAGACAAAGTTATTAACCAATAAATCTAATCGCATTCTAGGCGATAATCCAAAAACAGTTGCTAGTCTAAAGCTTACTGAATTACTTCGCTCCATAAGTATTTTCTCTACCTCAACTTTATCTTTGGCATAAAGAGATAGGGGATTTAATGGGCTACCTTCATCACAAAAGTTATTTGAATCACCCGATCCGTATGCGCTATTTGTAGTCGGCATTATTACAACTTGATCTTGACTTAGATCAGTTAATTGTTCAATAATTGAGTTCTTATTTATAGAAGATGCAAGAATTGGATCTTTCTCACAAGCAGGTGCACCAACTATCGCAGCTAACGGAATTATGATATCTGCTTTTGAATATAACTTCTTCATATTACTAGTATTTCTGACATCGTCTATTACGAGTGAAAAATTCTTATTCATGATATTTTCAACCAAACTAGTTTGCTTGTACATATAGTTATCAACAACAATAACCTCGTACCCAGAATCCAGCAATTTAGGAATTAAGATTGATCCGATATAGCCTGCGCCACCTGTTACTAAAACTTTAGTTGACATTAAGATTTAAACCTAAGTTTTTGAGTGCAAAAACATAATCGTAAACTTATCATCAATCATTACTCCTTTTTAGAACATTCGATCTTTATCGAATCATAGTTTACTTCTTAGAATAATCCTAGTTTTTCATAAAAAATTGAGAAGTATGTGATACGCCTAGCAGAAAGTACCTAAACTAGTACTCATAATTGCTTTGTTAAATGCCATAGCCGCGAATAACTTAGAAACTAATTTTCATGGGTGAAAAGTTTTAATCAGTAAATCAATTTTATCTAAAACTTGAAGCCAATTTTCGCACTTTAACTTTTTAAACTCTTTAGAGCAACTGTTGTTTTTAAATGGAATTATGGTAACTCCTAGATTAATAGCAAATTCAATGTCGGAGTTGTTGTCTCCGATCATATAAGTATCCACGCGATCAATTTTTAGTTTTGAAAGTATTCTTAATCCCATATTAATTTTTGGTTTTCTACACAGACATAAATCTTCTGGGCCATGCGGGCAATACTCAATCGATTCTAGTTTGACACCAAATTCAGAGAGTAATTCAACAACTCTTTTGTTAACTTTAACAACGTCAGAGTTCGATATAAGGCCTCTAGCGACAGCTGACTGATTTGACGCTATAGCAAAGACAAAATTCTTTCTTGATAATTCATAAAGTGCTTGTCCCGCGTATTCCTCTAACTCAACTAATCCTGGATCGCCAAGATACGGAATATGCTTAATTAGAGTTCCGTCACGATCGATTATCAGTAGTTTTTTGCACACATCATATTATAAGGTGAAAAGAATTCTAGATCAAAGTAATAAACAGCACTTCTAACAGTGTTTAAGTGAATAATAAAAAATAAGCTTACAACTTTATTCTAGAATATTTCTTTTTAAACTAATTTTCATCATATCTTTAATACTCTCAACCGCTACATTTCCAAACTTGCTAGATATTAAATCAATAAATTTTGGATTCGAATGGTACGAAACAAATGCCTCGTCCCTAAATTGTAAAATGTCGGCAGGTGATAAAGCAGCTGTTGGTAAAGGAAGTGTATCTATGGAATGAAAAGAATAACCAGTGTATTCTTTAGGAAGCTCTACGCCATTTGATATCGCTTTTGAATACAACTCACTTCCAGGTAGCGCCATTGCGGCGTACATATTCCAACCTGCAGTCATCAATTCAATAGAAAGATCCATAGTTTTTTGCATGGAATCTTGAGTATCTCCCGGAAGCCCAACAATATAATTTGCCATAACATCGATATCAGCTGTATGAATTTGATCAATTACTTTGTAAATGTCCACATCCTCAAATTTTCCTTTAGAAACTTCAAGTCTAATATTTTTGTCACCACTCTCTATTCCTAAGCAAAGCCACCTAATTCCAGCACTTCTTACAATTTTGAGAAATTCTGGATTAGTGACTGTGTCAATTCTAGAGTAAGACCAGAGTCTCAAATCATCTGAATAATTCTTTTGTGCTAAACCTTCGCAAAGTGGAAGGTAATGCTTTTTATAAAGCAAAAACATTTCATCCACAATTCTAATGGTTGAAACACCTAAAGAATTTAAAATATCAAATTGCTTCAGATTAAATTCCGTAGACCAAAATCTCATCCCTTTGTAGTTACTTGCAATACCAATTTCTTCGTTGTCATTTCTATTAATAATATTTATCATGCAAAATGAACATCCAAAATTGCAACCTAAAGATGTCTGAATCGCCGCATACGGCGTACGAAGTGATTCATCATAACCAGCATGCCATAATGGCGATCTGTACATATCTAATGGCTTATTATTGAACGGCAATAGGTCCCATGCATATCCTGGTAGATCTTTATCCATTCTCTCGGTAGGCACAATTTTCTCAGGCGGGTTCATGACAATCTTGCCTGCATCTCTATAGATAATTCCTTTAACATCACTCAAATTTCTACTATTTATCTCTGGTAACTTTAAAACATTCCAAAGTGCATAGACCCCTTCATTTGTAAAAGCGAAATCTATAGACTCTTCATCTTCCATAGCTTTTTTCGGAAGTGCCTGAATGTAGGAACCAATAAAAGAAATTGGTACCTCATATTTAATATTCTTTAATGATTTCGATAATTGGGTAGCACCACTCATGCTTACCGTACCAGCATTTACATTTTGCCCATATACAACAAAGCAAATCAATTTGTATTTTTCTGATGTAATTCGTTGGGTTGCTTCAGTGATATCTAGTCTTTCTGCATTAACGTCTAAAATTTCTACGCTATATCCCCTAGATCGAACAGATTCAGCTAGTAAAAGTGACCAAGTAGGAGGTTCGATTGCAGCAAACTTATCTGATAGTGACTGATAAATTCCATTAGCATTCCCAGGATTTATAATTAGTAAATCAGCACTCAATTTGTTACCATCGCATCGAGTGATAATCTAACAACATCCTTTACAGATAAACCATAGTTTTCTAGCAACTGTTCTCTGGTCCCATTTTCAAAAATGTACTTAGAAGGCAGTGAGATATTGTTAAAGTTAACTAGTTTCTTACATCGGATTAATATACTACTCACGCTTTCAGAAATACCCCCATTTGGTGATTGTTCTTCAAGTACGATCATCCCATTTGATTTTTCCGCTAATTCTAAAATTAAAGTTTCTGGCAACGGCCAAATTTTTTGTAAATCAACCACATTTACAGTGGTGTCAGAATCCTTAGATATTCTCTTGCCAGCTTCAAGAGCAACTCCAGCCACAAATCCGTAAGTTAAAATAGTTAAAACTCCTTTTTCGTTATCGCATTTAAATTTAGTAATCAACTGATTATTATTTACAGAGTCGGGGGAATATGAAACTAACGAATGAGATTTTCTCTCTAATCTTACATAATTCGTCACACTAGAATTCATACATTCATTAACAATGTAGGGAATCGATTCACTTGAAGACGGGCTCCATATGTTGATTCCATGAAGGGTTTTCATAACCCCTACATCCTCACTTGTTTCGTGCGCTGGTCCGGCAGGCGCGTATCCCAAACCCACGCCGTTACCTAAAATAGTGATCTTGTTATTAGCAATTACAGATGAGTAACGAATTTGTTCGAAACAACGCATTACCCAAACTGCCATGAAATACACAAAAACTTTTTTGCCGCCACGTGCTAACCCAGATGCAAAATTAATTGCATTTTGCTCAGAAATACCCAGATCAAAAAATTGAGCTGACAGTTGCCGCCTCCACTTATCGATTGAGGGCGCGCCCATATCAACAGAGATCAAAATTATGTCTTTATCAGATTTGGCTTTAAAAAATAAATCATCCAAAAAAGCATCTCGTTGGGTTATCAAGATAATTCCTTAATGCCTAATTCAATATCTTCCTTTGAACTTGGAATAATTGTGTGATACTCGAACTTATCTTCCATGTAACTAATTCCTTTTCCCTTAATTGTATCGGCAATGATCACTTTTGGGCTTTTTGATTCAATCCTAAAACATTTCCTCAGTTCACTAAAATTATGACCATCAATTCGATAAGTTTCATACCCGAAAGATTCAAACTTTCCCACTAATGGTTCTAGCTTTAGCCCATTTTCGGTATTTCCTAATATGCCAAATTTATTTCTATCTACAATTAAAGTTAAGTTCTTTAATTCATGATGGGCAATAAACATCAAAGACTCCCAAACAGATCCTTCATATAATTCAGCATCTCCCAAGATCACTACAAATTTTTGCCAAGGGCGAGAAACAGCTAATCCAGCCGCAAATCCAATACCGTTTCCAAGTGATCCACCCACAAAATTACACCCAGGAATTGAATAGTCAGCATGCAATCTTAGAATACCATTTGGTTTACAATAATTATTTAATTCATCTCTTGAGAAGTATCCAAGCTCAGCTAGTATTGGATAGATTGCTGGTGAACCATGCCCTTTGCCAAATATGACACGGTCATGTTCTAAATCAAAATTTGAATCTGAATCAAAAAATAGCGAAACTAGTATCTCTACACACGAAAGTGAACTTGCAAGATGCCCAAATCCAGAATTTGTTTTAAAAATAAATATATCTTTTCGAAATGATTTCGAAAGACGTTCCAACTCCATATCAGTCATGGGTTTTTTGATTAAATTGGGCATATCGAACTATATCATAAGTCACAATATACTTTATTTCAATTTCTCACTTTTGATATAAAGGTATTTCCAAAGTCTTTCAGGAGAATAATGCAAGTTGTTAAATTTCCTAGCTGTTGCACCTATTTGTTTAGCTGAATTTATGTTGAGCGAAACCCAATCAATTAGCTGTTCAATTTCGCACAAACACCTAAACTTTAAATAGTGTTCGTACTCGTTATAAAAATAACTTAACGGTTGATCATTTCCCGTTTCTTGCTGCAGGACAAGGGATCCAACACTTATAACGTCAAATGTCCGACCTGTCACAAGAGAGTGAGAATCAGATTTCTGGGCCAAGCTTATTCCTACCAGTGATTTACTTAAATTATCAATATAACTAGACCAAATCGATCGAAATTTCAGCTTATGGTAGTTGAAAATGATTAACACTAGTTCCATGTTTCTGCTCTTTGCAAGTCCACTTAAATTTCTTAACCAAAATCTGCGATCTTGCTCCTTGATGCTTCCAGAAAAAATAAGGTTATTCTGTTTAGTTTCTAGTGGTCTTTCAGAAGATTGCAAAGCTGGGAATGGCCAAAGTAAAAATTTTTTTTCTAAGTCTAAGTCTTCTATTCTTTTAACGGCTATTGGATCAATATGGAGAAATAATGTTGCAGCATTTCTCCAGTATTGTACAAAACTCAAATCAGAGTTGCGCCAGATATCAAAACACACTATAGCAACAGTACTGTCCGTACTCTTCTTAATTTTTAAAATAAAATCTACAGATAATAAATACTTAGAGTCTTGATGTAAATTACCATGAAGCGCAAAAATAATTGTTGTTGGCGAGAAATCAAGCACATAATTTAACATCTTTAAATCATTTTTTTCATTTGAATACTTACTTATATCGAGTAAACATGTACTGATTCCAAGAAACTGTGATGAAGCTCTTAAATTTTCTAGAACTTCAGATGTTGCATTTGCGATTGAGTTATCGTAAATAAACAAAATCCTCATTTCATTAAGATTTACAGTTTCGACTCCACTTTCAAGAATATTTTTTGCTAATTTGGGCAATTCTCCACTTATAATGTTATTAAATGTAGTATCTAGATTGTTCTTACAAAATTTTTTGTGATCGGAAAAAGATAATAGTTCTTTATTGCTTGGATATACTCCAGATTTTCCAGTGAATTTTTCCAGAAATTTCCAGTATTGCCCCTTTCTTATAAGTTGCGATGAAATGATATTCAAAACATTTGAAGTGACGGTAATTTTAATTTTAATTAAAAATTTGTGGTAAAAATACACAACACCATCATAGCATTTCGTATTGATTAACTATAGATATTATTTAAATTTGCATAAATTATGAATACTTCTTTTAGTATGATAAAGGTACGCCTATAATCTTCAATTACACAAAACTTAACAATTTATAAAATTATAATAGTATTAACTAACAATTTACCTGGATTCTAAATTTAGCGAAAGATTCACCGCTTAAACGGAAATTTTTTCTGGAATAGAGTTTAGTTCTTGACGCAAATTAGAAAGCATTTACTATTGGCTACAAGATAATCACCAAAACTGGTCACAATTTTCCTCCAAAGCACGATACAGTCTGAGCCATTGTTGTTACTTTAATGGTCGCCTCACGCCTAAATCTAGGTGGGTTTTAGTATGCTCACCAACTGGAGGCCGACTCGCTGAATTGAATACTGAGCCCGGGGCAACATTTACCCCCTTTCGGTGTCTTACTAGGTAGAGGGGTCAAGACGTTGGCTCATCGAAAGCGGGAAATCAAAGTGTCACTTCGTAAGAAGGCTCAGGCCCCAGCGACTGTTGCTGCGTGGTCTGTTTCTGATTTATCCGCCCTTTATACCCAAAACCGCTCATCACTTATCGCTCAAGCCCGCCGAATTCTTCGAAGCGATGCTGATGCAGCAGAGGTTGTTCAAGATGCCTTTCTTAAATTTATCTTGGCAGCCCCAGAGCTAGATACAGCAGATCGTGCCATGGCATATCTGCGCACAACAGTTAACAATCTATGCCTAAATGTAATCCGTGCAAGTGGATCTCGCCCAAATCTAGTTGCGCTTGATTCAGATACATCCCAAGAACGTCTTGCGGAGATCGCAGCAGAGAATCACATCCCAATGGATGCCACATTGGCAGCAGCTGAGGATGCCTCAATAATTCGCGAAGCTCTTTCTCGGCTTTCAGAGACGCAACGAACAGCACTTGTTATGTGGGAGGTTGAAGGTCGTACCACTAAAGAGATTGCTCAAGCAATTGGAACCAGCGAGAAAAATGTTCGCCATGTTGTGCAACGTGCCCGCGCTTCATTTATTCGCATCCTTACTGAATGGGTCGTTGATGAAAAAACTGGTTCTACCGCACTTGATGCTCTTTCTGGAACCTATAAGAAGGCAGCGGAGCTTGCTAAGAAATCCTCAAAGGTGGCGCTCTCATTACTTATTGTGATGGTGGCATTCTTAGGTTTTAATTCTGTAACAGGTTCAGAGTTCAATACGCCAACTATTACCGCAACTGCTAAGCAAGAGGCTCCGTCTACAGTTAACTCTGAGGCTAATAGTAATTCACCACAATCTTCAGCAGAAGAGATTCTTTCTTCAGCAGAAGAGACTCTTTCAACACAAAAAATAATTCAAGATAACTCAGCTATTAATTTTCGCACATCTAAATCTTTGTTTGCCGGACTTTCAAAGGATGGTCTTCCAACCAGCTTTACTGTCTCAGACTCTACTGGTGAAGTTGGCTCAGTTGGTTTATCCTCACAATCAACCATTACCAACCCAGATGGTTATATTTTAGTTTCATACCTTCAGGCATATGGCGAGAATGTAATTAATCTTCTGATGTCACAATCAATCACAGTAGATGGTTCAGGCACTTCATACTATGCAAGTCCATCAATCACAGTCGCTGGCTCCTGGTTCCCATTGACTCAGACCGGATCGGCCTCAAGCACTACTCGCCTTTCTAACGGTAATTACCTCTTAACGGCCACCCTATATATAGACTCCACCATTGATTCACCCCTATTTGTGGCTACTACTGGTGGGTTAGATGTCGATGCGATTCCAAGCCAGATAACTACCCGTATAATTTTGAACTCTAGCAAGAGCTCAATCCTTGCTCAGGCGATCAATATCGGCGCCAAAGGGGTCAAATAAATGACACCTAAAAAACAGGTTTCTCCTGCGATCCGGATATCACAGGGGGAAAGAGATGCGTCAGCACGTGCGACTCATCTTAAAAGCCGCTACTAGGAAATCCCTGGTAACGACTAACGAAAGGAAATAAATGTCTACAAAGACAAACTTCAAGCGCATTGCGCTTGTTGCTGTTGCTTCTTTGGGTCTGGGTGTACTTAGCTCAGTTCCATCGAATGCGGCAATTGTCGGCGTTCCAACAGTTGTAACAACTAACGGAACAGCGACTCTAGTTAGATCGGACACCACAACTGCAGCGCGCATTCAAGTTAAATTCAATGCAACTGCAGCAAATGATTCAGTAAACGTTACTGTGTCATTAGGATCCAAGCCATCAGGTGCTGTAGGTGCCACAGATTCAGTTTTGGCTTCTATGAGAGATACTGCCACATCAACAGGTGGAGCTCATCAGCTTGGACTTACTGGCACAACAGCTGCCGCTTTCAACACCTCATCTGAATCCAAAACAGTAAGCAGTAATAAGCAAACTATCGTTGCTGCTGCTGCTGGAGTTGTTGTGGGTCAATTTAGATACCACCTCGACACTGCTCTGGTAAGAACAGCTGGTACTTATACTCTGGACTACTATGTAACTGTTTACTCTGCAGGTGCTGAAGTCTCAACCTCTGCTACATTTGGACAATTAACTATTGTTGTTACAGATGGAACTGATGGTACGGGTAATACAGCTGTTGCCGGAACCTCTACAGCAGTGATTAGCTCCGGCACTTCATATGCCCCAGCCGTTAGTGGTGTAGATGATGTAGTAACAGCAGCATCAACTCCTCCAGGAACTGAAGTTGCAAATATACGAGTGACTCAAAAGACCGCAGCAGGGGATCCTGCCCGTGAGTCAATTACGGTTACTACAAATATCGGTAACGTCGGTCTTAATGATGACGGTGCATCCGGAAAATCTGTTACTTTCTTAGCAACAGCAGATGGAATTGATGATATTAATGTTTACAGTGATGGTTCAGCAGGTACCGCAACCATTACCATTAAGACAACATCAGTTACTTTTGCACCAAAGACTGTAACTTTCTACAGTACAACTGTTGCCAAGTATACAATTACACAATTGGCGACAGTGATTGGCTCAAGTTCAGCAAACACTTTTGTTGTGACTGCTCTTGATGCTCAAAATGTTGTGATCAAAGAATCAACAAATTCAACTGTTTATGCTTATTCAAGCAATCTAGATGCTGTGGCTACTGCTGCAACTTCTGCATCTGGGCAAGCTTGCTCAGCATATAGTGCTACTGCAGGTGGACATGTCTGCGCCTTAACTGGTGCAGCAAACGGAGAAGCTACTATTACTATACGTAATAAGAGCACCGTTGCACTGTCCACTGTTTCTGCAACAGCAGGAAAAGTAACTGTGAACACAAATGCTCCAGTCAAGATCGCATTAGCTTTTGATAAGGCTACATACGCTCCTGGCGAGGTTGCATACCTAACTGTTTCAGCAACTGATGCTGCTGGTAACCCAGTTGCACCTAATAGCACTGGCTACGCAAATATGCTTGCAACAGGTGGAATCACCTCAAATGTTGCATTCGGAAATGGTTCAGCTGGAACAGATAGCATGACTGCAACTACACTTCCATTCAGTACTGCTACATCAGGTAAAGCCTCAACAACAGGTATTTATACAGTTAAGGTGTTTATGCCTGCATCTGGTGGAGCTATAGAAGCCTATGTAACTGGTGGAACCGCACTTGCTGCAGCAAATCAAGTTAAATTAACAGCAAAAGCTACTGTAACCGACAGTGGAGCAGCAGCTCTTGCAGCCGTTAATGCACTTGCAACAACAGTTGCATCATTGAGGACCTTGATTACCACATTAACTAATCTGGTTCTAAAGATTCAGAAGAAGGTAAAGGCCTAATCGCCTTAACTAACTGAATTACTGCTTGGGCCTGACCTTCCAAAAGAAGGTCAGGCCCAAGTTATTTAGATAGAATTCAATCATGAACAAGCCACTCAGCGATAGAAGAGAAAGCAAAAATTCTTCCTCAATTTGGTTTTTAATAATAGGAATCTCAACTGTAACTTTATATTTCAATACAAAAGCTTATGATCCGTTTAATACCCATAAATTAATAATTTTATTAGTGCTTAGTGGATGGCTTTTAGGACATATTTTCAATCACTATCGAAAGATATATTTACATTTAACTAGAAAAGAGTTTATTTTTTTAGTAATTCCCGTATTATTCATAGTAACGCAGCTATGGGCATTGTTTTTTACAGATATATTTATAGTTGGATTACTAGGTGACACACAGCGTCGAAATGGCTTTTTATCTTATTTTGCTTTAACTATAGTTCTGATATTTTGCATGATATCAGTTAATTATTTTTATGCTTTAAGAGTCTTGAAAAGTGCAATAATCGTTGGAATTTTACTTTGTTCATATGGATTAATGCAGATTACTGGAAATGATTTTGTATCTTGGAACAACCCATATAACTCAATGATCGCCACGGTTGGTAATCCGAATTTTGCCTCATCGCTTTTGGCTCTTATAAGCCTTATTGCTTTGTTCTCACTTTTTAATAATGAGTTTTCGAAACTGTATAAAACTGTCGCTGCCTGCATAATCTTTTTTTCACTCTACTTGATTGTAATATCGCAATCCCGACAAGGATTATTAGTAATGTCATTTGCCATATTATTTTATTTCACTGTTTTAGTCTTCATGAATTTTAGAAATTTTAGAATTCCTGTGATGATTACATCATTAGTTGTTACAGCATTGGCAATTCTTGGAATGCTCCAAATCGGACCACTTTCATCGCTCCTTTACAAGAGTTCAGTAACTGTCCGAGGTTATTATTGGAGAGCCGCATGGGAAATGTTTTTGGATAAACCATTGACTGGCATTGGTTTGGATAGATATGGAGCATACTTTAAACAGGTCAGGGAATCAGGCTACCCTTTAAATTATGGATTCGATATAACTAGCAGTAATGCCCACAACGTTTACCTTCAATTGTTCAGTACTGGTGGGTTGTTTGTTGGATTGACTTACCTTGTGTTGTTGTCGCTAATTTTTTTGGCAGGTATCCGAAATATTCAACTAACCAGTGGAAACTCACAAAGATTTAATCTTATGTTTTTAGCAATCTGGATTGGATTCCAATCTCAATCTTTGATCTCGATAGATAATATTGGAATTTCTATTTGGGGCTGGCTTATTGGAGGATGTATTTTAGGAATTAACTTAAATTCATCAGGCGTTAACAAAATAGAAATTAATGGTAGGGATAGATTGGTTAAGAAAAATGTAGTAAACCTTTATAAACCCATCACCTCTTCATTATTTTTGATTCCCATACTGATACTTTCATTTAATTTACATAGGATTGAAACAGATACATTTCTCGCGAAAGCGTATGCTGATCCCGCTAACCCTGCAAATAAGCCAATAGTGTCAAATTATGCAGATAGAGTGATAAACAATCCAATTGCTGATCCTTATTATAAGTTATTGGTTTCGTTGTATATGGTTGATATGGGTGATATCGAATCTAGTCACAAAGTTGTATTAAGCTTACATAAAAAAGACCCTAGAAATTTGGATTATTTACGTTGGTTAATAGAGTATGAAAAAAGCAAAAAAAATTCAGATAACGAACTTGAGTATCGCGAGTTAATTGTGAGACTTGATCCATGGAACGCAATCAATTACTTTGAGATGGGCTTAATTTATAAACAAAAAGGTGACCTCGTTAAAATGATCAACATGAAAGAAAAAATCTTGAATTTCGCTTCAAGCACTGAAATTGCAGATAAAGCTATAAGGGAATTGACTTAACTTGGGCACCACGATATCTGTAATTGGACAAGGGTATGTTGGCTTACCTTTATCAATACATGCGGCAGAATCAGGATATTTAGTTACAGGAATAGATTTAGACGAGCGCAAGATTCAAGAGATCAAATCTGGGAACAGCACCATTGAAGATATATCCAGCGAGAGGCTTTTGAACCAAATTAAATCTGGCCACTATTGCATATCTAAGGATTATTCTAAAATTAAGGACTCGACGATAGTATTAATTTGCGTTCCAACACCTTTAGATGTTAATAGAAAACCCAACCTGTCGTACGTAATTAATGCAATCTCAGAACTTTCAAAATATTTAAGTCCAGGATCTTTAGTAATTTTAGAATCCACAGTGGAACCAGGAACTACTCGAAATTTTTTACTACCCAAACTTCTTCAGGGAACTGGCTTCTCTCCTAAGCAAGTAGATGTAGCGTTCTCTCCCGAACGAATCGATCCAACTAATCAACTTTGGAATTTAACCTCCACTCCTAAAGTGGTATCTGGGGTTACCGAGATTGCAAGACAGAGGGCTGTTGATTTTTACAAAAAATTCGTTGATGTAATTGTTGAGTGTGAGTCACCAGAGATTGCCGAAACAGCTAAATTGATTGAAAATAGCTTTAGATTAATAAATATTTCTTTTGTAAATGAAATAGCAAAGTTTTGTAATAAACTTGGCATAGATGTAAATAAGGTAATTTCTGCAGCCTCGACCAAACCATATGGATTTATGTCCTTCTATCCAGGACTTGGCGTTGGAGGGCACTGTATTCCTGTTGATCCAGTGTATTTATCACAAAAGGCCAAAGCTTTAGGCGCGTCTATAAGTTTAATTGATACAGCGATTACTATAAATGATTCCATGCCAGATTTTTTTATTAGTGAAGCTGAAAAGAAACTCAACACTTTAGAAAATAGTAAAATTCTTGTTATCGGTGTTGCTTATAAACCAAATGTTTCAGATTCAAGAGAGACACCGGTCTTGGCCTTGGTTAGTGGCTTACGCAAGAAAAAAGCCGCTGTGTTTTGGCACGATGATTTAGTTAAAGAGTGGAACGGGGAAAAATCAGTAGCACTAAGTAGTGACTATGATCTAGCAATTCTCGCAACCCCCCATAACTACCTAGACCTGAGGGCTCTAGGAGATGTGCCAGTACTTAACACTAGAGAGTCTATTTAGTGAAGTATTTAGTTACAGGAGGAGCAGGTTTTATAGGTTCACACCTTGTAGAAAAACTGATTTCAAGAGGTGAGCAAGTCGCTGTTTTAGATAATCTTTCAAGTGGCTCAGCTGAGAATCTATCTGGGGTCAAAAATAAGATTAAATTTGATGATGGAGACATTATTGATAAAGGTTTAATTGATAGATTAGTAGCTGAGTGCGATTATGTAGTTCACCTAGCTGCAGCTCTTGGTGTATTAAACATCGTGAATAAACCATTAGATAGTCTTAAAACAAACCTTCAAGGTAGTGAGATAGTTCTTGAGGCTTGTAATAGGTATAGAAAGCCAGTCCTAATTGCTTCAACTAGTGAGATTTACGGCAAAAACGATAAGGTACCATTAAATGAAGAGGACGATCGAGTTCTTGGTCACCCACTTAAATCTCGGTGGTCATATAGTGAAGCAAAAGCAGTCGATGAGAGCCTTGCTTATTTTTATTACTTAGAGAATAAACTTCGAATTCGTATTGTCAGATTCTTTAATACAGTTGGACCCCGTCAAGTGGGTAACTACGGAATGGTTGTACCAAGGTTTGTAAATGCTGCTTTAAAAAATCAACCACTCTCTGTATATGGGACCGGTGACCAAATTAGATGTTTTTGCCATGTTAATGATGCCGTAAGGGCCCTTCTTTTGATAATGGATTCAGACAAAGCTATTGGAGAGGTTTTCAATGTTGGAAATAACCAGCAGATTTCAATCATGGATTTAGCTAAGAAAGTTATTGAAATTACTGGATCGACTTCAGGTATCGAAAAGATTGCATACGACAAGGCATACCCTGAAGGCTTTGAGGATATGCAACGAAGAGTTCCTGACATTTCAAAGATTAAGCAGGTTTTAGGCTGGTCTCCTGAAATCAATCTTGATCAAATAATCAAAGATGTAGCTGCCTTTAATTCCAAGTAGTAACTCTAATAGGCTTACGGTTATGACCACCGGGGGTTTTAGTAGTAGGCAATTACTGGATGAAGAACTAGTCTTAAGATTGCCCTCACTTACAAATTCAGATGCAGTTGAAATTGGTGATATAGCAATTACCTTAGGTAATCAACGAAAACTGCCTATCACTATTGAGGTACATATAGGTGACTGGATGGTTTTTCATGCGTCCCTACAAGGTTCTAAACCTGAAAATGATTGGTGGATTAATCGTAAATTAGCCGTGGTGAAGTTAAAGCAACATTCAACCATGTATGAACGAGTTTCAGCTGAAGAGCATGAAGTTGATTGGCATAAAGAAAATAACTTACAAGAAGAAACCCATGCAATTCATGGTGGGGCGCTTCCTTTGATTACAAATGAAGGATTTAAAGGTATTTTGATTGTTAGTGGATTACCTCAAGTAGAAGATCACTTGTTTGCAGTTGAGGTTTTAACTGAGTTTTTAGCCCGAAAAGGTGAACAGCTTTAATGGTTCAGGTTTGGGTTGCAGGTGAAGTCTTGATTGACTTAATCCCTGAAGGTGCAGATCGCAAACCTATAGTGGGTGGTGGGCCAGCCAACACTGCAAAGGCGCTTTCAAAGCTTGGTATTGATACTCAGTTTATTGATGGGATTTCATCTGATCAGTATGGTCAGATGGCAATGAATGATTTAGAAACTGCAGGTGTAAAACTAGATTACGTAAAGTATTCAGATAAGCCAACCTGTTTAGCAATAGTTTCAATTAGTGATTTAGGATCTGCTTCTTATGAGTTTGTAATTGAAAATACTGCAACCTTTGATTTCACTGCTAAATGGTTGCCAAAATCGCAAGCCAAACGACCAGCGCTACTTCATATCGGAACGCTTGCCACAGTGATCGAGCCAGGTGCCTCTGTCTTATTTAAATGGGCACAATCTGTAGCCAAGTTTGCACCAATAGTTTTTGATCCAAATATTAGGCCAGCTGTAATTGGTGATAGAGCACAATATGTGGCAAAGGTAGAGCGGTGGGTAGCGATTTCATCTGCTATAAAAGTAAGTGATGAAGATTTGAAGTGGTTGTATCCATCACTTGAAATTGAGCAGGTTGTTAACAATTGGCTCAAAAAAGGTCCATCCTTGATTGTGGTTACACATGGTGACGAAGGATTAACTGGATGCCGAAAAGGTGAACAGGTAAAGGTTGATTCCATAAGAGTTGAGGTTGCTGACACGGTTGGTGCCGGGGACACAGTCGGTGCTGTTTTGGTTGAGGCAATTGTGAAAGATGGTTTTGATAGTTTGACAGGTCAAAAGCTAGAAACCATGCTCAAACGGGCTGCAAAGGCTGCTGCAATAACTGTTTCGAGGGTCGGTGCTAATCCCCCAGCGAGTGAGGAGCTTGAGTAATTGCTAAATATT
>Ga0194133_10002967_pt1 | contig 24950 bp, 18 predicted proteins | sample TA2KigOf40mmetaG_FD_155448 | JGI IMG/M metagenome (GOLD analysis project Ga0194133, IMG submission 155448) | Freshwater microbial communities from Lake Tanganyika, Tanzania - TA2015055 Kigoma Offshore 40m | ecosystem: Environmental > Aquatic > Freshwater > Lake | place: Tanzania: Lake... | reverse complement strand
AAGGCGTTCGTCGTCGCCGTGAACCGCGAGGCCTGCGCGAAGTACAAGAAGGCCCTCGATAAGCACCTGCCAGCAGACTGGTCCGCTCCTGTCTACACGCAGAACTCAAACGACGTCGTGGATCGGCCGCTCGTGGCTGACCTCCAGCTCAGCGACGATGAGGAGGAAACCGTCCGTAAGCAGTTCAAGAAAGCGGACGAAGGGCCGAAGATTCTGATCGTCACTGACAAGCTGCTCACCGGCTACGACGCGCCGCCGCTGTATTGCATGTATCTCGACAAACCGATGCGGGATCATGTGTTGCTGCAGGCGATTGCTCGCGTAAACAGGCCGTACGTCGATTCCGAAGGCGTGCAGAAGCGAGTCGGGCTGGTGGTGGACTTCGTGGGCGTGCTCCGCGATTTGAAGAAGGCTCTGCAGTTCGACTCGCAGGACGTGGGCGGCGTCATCGAAGACATTGACGTACTGCAGAACGACTTCCTGCAGCGGATCGGTGATGCCGAGCGCGACTACCTGCGGGTGGAGAGCGGTGGCGGTGCAGACGAAAAGCTGGAGCAGGTCGTGTATGGCCGATTCCTCGACCCGGAGGCGAGGAAGAAGTTTTTCGAGGACTACAAGGCGATCGAAAGCCTGTGGGAGATCCTGTCGCCGTCGGCCGCGCTCCGCGACCACATCCCGACGTACAAGCGGCTGGCGCAACTCTATGCCGCCGTCCGGAACGCCTACGCAGCCCGGGTCGGGTTCTTGGCCGACTTGGCCTACAAGACCCGAGAGCTCGTTCAGCAAAGTGCTGAGCAGCACGGGCTCGGCCGGCTGACCAAGAGCATCACCTTCGATGTCAAGACACTCGCATCTCTCCGAGACGAGGAGGGGCCGGAAGAGGGCAAGGTCTACAACCTTGTCCGTGGGCTCCAGAAGGAGATCGACGACGATCCGGCCGCCGCCCCGGTGCTCCAGCCGCTGAAGGATCGCGCCGAGCGCATCCTGAAGGACATGGAGGATCGGACGACGTCGGGACTGGCGGCGATGGATCAGCTGGCGGCGCTGGCCCGCGAGAAGGATGCGGCCATGAGGGCCGCTCGGGAAAGCGGCCTGCCTGCCGGGCCATTCAGCGTCGCGTGGTTGCTCCGCGAAGATCCTGCCGTGCGGGCTGCCAGCATCGACCCGAATGTCGTCGCGGCGAAGGCTGCCGAGCTGATGGCCCGTTACCCCAACGCCCGCGACAACTCTGAGGAGAAGCGGCTGGTGCGGGCGGGCCTGTATCCGCCGCTCATGAAGCTCCCGGCTGCCGAGCGGGCTCGCGTGGTCGACCTCGCGGTCAAGCTCCTCGTCCCGGAGGAAGCATGAAGACGGGGCTGGTGCCAACACAGGCCCTGCGTCGCCGAGCTCAGGCGTGGGCGGTTCGTATGCGGGTGAAGCCCCGCGTCATCCGCGTGCAGGAAATGCGCCGGAAGTGGGGCTCATGCTCGTCGGGCGGTACGGTGACGCTCGCCCTCGACCTCGCCGCAGAAAAGCCGGGTTTTCAGGACTTCGTCATCGTCCACGAACTGCTGCACCTGCGGGTGCCGAAACACGGCCGGCTCTTCCGTGCCCTCATGACGGCCTACGTGCCCGGGTGGCGTAAGCACGACGCGGAGCGGCGGAACGCTCAACGGCTCGAGTAATTCATCTCAGCGCGTTCGACGGATGCCCTTCGAACGGATTCCTAGACCGCTTGACAGAGGGGACTCAGCAGGTATACTGAACGCATGTTTCGTCCGACCATTGTGACCGGGTTGGATTTCCTGTACCAGGCGGTATGAGGGTTCAGGGATGGGGCAGACCTGGGCAGACAGCCGCGTGTGCGGCTGGAGCCGAGGCCTTGGCCGAGGCGAAAGCCGCACACGCGGCGGCGAACCTGGCCGGGGTCTGAAAGCCGAGCGAGCCGTGAGGCCGTCGGTGGTTGTAGTCGTCCTTCCAAGCCGCCGTGATCGCCCTGGCGTCGCGAAGGCCATCGAAGACCTCGAGGGCGAGGCACTCGTCACGGAAGCGTCCGTGGAAGCTCTCAGCGAAGCCGTTCTCCCAGGGGCTACCGGGCTCGATGTAGAGCGTCGAGACACCGACACGATCGAGCCAGGCTCGAAGCTCGTTGGCGATGAACTCGGGCCCGTTGTCGCTGCGGATGTGCTTCGGCACACCTCGGATCGCAAACAGCTCGGCCAGCGTGTCGATGACGTCACCGCTCGTGATGCCACGGTCGACCTTCAGCGTCAGGCACTCCCGCGTGTACTCGTCGATTACCGAGAGCCACTTGAGCTGACTGCCGTTCGCCGTTCGATCGAAGACGAAGTCCCAGCACCACACGTCGTTCGGTGCCTCCGACCGTCGCCGATGACAGCCATTTGCACTCGTACCCAGACGACGCCTTTTTCGCCTTTTTTGCGGCACTTTCAGCCCCTCTCGTCGCCACAGTCGAAACACGCGGGACAGTCCAGCTCGCCATCCTTCAAGGACGAGCAGCCCGCCGATCCTTCGGTACCCAAATCGTGGCCGAGCGCGAGCCAGCTGCAGCATCCGCTTCACCAGCGGTGCCTCATCGGATCTCGGCTTCGCCTTGAATCGCTGACTGCTGCGCGGCTGATCGATCGCTTTGCAGGCCCTTCGCTCGGAGATGCCGAACTTCGTCTGAAGCTCGACAACCGCCGCTCGCTTCCGGGAAGGGCTCACCAGTTTCCCTCCGAGAGATGCTTCAGCATCTTGTTGTCGAGGGTGAGGTCGGCCACCAACTCCTTCAGTCGCCGGTTCTCGTCCTCAAGGGCCTTCAGCCGCTTCGCCTCCTCGGACTTCATCCCGCCGTACTGGGCCCGCCAGCGGGCGAGCGTTGCCTCGCTGATCTCCAGGGCCTGCAGCACCGCGGCCAAGTCCTTCCCCGCGTTCAGCATCGCGTCGGCATCACGCAGCTTTGCGACGATCTGCTCCGGCTTGTGCTTCTTCCGTCGTCTCGGTGTCATCGAAAGTCTCCTCCCCCTCAGGGGCGTAGACCTTCATACCGCCTGGATCAGGATTTCCAATGCAGGTCAATTGGAGGTCGGCAATTCCTTGAGGAGTACGCTTGTGAAGAAACTGATGTCGATCGCGGCCGTCTGCGCTGTGTTGTTCGTGGCGATGGGGGCCGGCCCCGAGGGTGAGAAGGACAAGGGCGTTTTGGAGAAGTTGGGATTCGAACTCGTCATGCCCGCAAAGGTCATGCCTGGTGCTCCGCAGCAACTCAGAATCACGAAGAAGACCCTGAAAAAGCTCGAAGAGCTGATGGCGCAGGGCAAGGGCGTGGCCGTCTCCGACGGCGGTGAACTCGAGATCGTCGTGATCGAGAAATAACTCGCTCATCTGGATCGGCCGCGCTGGGACCCCAGCGCGGCCGATCTTTTTTTCTTCCCGCGTCAGCGGCGGCGTGAGACGGGCATGACCCTCACGCTTGACCGGTCGACGTGCGCGATGAACGGTGGCGGCCTCGAGACCGCGATCCGTTCGATCTTCGGGAGTTGCCGCACCCATGTGTCGGAGGCTTCCGCGCTCGACAAGTGGCCGGCAGTCAGAACGAACGCCCGGATACGTGCAGCCAGAAGGGCCTCTCGCTGGATTCGCCTGTGGCGGATTCTTTTGTCGTTGGTCAGAACGACCCATCCCCTGGAGCCGACGACTGGCAGCCAGCCTTCGTCGGGAATGTCGTCCGCAAAGTGGTCGGAGTGGCGCTCGACGACTGCCCCCGCTGCCGTCAACGCGGCCACGAGCGTCCTCGAATTGGTGCACCGGTCGAGAAAGAAGACGACTTTCGGCCTACGCCGCGCGGCTCTCGTACCGGATCGCTTCTTCGACTGCATCCGTATCCAGTCCCATGTCCGCGGCGATATCCCTCGGCGAATCACCTGCCAGGAATCGTTCCGCGACGATGGCCGTCGGCATGCCGGTACCTGTCAGACATGGTCGCCCGAACTGTACGCGCGGATCGATGAAGACGGTCCGCCGACCGGGCTCCTCCCGGCTGGTCGTGAAGGGATAAAGCCGGACCGCTGCGCCTCGTGCATCGCGCTCGATTCGATCGAGGTGGCTGATGAGACACGCCTTCATGGCCATCTGGCCCTGATCGGACACATCGACCAGTTCCCCGTAGCGCTCGACGAAGAGATTCGTTCCGTCGGTTTGCATCTCGACGTCGGCAAGCGGATGGCTGCTCTTGAACCTGCGGCGCAGGTAATCGACAGCCTTGCGGACCTCGACGAGCCTGACGCCGTGATCACGTCGAATCGCACTCAGAACGTGGAGCTCAACGAGGTTTCGAAAGGACAACGAACGGCTGCTGGGGTCTGCGATATGGATCACGGGCGCGAAGAGTTTTCGACGGTCCTCGACTGTCGGATATCGTCTGCCGAGAACCCACGAGCGAACGGTGGCCTGGGGCACTCGAATCAGATGGGCCACCTCGGGGATCGAGTACGCGGGCAACTCGACCGGATCGCGGCCGCGGTAAATGTCGAAGACTCGTGCCACGAAGTCGCGATCCTCCGTGTGCCAGACTAGAAACGGACGGGCCGGGTGGTCAAGCGGATGCGCGCTGGCGACATTCGAACCGAGCTTCCATGAAACGGCTCGCGTTTCTCCTGCTCGCTACACCTTCTCCCAGCGGTGGCTCCGCGCACTGGCCAGCACCGCGTCGCAGACCTTCTGGGTGTCGAGGGCTTCGCGGAAGGTGGGGTGGGCCGGCTGCTTCTTGGCGTAGGCCTCGAGGAAGTCGGCCACCTGGTGGACGAACGAGTGCTCGTAGCCGATCGCCAGGCCCGGCACCCACCACTTGCCCATGTAGGGATGGTCGCCGTCGGTGACGTGGACGCTCTTCCAACCGCGCTCCGGGCCGGCGTCGGCGTAGTCGAAGACCTGCAGCCGGTGGAGATCGTGGAGATCCCACTTGAGGCTCATCTTCTCGCCGTTGATCTCGAACGTGTACAGCGCCTTGTGGCCGCGCGCGTAGCGGGTGCTCTCGAACAGCCCGAGCGAGCCGTTGGCGAAGTGGCAGAGAAACGAGCAGGCGTCGTCGATCGTCACCGGCTCGACCTTGCCGGTGAGCTGGTGCTTCCGCTCCTTGACGAACGTCTCGGTCATCGCCGTGACGTCGCGGACCTGGCCGTTGATCCAGATCGCGGTGTCGATGCAGTGCGCCAGCAGGTCGCCGGTCACGCCGCTGCCGGCGGCGGCCGCGTCGAGGCGCCACAGCGCCGTGCCCCCTTGGGGGAGGTCGGCCGAGATCGTCCAGTCCTGGAGGAAGTTGGCGCGGTAGTGGAAGATCCGCCCCAGGCGCCCGGCGTCGACGAGCTGCTTGGCGAACGTGACCGCGGGGATCCGGCGGTAGTTGTACCAGACGGTGTTCGGCACGCCTGCCTTCTCCACCGCCGCCACCATCGTCTCCCCCTCGGCGACGTTCATCGACAGCGGCTTCTCGCAGAGGATCGCCTTGCCGTGCCGCGCCGCCTCGGTGGCGATCTCGGCGTGGAGGTTGTTGGGCGTGCAGATGTCGACCGCGTCGATGTCGTCGGCGGCGACGAGCTTCCGCCAGTCGCTCTCGACGCGGCCGTAGCCCCAGCGCTGGGCGAAGGCGGTGGCCTTCTCGACGTCGCGGGCCGCCACCGCCTGGAGGACCGGCAGGTACTCGAGGTCGAAGAAGTCCTTGACGCGGTTGTAGCCGTTGGAGTGGGCACGGCCCATGAAGCCGTAGCCGATCATGCCGATGCGGAGGGGCTTGGCCATCTGCGTGGTCCTCGGAATGGATGCCTGAACAGGGGGCCGGGGGACGGTCAGTCCCAGCCGTGGGCGTCGCGGACGGCGAGCATCGTCCGCAGGATCGTGTTCCAGGTGGCGGGGTTCTCGAGTGTGGCGTTGGGGAACATGCAGCCGTCCCAGCAGACGTGGCGGATCCCGCGCTCGGCCGCCCCCTCGAGCCACTGGCCCGCGCAGGCGACGATGTCGAGCTTGCCGGCCGGATCGTCGGCCCGGCAGTGCTTCCCCGTCTTGTCGTGGGAGCCGGCGCCGTGGACCTCGCCGTCGTTTTGGGCGACGTGGAAGTCGATCGTCCAGGGACGGAGCCGCTCGGTGAGCTGGCGGTAGGCCGATTGGAACTCGGCCGGCGAGTAGCCCTGGCGGAGCAGGGCGTGCTCGGGGGCGTTGTAGCCCATCAGATACAGGTAGGTGTGGGCGAGGTCGCACTGGAACCCGAGCGACCCCGGCATGTCGACCGCCTCGAGGAGGTCGACCATGTCCTTCCAGGAGTGCATGCCCGCCCAGCAGATCTCCCCCTCGGCGGCGAGACGCTCGCCATGGGCGGCGGCCACGATCGCCGCCTCGCGGAACGTGGCGGCGATCGTGCGCGTGTGCTCGGCGGGGTGCTCGCGCCACCGGGCGATGCCGAACTCCGCCGAGTCGATCCGGATCACGCCGTAGTGGCGGATGCCGTGGTCGTTGAAGATCGCGGCGATCCGGCAGGCTTTCTTGACGGCGTTGATGAACTTCGCCCGCTGCACCGGGCTGCCCATCGCCGAATCGCCCACGGTGCCCGGCCAGATCGGGGCGACGAGCGACCCGACGACGAAGCCGTGCGAGGCGATCAGGTCGGCGGTCCGGCGGAGCTGGTCGTCGGAGGCGTCGGGATCGGTGTGGGGGTGGAAGAGGAAGTAGTCGATGCCGTCGAAGCGGCGGCCGTCGACGCTCGCCGCCGCGGTCAAGTGAAGCATCCGCTCCAGGCTGATCGGCGGTTCCTGGCCGGGATCGGTCCCCTTGCCGACCAGTCCCGGCCACATCGCGTTGTGGAGCTTGGGGTAGGCGTGGCTCGGCATCGGGGGCACCTCTCAACTCGGGGAACGGGGCGCTCGGTGAAGGGACGTGACGACGGGAACGGGAGCCGGTTCGGTCACCATTGGCGGCCGGTCTTCGGGCAATCGGCATGGACGTCGGGGCCGAAGTAGCGCAGGGAGACGAGCGGCCCCGGCCCGGTGTTCACCACCTCGTAGCCCTCGGCGGCGGCACTGGCCGAGATGAATAACTCGTCGGCGGTCATCTGGCCGAAGCGGACGAGCGTCGGAGTGGCGACGGTGTGGCCGCCGACCGTGCCCTCCCCCTGGACGGTGATCCAGCCGCTGGCGCCGGCGTCCTTGATCGTGATCCGCGCTCCCGGCTCGAGCGTGAGCTCCTTGGCGCTGAACAGCTGCCGGCCGTCGACCTCGCCGTAGACGATCCAGCGGTCCTCGGCACCGGCGCTCGAGCGCGACGCGTCGAGGATCGGTTCGAGGTAGTTGGCTTGCTTGAAGTGGGTGTCGACGTTCTTGTCCCAATCGAGCTGGCCGATGATGAAGTCGAGGTCGTGGTGCTTCTCCTTCGGCATGTCCTTGACCAGCAGGCTCCACGGCACCGCCCGCCCCTCGACGAGCGACTGGAACATGCCGAACACGTCGCTCCCCCACTGCGGCTCGTAGGTGAGCAGCGAGCCCGGGGCGTGGAGGACTCCCGGCGGGATCAGCCAGCCGGTGCCGCGCTTCAGGCGGTAGGCCTTGGCGAGATCGATGATCCCGTTGTCGCCCCGGTTCCAGTTCTCGAGGCACCTCCGCACGTCCTCCTTCGTGGTCCCCGGCTCGAGGCCCATGAAGGTGTAGGGGAAGTTGTTGTCGCAGTTGTTGTACTGCGGCGGGAAGTAGTAGCTCTCGGGCTTCCCCTCCTGGCCGACGAGCTTGGCGTCTTCGAACGACTGGTGCATGTGGTGGGGGATCGGCCCCATGTTGTCGAAGAACTTCGAATACACCGGCCACTTGCGGTAGGTGTCCCAGATACCCCTGCCGACGAGCTTCGCCTTCCCCTCGGCGACCGCGTCGCGGAGCAGGAACCGCTCCCCCTCGAACACGCACCACGAGAGCCCCTCGTCGGGCGTGCGGTTCTCGTTTGCCGCCTCGGTGGTGCTCGCGAACCAGCGCTCGTCGATGCCGCCGCGATCGAGGCCGTAGGCGTAGTAGTCGTCGGGGTGGAGGCGGACGCGCTTCCCGGGATGGAGGAAGCTCCGCGGGACCCACGTCGGCGACAGGCGGAGCATCCCGCGGCCGGCGTCGAGCGCCCGGTCGAGGGCCCTGGGCAGGTTCTTGGCGGCGGGGAGGACGGCGGACCGGTCACTGGCGACGGACATGGAAAACCCCCTGGAAAACCGGCCGAAAGTGTGGCGATGTTGTACGGCCCGCGCGCGAGGGCCGCAAGCCGCCGCCCCGCTCGCGACGCCGCCGCCGGGGAAGGCCGGACGCTCAGAAGAAGAACGGCAGCCCCTGCCGCGCGAACTCCTCCTTCTCCTTGGCGAGGAACTCGTCGCCGAGCCGGTCAAAGCCGCCGCCGGCGCGGAACTCCTCGAGGAACCGGTCGACCTCGGCCTTGAGGCGCTCGTCGCCCCGGCGCAGGCCGATCGCCCACGACTCGGCGCCGAAGATCTCGAGCACGGCCCGCGTGGTGTCGGGGTGACGGAGCTGGCTGCGGTACACCGACAGCGGGTCGTAGATGAAGGCGTCGGCCTTGCCCTGCGCCACCTCGAGCACGGCGGCCGCCTCCTTGTCGAGGACGAGGACCGTCGCCTTGGGGAGCGACGCGGTGGCGTAGGAATGGCCGATCGTCCCCTTCTTGACGGCCACCACCCGGCCGGGGGCGTCGAGGTCGGCGACGGAGCGCACCGGTGACTCGACCGCCACCAACAGCGCCAGCCCGCTCTTCATGTAGGGGGCCGAGAAGGCGATCGACTTGGCCCGCTCCGCCGTCGCCGTCATCGACGAGATGATGCAGTCGATCTTGCCGGTCTTGAGCGCGGGGATCAGGCCGTCGAAGGCGATGTTCTCGATCGTCACCGGCCGGCCGAGGTGGTTGCCGAGCGCTTCGGCCAGCCGGACGCTCAATCCCGCCGGCTTGCCGGCCGGATCGACCATCTCGAACGGCGGGTAAGCCAGCTCCATCCCGACGCGTAGCGGCGCCTGCCCGCGCGGCGCGCAGCCGCCCGTGAGCGTTACGGCGGCCAAGACCAGCGCCAGTGACCGGCGCGAGACGACGGCGGAGAGGGTGGCGTCGGGCATCGGCAGGCGCTCCGGCGGGCGGGGGAACCGGCTCGGGCCGGGCGGGCCGATGATACCGTCCGCCGCGCTGCTCCCACGGGGCAGGATCGGGATCGACGGACGCGCCGCTCAGCCGTCGCGGCCCACGATCCGCCGCGCCAGTGCTTTCACCGACAGCGGCGCCGAGCCCTCGGCTTTGTTGTTGACCGTGATCAGCACCTCGGCGCCGCGGGCGGCGCGGGCCGCTGCCAGGTCGGCGAGCGCCGCCCGCGACTCCCGATCCTCGTCGACCAACCGGTCGAACGGGAAGTAGTGCTGCTTCGCCTCGTCGTAGGCCATCCCGGCGTGGAGGTTCCAGCGGACCACCAGCGCCCCGGAGGACAACCCGCCGAGGCGCTCGACCTGCTCGGCGACCGGCGGCATCCGCGCGTGGACCGCGAGGCAGGGCACGGCACCGGCGTCGGCGAGGATCCGCACGCCGCCGGGGAGCAGGCACTGCGGGTCGCGGAACTCGATCGCGTAGCGGGGGCCGCGCGGCAGCACGGCGACGAAGGCGGCGATCCGCGCGGCGAGGCGCTCGGGATCGCGGGCCACACGCCCCAGCGGCGGGAACTGGAACACCAGCGCCCCCACCTTCCCCGCCAGCCCCTCGACCGCCGGCCGGACGAACGCCGCGGCGGCGGCGGCGCCGTCGAGGAACGAGGGATTGTCCCCCGCCGCCCCGCCGCGGAGCACCGGGTCGGTGAACGCCGCCGGCGCCTTGACGACGAACCGGAAGTCGTCGGGCACCTGCGCGGCGTAGCCGGCGAAGGCGTCGGCCGACAGCGGCGCGTAGAACGTGCGGTCGAGGCTCACGGTGCGGAACAGCGGACAGGCGGCGTAGGCCGCCAGCCCCGCGCGCGCGAGGCGCTGCTCGCTCTCGGGCCGGCCCTCCCGGGGCGCGTAGACCAGCCCCGTCCAGCCGGGGAACGACCAGCTCGACGTGCCGAGCCGGATCGCCGCCGGCAGCGCCCGGGCCAGGGCAACGGCCTCCGCGTCGGCCGCCGCCGGCAGCACGGGCGCGGCGGAGGGGCGCGCACGGCTCCCGGCCGGGGCGGGATCGTCGTCGTCGAAGAAGGAGAGTTGGCGGGCGGGCATCGCGCGACCCCGGGGACGGTCGCGATCATGCTAGCTTTCCGCCGACGAAGCCCGCTGCCTCACCCGGCAGCGCGGCATACTGATGGCATGGCCGTCACCGCGCCCCATCCGTCGGACATCGCCGCGCGCCTCGCCCGCCTCGCCGACAGCCTCGACGGCGAGTTGCTCGTCGACGAGTCGTGGCGTGCGATCTACGCCACCGATGCATCGGAATACCAGGAGCGACCGCTGGCCGTCGCCCTGCCGAAGTCGGACGCCGACGTGCAGCGGCTCGTGCGCTTCGCCGCCGCCGAGCGGATCGGGTTCATCCCGCGTGGCGCCGGCACGTCGCTGGCGGGGCAGGTCGTCGGCGGCGGGATCGTCGTCGACCTCGGCCGCCACATGAACCGGATCGTCGCCCTCGACACGGCCGGGCGGCGCGTGCGCGTCCAGCCCGGCGTGGTCCGCAACGACCTCAACCGGTTCCTCGCGCCGCACGGGCTGTTCTTCGGCCCGGAGACCTCGACCGCGTCGTGGGCCACGATCGGCGGGATGGTGGGCAACAACTCCTGCGGGAGCAACTCGATCGCCTACGGCGCGACGCGCGACCACTTGGTGAGCGCCCGCGGCTACCTGGCCGACGGTTCCGAGGCCCGCTTCGGGCCGCTGTCGGCGGCCGAGCTCGGGGCCGCGTGCACGGCCGGCGGAGCGCCCGAAGCCCGGATCCTCGCCGGCCTCCGCGACCTGCTCGCCGATCCGGCGGCGCGCGAGCTGGTGCGGCGGTCGTTTCCCAAGCCGGAGGTGACGCGGCGCAACACCGGCTACGCGCTCGACGCCCTCATGGACGCGGCGGTCTTCGATCCGGCGGGCGACCGGCCGTTCAACGTCTGCCGGCTGCTGGCCGGGTCAGAGGGGACGCTGTTCGTCGGTGTCGAGTTCGAGCTCGGCCTGATCCCGCTGCCGCCGCCGGGGGCGCTGCTGGTCGCCCACTGCCGCGCCGTCGACGAGGCGCTCCGCGGCGCGGTGGTCGTGATGCACGCCGGGCGGAGCGCGGCGGCGGCCGCCGGCGGCGCGCTGACCGGCTGCGAGCTGATCGACGACAAGATCCTCGCCTGCACCAAAGACAATCCCGAGCAGGCGCGCAACCGCAGCTTCGTCGTCGGCGATCCCGGCGCCGTCCTCGTCGTCGAGGTCCGCCACGCCGACGCCGGGGGGCGCGGCGCGATCCTCGACCGGATCGAGGCGGCGTTTGCCGCCGCCGGCATCGGCTACGCCTTCCCCCGGCTCCACGGCCGCGACGCCGAAAAGGTGTGGGAGCTGCGCCGCGCCGGGCAGGGGCTGGTGCAGAACATCCCCGGCGACGCGAAGCCGCGCGAGATCATCGAGGACACCGCCGTCGCCATCGACGACCTCCCCGCCTACATCGCCGACATCGACCGTCTCCTCGGCGGCACGCACGGCCTCGACTGCATCCACTACGCCCACGCCGGCGCCGGCGAGCTCCACCTCCGCCCGCTGTTCGACCTCCGCACCGCGGAGGGCCTGCGGCTGTTCCGGGCGGTGGCGACCGACGTCGCGGCGCTGGTGAAGCGCTACCGCGGCAGCCTCTCGGGCGAGCATGGCGACGGCCGGCTGCGCGGCGAGTTCGTCCGCACGATGGTCGGCGACGAGTGCTACCGCCTGCTCGAGCGGGTGAAGCGGCTGTTCGACCCCGACGGGATCCTCAATCCGGGGAAGATCATCGACACGCCGCCGATGGACACGGCGTTGCGGATCCTCACCGGCGCCGCCGAGCCCCGTCACGAGACGGTGTTCCGCTTCGGCGACACCGGGGGGATGCTCCGCGCCGCCGAGAAGTGCTCCGGGGTCGGGATGTGCCGCAAGCCGGCCGCCGCCGGGGGCACGATGTGCCCCAGCTACATGGCGACGCGCTCCGAGCACGACACGACCCGGGCCCGTGCCAACCTCCTCCGCCAGGCGCTTGCCGATCCCTCCCGGGCCGACCCCTGGAGTTCGCCGGGGCTCGGGGAGGTGATGGACCTCTGCCTGTCGTGCAAGGCCTGCAAGAGCGAGTGCCCGTCGAACGTCGACATGGCGCGCCTCAAGGCGGAGTGGGAGCAGCACGTCCACGACGCCCGCGGCGTGCCGTGGCGGACGCGCCTCGTCGCGGCGACGGCGCCGCTGCTGCGCTGGGCCAGCGTCGCCCCGTGGGCCTACAACCTCGCCGTCGGCACGCCGGGGACGTCGTGGCTCGTCAAGCGGATCCTCGGGTTCGCGCCGCGCCGGTCGCTCCCCGCGCTCTCCCCGCAGCGGCTGTCGGGCTGGTTCTCGCGGCGCCGGCCGCGCTGGACGGCCGCCACGGCGCCGCGCGGGGCCGTGCACCTGTTGTGCGACGAGTTCACCGACACGCTCGACGCCGGCGTCGGGATCGCCGCGGTCGAGCTGCTCGAGGCGCTCGGCTACGCCGTCGTGATCCCGAAGCATGCCGACAGCGGCCGGGCGCAGCTCTCCAAGGGGCTCGTCCGCGCGGCGCGCGAGCTGGCGGTGAGGAACGTCACGGCGCTGGAGGGGGTGGTCAGCGACGGCATGCCGCTGGTCGGCCTCGAGCCGTCGGCGCTGTTGAGTTTCCGCGACGAATACCCCGACCTCGTCCCGGCCGGTCTCGCGGAGCCGGCGCGCCGGCTGGCGGGGCGGGCGCTGCTGCTGGAGGAGTTCCTCGCCCGCGAGGCGGCCGCCGGCCGGATCGGTCCCGGCGACTTCGACGACGCTCCCCGCGCGATCGCGCTGCATGGCCACTGCCACCAGAAGGCGCTGTCGAGCATGGAGCCGGCGGTGGCGGCGCTGGCGCTGCCGGTGGGGCATGCGCTGAGCGTGATCCCGTCGGGGTGCTGCGGGATGGCGGGGAGCTTCGGCTACGACCGCGGCCACTTCGCCGTCTCGATGGCGATCGGCGAACTGGTCCTGCTGCCGGCGGTCCGTGCCCTGCCGCCCGGCACGCTCGTGGCCGCCGCGGGCACCAGCTGCCGCCACCAGATCGCCGACGGCACCGGCCGCCGAGCGCTACACCCGGCCGAGATCCTCCGCGCCGCCGTCCGCGTTGGTTGACGGGCCGCCCCTGCTATGCTCTGCCCGACCCCAGCCCCGAAAGGAACACATCCCATGCGCCGCGTCGTCCTCGCCTGTGCCGCCGTGCTCCTCGCCCTGCCCGCGTTCGCCGCCGACGAATACGCCTACGACGGCGTCCATTCGTCGGTCGGTTTCAAGGCCCGGTTCCTCGACATCAGCTGGATCCAAGGCCGGTTCAACGACGTCTCGGGGACGTTCGTCCTCGACCGCGACGATCCTTCGAAATCGTCGTTCACGCTCTCGATCAAGGTCGACAGCGTCGACACCGCCAACGCCGCCCGCGACGAGCATCTCCGCCAGCCCGACTATTTCGACTCCAAGCAGTTCCCGACGATCGACTTCAAGAGCACGAAGGTGAAGGGGGTGCCGGGGGGCTACGAGGTGACCGGCGATTTCACGATGCACGGCGTCACCAAGCCGGTGACATTCACGTTCATGGGCGGCCGCGAGATCACGGCGATGGGGAAGAAGCGCGTCGGCTTCGCCACCGAACTGCGCCTCAAGCGCAGCGACTTCAACTTCGACAAGACCGCGATCGGCAACATCGGCGACGAGGCGGTGATCATGATCGACTGCGCCGGGCAGCGGGACTGACGCCGTGGCTGGCGCGATGGCCGGCGCCGGCGCCGCGCTCGCCGCCGGGGTGGTCGCCGCGGCGACGGCAGCGGCGTGCCGGCGGGCCGGCGCGGCGGGCGCTCGCGTCGGGGCCGTGCCGGCGGTGCTGGCGGGAACCGTCGCCGGGGCGTGGCTGGTGGGGGCGCTGCCGCGGCTGCCGCCGGCTTCGGCGCTCGGGAGGCTGATCGCCGTCGGGTTGCCCGTGGCGGCGCTGGTCGAGCTGGCGGCGCTGTGGCGCCGGCCCGGGATCGCCGTGAGCCTCGTCCGTGGCCTCGCGGGGCTGGCGCTGGTCCGCGTGCTCCTCCACGGTTCGGTCCATCTGGGCGTTGAGGAGACCGGATCGCGCGGCGCTGTGATCGGCGCGGCGGCGCTGGCGGCCCTCGCCTGGCCGGCCGTGGCGGCCGGCGAGCGCCGCGACGACGGCGGCGTGGTGACGGCCGTCGCCGTCGTTCTGGCGCTGGCCGCCGCCGCCCTGGCGATCCCGCTGGCAGGCTACGTCAAGGGGGGCATGGTGGCGCTCGTCCTCGCGGCGGCGCTCGCCGGCAGCCTCGCCGGCGGGGGGCGCGTGGGACTGGCCGGCTTCGGCTTCGCGGCGCTGGTGGGGATCGTCGGTGTCGGCCGGTTCTTCGGCGGACTGTCGACGCCGGCGGCGCTGCTGCTGGCAAGCGCGCCATTGATCGCGTGTGCCGCCGGCGGTGTCGGCGACCGTCTCGGCGCCGCGCCGGCGGGGAGGATGACGCGCTTGGTGGCCTTCCGGCTGGCGCTGGCGGGCGTGCCGCTGGCGGTCGTGGTGTTTCAAGGATACCGCGAATTCGAGCGTTCGTTCCGGCCGCTGCTCGCGCCCCCCCGCGCGGCGGCGCCGGTGGCCGGCTCCCGGGCAGGGCAAGCGCCCGCGGAGTGCCATCAGTGGTGGACGTGACCGGACAGATGCAGATCGCAGTAGGCCGGCGTGCCGGTGCACTGCGGGCAGTAGCGGAAGTCGCGCTCGGGGTGGGAGAGATTCGTCGCCCCGCAGACCACGCAGACGTGGCGCGGCCGCTCGGCGCCGCGTGACCGGGGCGCCAGCCGTCCCCTGGCCAGGCGCCGGCGGATCTCGGCGGTGATCTCGGGCCCGAGGAACAGCGCCAGATTGGCGTGTGCCGCCAGGATCAGCACGCACGACAGCCAGCCCCCGGCGGTGAAGCGCGCGACGCCGACGGCAAACTGCCAGACGGTGGCGACGACGGCCACGAGCGCCAGCCACTTCACCTTCACCGGGAGGACGAAGAACAGGAGGATTTCGTACTCGGGAAACAACCAGGCGAAGGCGAGGAAGATCGACGCGTAGAGGAAGAGGTTGCTGCCGACCGCGCCGTCGGGCACGACGAACCAGCCGAGCAGCGCCGCCGCCAGGCTCGCGCCCCATGAGAGGAGGACGAACAGGTTGTAGCGCGCCGTGCCCCACGTCGCCTCGAGCGCCGAGCCCATCGTGTGGAGGAACATCACGTACATGGCGAACAACAGGATGCTCAGGGGATTGAGGCCGATCCCGAGCGCCGGTGTGAACAGGAACGTGACCAGCCGCCACACCTCGCCGCCGAAGACCCGCGCGGGAACCAGCTCGAGCAGCCCGCCGAGCCCGGGATCGGCGGCCGAGAGCACGGCGACCGCCACCATCCCCGCGACCAGCACCTGCGTCAGGTTGGGGATCGCGACGGGCTCGAGGATGCGTTCGAGGCGGTGGAGCCACTTCATCGGAGCCTGCCTGGCGGTGGGCGGAGTCGTCCGGCGGGGTAGCGGCCTGCCGGGGCGAAGGTAGCCGGGACGGGGCGGCGTGGACAGGCGGCGCGCGTCAGCGGTGGAAGATCAGGCAGGTCCAGCCGGCGTCGGTCATGGCCCGCGGATCGATCCCCAACCGGCGCCGGTATTCCGCGGCGACGGGCGCCGCTTCCTCGTCGGGCAGGCCCGAGAGGACGAGGCTGCCGGGGCGCGCGAGGCGGGCGCAGACGCGATCGGCGATGCCGACGAGCACCGCGGCGACGATGTTGGCCATGACGAGGTCGAAGGGGGGCCCGGCCGGCAGGTCGGCGAGGTCCCGCTCGACCCGCACGCGGTCGGCGACGCCGTTGTGGGCCGCGTTGGCGGCGATCGCGCCGTGGACGCGGCTGTCGATTTCGACGGCCACCACGTCGGCGGCGCCGGCGCATGCCGCCGCGATCCCGAGGATCCCGCTGCCGGCGCCGACATCGAGGACGTGGCCGAGCGGACGGCCGGCGGCGGCGTGGGCCGCCAGGGCGCGGAGGCAGAGGCGCGTGGTCAGGTGGAGGCCGGTGCCGAAACCGATGCCGGCATCGAGGACGACGCGCGCCGTGCCGGCGGCGGTGTCATCGAGGTCCGCCTCACAGCCGGGGGGCACGATCCAGCCGAACCCCGGCACGGCGACGGGCTCCTGCACTGGTGCCTGGCCCGAAGGCGGCGCTTGCCGGACGGCGCCGAGGCGGACCCCCGTGAGCGTGGTCAGCAGCGCTGCGGCGCGTTCGGCCGCCTGTTCGCCGGCGAACACGAGGATCATCTCGGCGCCGCCCGCAGCAGCGACCCAGTCGCGTTCGACGGGGGCGGCGGCGGTGTCGATCACCAGTGCGCTGTCTGCGAGCCCCGCAGCCCATGCCGCCTCGGCATCGACGCTCCCTTCGTCGAGCGCGAGCAGTTCACCGTCGGCAAACTCCGTCCACAGCCACTCGATGAAGCCGTCGCGGTCGGTCGGCCCGGTCGCGGGGAGGTCGACCGCGGACGAAATCGCGACGGTGACCAGCCAGGGGGTGGGCATGTGGGGGTGGGGGCGCGGAGTGCGGTCAGTCCGAGATGGCAGGCGGTCACGCTCGCCAAGGAGCCTCTGCTCGGGCTCGACAGAGGGAGACGCCCCCCGCGCCTCTGCCCTCGCATCGACCCGCACGACATTGCGACGGGCCGATGCGAGGGCGACGGCGGAGGGGCTTCGCGGGTCCCATTATGGGAGAAGATGGCCTGCTCGTCGGCTTCCGGGGCGTCTACCAGCGGCGTTTTCCCGGCATCTCCCGGCCTCCCCCCGCCTCGGTGCGCCAGGCATACTTGTCGGTATTCCGGGGAGACATGATCGTGAGGGCAGCTCCAAGGCCGTGGCGCGCGGCGGGCGGATCGATGACGCGTTCGCTGTGTCTCGTGATAGTCGTCGCCGCGGGCGCGATGGTCCCCGGCCCGTTCGCCGGCATGGTCCGCGGCGCCTCGGCCGCCGAGCCGTCGTTCGTGCGCGACATCAAGCCGCTGCTGAGCAACAAGTGCCTGCGCTGCCACGGCCCCGACGCGACCGCGCGGCAGGGAGGGGGTGAGGGCGGCCTGCGGCTCGACACCGCCGACGGGGCACGCGTTGACCTCGGCGGCCACGCGGCGATCGTGCCGGGCGATCCGGCGGCGAGCGCCGTCGTCGCGCGCGTCACGTCGACCGACCCCGACACCGTCATGCCGCCGCCGGGCGCCGGCGAACGGCTCACCGACCACGAGGTCGATCTGCTCCGCCGCTGGATCGCCGCCGGGGCGGAATACCGGCCCCACTGGTCGTACACGGCTCCGGTGCGGCCGGCCGTGCCGACGGTGCGCGACGCGGCCTGGCCCGTCAACGACATCGACCGCTTCGTCCTCGCCCGCCTCGAGGGAGAGGGGCTCGCGCCGCGCCCTCCGGCGGCGCGGCCGGTCCTCGCCCGGCGGCTGGCGCTCGACCTCGTCGGCCTGCCGCTGCCCCCCGAGGAGGTCGACGCGTTCGTCGCCGACACCGCGCCCGATGCCGTCGAGCGCTTCGTCGATCGGCTCCTCGCCCACCCCGGCGCCGGCGAGCACCAGGCGCGGCAGTGGCTCGATCTGGCCCGCTACGCCGACAGCGGCGGCTATGCCTCCGACGTGCCGCGCGAGATCTGGGGCTGGCGCGACTGGGTGATCCGTGCCTGCGACGCGAACATGCCGTTCGACGAGTTCACGATCAAGCAGCTCGCCGGCGACCTCCTTCCCGGTGCCACGACGGCCGATCGGATCGCGACCGCCTTCCACCGCAACACGCTGACCAACACCGAAGGGGGGACGATCGACGAGGAGTTCCGCTCGGCGGCGGTCGTCGACCGGGTGAACACGACGCTCGCCACCTGGATGGGGACGACGATCGCCTGCGCCCAGTGCCACGCACACAAGTACGACCCGATCTCACAGCAGGACTACTTCGCCCTGTACGCGATCTTCAACAACACTGCCGACGCCGACCGCGGCGACGAGGCGCCGCTCGAGGATTACCTCACGCCGGCGCAGGAGGCCGAACGCGGTCGGCTCGACGCCGAATTGGCCGATGTCGAGCGCGTGCTCTCGACCGACACCGCCGAACTGTCCGGCCAGCGCGCCGAGTGGGACCGGTCGTTCCCCCGCGACATCGCCTGGGAGCCGCTCGTGCCGGAGTCGGCGGCGATCGACGGGGGCCCCGCCGGAACCGTCGGCGCCGACGGCACCGTGCGCCTCGCCGCCGCCGGGGCGACGGCGACGACGCGCGTCGTGGCGCCGCTGCCCGCCGGCACGCTGGCGGCCATCCGCCTCGCGTTTCCCGCCGATCCCGCCCTCCCCGGCGGCGGCCCGGGGCACGGCGGCGGAAACTTCGTCGTCACCGGGATCTCGGCGCGGCTCGAGCCGGTGGCCGCCGCGGCGCCGCGCGGCCGCTTCGTGCGCGTCGAGCTGCCCGGCGCCGACAAGATCCTCTCGCTGGCCGAGGTCGAGGTGCTTTCCGTCGGCGCCAACGTCGCCCGTGGCAAGCCGGCGACGCAGGCCTCGACCGCCTACGACGGCGCCGCGGCCCGCGCCGTCGACGGCACCACCAGCGGCGTCTACACCGACAACTCCGTGACCCACACCGCCACGCAGGCCGATCCGTGGTGGGAGGTCGATCTCGGTGGCGAGCTGCCGATCGACGCGATCGCCGTCTGGAACCGGACCGACAGCTCGGTCGGCGCGCGGCTGGCCGGCGCGCGGGTGATCGTCCTCGACGCCGCCCGGCAGCCGGTCTGGCAGGCGACGCTCGACCAGGCCCCGACACCCTCCACGCAGTTGGCCCCCGACGGCGGCCGCGACCTGCCGCTGGCCGTCGCCTTCGCCGATCGCACGCAGCAGGGGTTCGCCGCGGCCAACGTCCTCCACCCGGCCGACGAGAAGCGGGAGCGCGACGGCGGCTGGGCGCCGGGGGGGACCTCGCCGTCGCAGCTGTCGCTCGTCCTCGCCGCGCCGCAGCCGGTGCCGGAGGGGATGCGGCTGGTGCTGTCGCTGCGGCAGCGGAGCAAGCACGCCGGCCACACCGTCGGGGCGCTGGCGGTCGCGGCCACGGCCGATCCCCGCGCCGGCCAGTGGAGCGGCCTCCCCGCCGACGTCGCGGCGATCGTCGTCAAGCCGGCCGGCGAGCGGAGCGAGGTGGAGGCGGCGCGCCTGGCCGACCACCACCGCCGCCACGTCGCGGCGGCGACGGCGGAGGCGCGCACGCGCAAGGAAGCGCTCGAGCAGCAGCGTGCCGCGCTCAAGCCGGCGAAGGTGCCGGTGATGTTCGAGCTTGCCGGCGACCAGCGCCGCACGACCAAGCTCCAGTACCGCGGCAACTACCTCGACACCGGCCCCGAGGTGCGCGAGGGGGTGCCGGCGGTGTTTCCGCCGCCCGACGCCGGCCCGTCGGGGCGGATCGACCGGCTGGCGCTGGCGCGATGGCTGGTTGATCCGGCCAATCCGCTCACCGCGCGCGTCGTCGCCAACCGGATCTGGGAGCGCCTGTTCGGCATCGGCCTGGTGGCGACCAGCGAGGAGTTCGGCAGCCAGGGAGAGCTGCCCAGCCACCCCGAGCTGCTCGACTGGCTGGCCGTCGAATTGGTCGAGCGCGGCTGGGACACGCGGTCGCTGACGCGCCTGATCGTCACCAGCGCCACCTACCGGCAATCGTCGCAGGCGCCGGCCGAGCTCGTCGCCCGCGATCCCGACAACCGGCTCCTCGCGCGCGGCCCGCGCGTGCGCCTGCCGGCCGAGGTGATCCGCGACCAGGCGCTGGCCGCGGCGGGCCTGTTGTCGGCGAAGAAGTTCGGGCCGAGCGTCAATCCGCCGCAGCCCGCCGTCGGCCTGTCGGCGGCGTTCGGTGGCGGCATCGACTGGCAGACCAGCGCCGGCGAGGACCGCTGGCGGCGGGCGCTGTACACGACGTGGCGGCGCAGCAATCCCTATCCGTCGATGGCGACGTTCGACGCCCCCAACCGCGAGGTCTGCACGATCCGCCGGCCGCGCACCAACACGCCGCTGCAGGCGCTGGTCACGCTCAACGACCCGGTCTACGTCGAGGCGGCGCAGGCCCTGGCACGGCGGATGGCGCGCGAAGGGGGCGCTGCCGCCGCCGGGCGCGTGACGCGCGGGTTTCGGCTCGTGCTGGCCCGCGCGCCAACGCCGGCCGAGGTCGACCGGCTGGTGCGCCTCCACGACGACTGTCTCTCGACCTACCGCGCCGACGCCGCGGCCGCGAAGCAATTGGCGACCGCGTTCGGCATGCAGGAGAGCCCGCTGGGCGCGCTCCCCGACGATGTCGCTCCGGCCGACGCGGCGACGCTGACGGTCGTCGCCAACGTGATCCTCAACCTCGACGAAGCGTTCATGTGCCCGTGACGGGCAGGCCCCGTCCGAAGGAGTGTGCGATGGACCCGCGGATCGAAGAGCGGCTGCTCGCCACCCGCCGCCACCTGCTCGGCGGGATGGGGGGCGGGATCGGCGCGGTGGCCCTGGCGAGCCTGCTCGGCGACGCGGCGGGGGCGGCCTCCGATCCACTCGCGGCGCGCCCCGCGCCGCTGCCGGCCAAAGCCCGGCGGATGATCGTCATCCACCTCACCGGCTCGCCCCCCCACCTCGACCTCTACGACCACAAGCCCGAATTGGTGAAGCGCGCCGGACAGGACTGCCCGGAGGAGTTCCTCGCCGGCAAGACATTTGCCTTCACCAGCGGCACCCCCAAGCTCCTCGGCACGCCGCGCTCGTTCGTGCGCTGCGGCGAGAGCGGGATGGAGCTGTCCGACGCCCTCCCCAACCTCCAGCGCGTCGCCGACCGGCTGTGTCTGGTGCGCTCGATGCACACCGACCAATTCAACCACGCCCCGGCCGAGCTGATGCTCTACACCGGCAGCGGCCGGTCGGGCCGGCCGAGCCTCGGGAGCTGGGTGACCTACGGCCTGGGCAGCGAGAACGCCGACCTTCCCGGGTTCGTCGTCCTGATCTCGTCGGGCGTCCAGCCCAACGGTGGCACGGCGAGCTTCGGCTCGGGATTCCTGCCGAGCGTCTACCAGGGGGTGCAGTGCCGCTCGAAGGGCGACCCGGTGCTGTATGTCTCCGACCCGCCGGGGATGAGCCGGGCGACGCGGCGCACGAGCCTCGACGCCCTCAAGGATCTCAACGAACTGCAGGCGCGCGAGCTGGGAAACCCCGAGACGCTCACGCGGATCGCGCAGTACGAGCTCGCCTACCGGATGCAGGCCAGCGTCCCGGAGGTGATGGACATCGGCCGCGAGCCGGCCCACGTGCTGGCGGCCTACGGCGCGGTCCCGGGGCAGCCGAGCCTGGCGGCCAATTGCCTCCTCGCCCGGCGGCTCGTCGAGCAGGGGGTGCGGTTCGTGCACCTGTTCGACTGGGGCTGGGACTTCCACGGCACCGGCCCGGCCGAAGACATCCGCGACGGGCTGACGAAGAAGGGGGCGACGTTCGACAAGCCGGCGGCGGCGTTGATCGAGGATCTCGAGCAGCGCGGCCTCCTCGACGACACGCTGATCCTCTGCACGGGCGAGTTCGGGCGGACGCCGTTTCGCGAGGGGCGCACGGCCGGCGGCGGGATCCTCGGCCGCGACCACTACCCCGACTGTTATTCGCTGTGGCTGTGTGGCGGCGGCGTGCGCCCCGGCCACGTCCAGGGAGCCAGCGACGACCTCGGCTTCCGCCCGGCCCGCGACCCGGTCCACATCCACGACCTCCAGGCCACGATCCTCCACCTGCTCGGGTTCGACCACACCAAGCTCACCTGGCGCTTCCAGGGGCGCGACTTCCGCCTCACCGATGTCCACGGCCGGGTCGTCGACGGGATGCTGGCGTGAGCGGCGGACGGGCCGGCCACACCGGGAGGATGGCGATGCGCGGCTCGGTGACACTGGCCATGGTGTCGTGCGTGGCGGTCATGGTGCTGGCCGTCGGCGCGGCGCTGGCAGGCGCCGCCGAGCCCGCCCCGCGCCCCAACATCCTCTGGTTCGTGGTCGACGACATGTCGGCCGACTTCGGCTGCTACGGCGAGCGCCTCGTCGCCACGCCGCACGTCGACCGGCTGGCCGCCGAGGGCACGCTCTTCCGCCACGCGTTCGTGACGGCGCCGGTCTGCTCCCCCTGCCGCTCGGCGCTGATCACCGGGATGTACCAGACGACGATCGGCGCCCACCACCACCGCAGTGGCCGCGGCGCGCTGGCGATCGACCTGCCGGCTCCCGTGCGCCCGCTCCCCGAGCTGTTTCACGCGGCCGGCTACTGGACGGGCATCGGCGAGGGGCTCGGCGGCGACACCCCGGCCGCCAAGCGCCCAGGCAAGACCGACTACAACTTCCGCTGGGACGCGGCGCTGTACGACGGCGCCGACTGGGCCGGCCGGCGCGCGGGGCAGCCGTTTTTCATGCAGGTCACGCTCCCCGGCGGCAAGCTCCGCGGCCAGGGGGGCGAGGCGACGGCGAAGCTCGTCGCCCGGGCCCGTGATCGCTTCGGCAGCGCCGTCGACCCGGCCGCCGTGACGCTTCCGCCCTGTTACCCGCGCGACCCGGTCCTGCTCGCCGACCAGGCGGCCTACCTCGATGCCGTGCGATTCACCGACGACCATGTCGGGCAGGTGCTCGAGCGGCTCGATCGCGAGGGTCTCGCCGCCTCGACGGTCGTGGTGTTCATGACCGACCACGGCATCAGCCACGCGCGCGGCAAGCAATTCCTCTACGACGAGGGGACGCACGTGCCGCTGGTGGTGCGCGGGCCGGGGATCGCGCGCGGGGCGGTGCGCGACGACTTGGTCGAGCAGATCGACCTGGCGGCGCTGTCGCTGGCCGCCGCCGGCCTGCCGGTGCCGGAGTGGATGCAGGGGCGCGATCCGTTCGCCGCCGGGTACCTGCCGCGCGAGGCGGTGTTCGCCGCCCGCGACCGCTGCGACGAGACGGTCGAGCGGATCCGGAGCGTGCGGACGCCGACGCACCTCTACATCCGCAACTTCCACCCGCGCCGCCCCGCCCTCCAGCCCAACGCCTACAAGGACGACAAGACGATCGTCCAGCGCCTCCGCGAGCTCCATGCCGCCGGCACGCTCGATCCGCTCGCCGAGCGGCTGCTGTTTGCCCCGGAGCGGCCGATGGAGGAGCTCTACGCCTGGACGACCGACCCCCACCAACTGGAAAACCTCGCCGCCGACCCGGCCCACGCCGGGGTGCTGGCCGACCTGCGCGGCCGCCTGGCCGACTGGCAGGCGCGCACGGCCGACCCCGGCCCGGAGCCGGAGGCGATGTACGACTCCGACATGGCGGTCTACCTGGAGGAGGCGAAAGGGGACCGGCGTCCGGAAATCGAACGGAATATCGCCCTCATGAAGGAGTGGGCCGCGGCGGGGAAATGACCCTCGGCGGCCGTCGTGACCCACCGGAACGACCCATCCATGGCCGCCGACGACACCTGCAACCTGATCCATGGCCTGCTCGTCCAGCGGCTGGGGTTCGTGACCTCGGCGGCGGCGCTGGGGGCGATCGAGGCCTGGCGCGGCGACATGTCGCGGCCGCTATTGGCCGTGTTCGTCGAGCGCGGTCTGGTCAGTCCCGACACCCGCGCCGTCGTCGAGACGGTCACCGACCAGCTCGTCAGGACCCACGGCGGCGAGGCGGCTGCCCTGACGGCGCTGGTCGGCGTCGGCGTCCTTCCCGAAGACGAGCGCACCAAGTCGCTCCCCGGTGCCACGCCCCAGGGGACTCGCTACGAGATCCTCGACGAGCTCGCACATGGCGGGATGGGGCAGGTCCTCCGTGCCAGCGACGCGGTGCTCGGGCGCGAAGTGCTCGTCAAGCAGATGCTCGGCGAGATCGCCCACGACCCGCCGGCACAGGCGTCGTTCACCCGCGAGCGGCAGACGGCGGCGGCGCTCGAGCATCCCAACATCGGCCCGGTCTACGACGCCGGCGTCCATGGCGACGGTCGCCTGTACTACGTGATGCGCTACATCCGCGGCGACACGCTCAAGCAGGCGATCGAGCGCTATCACGATTCCGCCGCCGACCGTCCGTCGGCGGAGCGGGCACTGGCGCTGCGCGACCTCCTCGGCCGGTTCAGCGCCGTCTGCGAGGCGGTGAGCTACGCCCACGCCCGCGGCGTGCTCCACCGCGACATCAAGCCGGCCAATATCCTCCTCGGTGATTTCGGCGAGACGCAGCTCATCGACTGGGGGCTGGCGAAGGTCGGTGGCGAAGAGATCGCGGCCGCCTCCGGGTCGGGGTCGGGGTCGGGTTCGGGAAGCCGGCCGGTGTTGGCCATCGACTCGGGAACTTCGGAACCGACTCGCGCCGGCCAGGCGAAAGGGACGCCGGCATTCATGGCGCCGGAACAGGCGGCCGGCGAGGTCGACCGGATCGGGCCCGCCTCCGACGTCTACGGTCTCGGGGCCACGCTCTACCAGCTCCTCGCTGGCGTTCCCCCGTTCGACGGCCGGTCCCCATCGGTGATGCAGGACGTGATCCGCGGCGTGTTTCCCCGGCCCAGGCGCGTCGCCCCCTCCGTGCCCCCGGCGCTCGAAGCGATCTGCCTCAAGGCGATGGCCCGCGACCCCGCCGCTCGCTACCTGTCGGCCAAGGCGCTGGCCGCCGACATCGGCCGGTGGCTGGGCGACGAGCCGGTGAGCGTGTACCGCGATCCGTGGCCGGTCAGGGCGGCCCGGTTAGCGAAGCG
>Ga0194133_10002966_pt1 | contig 24955 bp, 22 predicted proteins | sample TA2KigOf40mmetaG_FD_155448 | JGI IMG/M metagenome (GOLD analysis project Ga0194133, IMG submission 155448) | Freshwater microbial communities from Lake Tanganyika, Tanzania - TA2015055 Kigoma Offshore 40m | ecosystem: Environmental > Aquatic > Freshwater > Lake | place: Tanzania: Lake... | reverse complement strand
CTGTGGGTTCCCTTCATACCGAAATACTAAACTAGTCACTAAACATCGTCAATCAGAACGGCGTAACCGTATGATTTCCATGATGGTAGCGAAACTCATACGTTTTCCGTACATCAGCAAGCCCACCCGATAGATCCGCGCCGCGAGCCAGACGCACGCCGCACTCGCCAGCGCGACCCCGACGAGCGACAGGAAAATCTCCGTCCAGCTCACCGGCGTCGCCGTCATCCGCATCGGCATGATGATCGGCGCCGAGAACGGGATCCAGCTCATCACTTCCGCGAGCCGACTCGTCGGGTTGGTGAGCACGGGCTGGGCGAAGATGATGCTGAAGACGAGCAGCATGATCACCGGCTGCGCCGCTTGCTGCGCCTCCTCCTGGCTCCCGACCATCGCCCCCACCGCCGCGAAGAGCGAGGCATAGAGCGTGTAGCCGAGGAGGAAGAAGAGCACCAGCGCCACGAGCACCGGCGCCTCGATGCTCGGCATCGGCAACGGCGGCATCCCCTCCATCCCGAGGAGGTCGAGGATCCGCCCGCGCTGCGTGTAGAAGCCGACCCCGCTCGCGAGCCAGACGAGCTGCTGCGTGAGCCCGACGCTCCCGACCCCGATGACTTTGCCGGCGAGCAGCACATCGGGCTTCACGCTCGCCACGATCACCTCGGCGACGCGTGTGGTCTTCTCCTCGAGCACGCCGCGCAGGATCGCCTGCCCGTAGAACACGATGCTGAAGTAGAGCAGGAAGGCGACGCCGAAGCCGAAGATCGTGTTCGCGAGCCCCGAGCCCCCCTTCCCCTCGTCCGTCACACGCTCCGCGCTCACGCGCACCCGGAGGCGGAGCAGAGCGTCCGCCTGCGCGGTGGCGATGCCGGCCGCCTCCATCCCCGACCCGATCAACGCCTGTTTGATCGCCGACTCGATGGCCTGCACCTCGCCCACCGACCCCGCGTTTCGGCCCATATACCGCGCGGTACCGGCCTGTAGCGTGGTCGCGTCCACGGTCAGCACCCCGACGAGCGTGCGCTGTTGGATCTGGCCCAGCAGCGCGGCCTCGGCGGCGGCGACGTCATCTGGCGCGACGGTGTCCACCTCGGCCACGGCCTGCGCGTCCCCCTGCAACGGCGTCGGGGCGAGGCGCCACGCGACCCGGGCGCCGAGGCCCGCGCCCGTGGCGTCGATGATGCGGATGTTCGCGACCCGCGCCTCACGCATCGCACGGACGCTGAGATAGCCGGGCAGGACCATCACGGTGCCGAAGAAGAGCGGGCCGAAGAGCGTGACGATCACGAACCACTTGGACCGGACGCGCTCGACGTACTCGCGCCGGATCACCGTCCAGAGCTTACCCATGGCCACTCATCCCCGGCTCGACGCCCGTGGCGCCGACCCGATCGAGGAAGATCTGGTGCAGCGACGGCTGCACCCGTTCGAAGCGTTGGATCCGCGCCCCCGCCCCGATGAGGCGCGTCAGCAGCACCTGCGGATCGGCCCCCTCGGGCATCGTCACCTCGAACGACCGACTCCGGTCGTCGAGGCGCGCCACGAGCGCCGGATCCTGGAGGACCGCCATCACCGCCGGGTCCGCGCTCCCCTCGAGCGCGAGCGCGACGGTACGGTCTCCCGCCGCGGCCTTCACGCCGGCCACGGTGCCGTCGAGGACCTTCTCTCCCCGCGCGATGATGCAGACCGCGTCGCAGAGCCGCTCCGCGTTGTCCATCAGGTGCGTAGAGAAGATCACCGTGCGGCCGCGCCGCTTGAGGTCGACGACGGTGTCCTTGAGCGCCTGCGCGTTGATGGGATCGAGGCCGCTGAAGGGTTCGTCGAGGATCACGAGCTCCGGGTCGTGCAGCAGCGTGCCGATGAACTGCACCTTCTGCTGCATCCCGCGCGACAACTCCTCGACCTTGGCCTTCCCCCAATCCTTCGCATCGGACCGTAGGGAGAGCCGGTCGAGCCATTCGTCGATGCGACGATCAGCCTCGCGGGTGCCGACGCCCTTGAGCGCCCCGAGGAACCGGAGCACGTCGCGGACGACCATCGTCTTGTAGAGGCCGCGCTCCTCGGGGAGGTAGCCGAGGCGGTCGAGGACGACGGTCTCGGTGTTGGGGCGGCCGAGGACCCGGATCGTCCCCTCGTCGGGGGCGATGATGTTGAGGATCATCCGGATCGTGGTCGTCTTGCCGGCGCCGTTGGGGCCGAGGAGGCCGTAGACGGCCCCGGCGGGGACGGTCAGCGAGAGGTCGCGCACGGCGACGTGCGCGGCGTACCGCTTGGCGACGCCCCGGATCTCGAGGGCGGTCTCTGTCATAGAGGAGGGGAAGGGGGAGACGGGAGGGAATATGCCCTGCGGGACTGGTGCGGGCCACGAGCCCTCGCGACACTACGAGCGATGCGCGCGTTCCGTTCTCTCCTCCACGCCGGTATTGGCGTCGGCATCGCCCTCAGCCTTGCCTGCGGACGTCCCGCCGGCGAGCCGGAAACGCTCGTGGTCTTCAACGCCGGGAGCCTCGCGCGGCCGCTGCGCGCCGCGCTGGATACCTTCGCCGCGCGCGAAGGCGTCATCGCGGCGCAGGAGAGCGCGGGCTCCCTCGAGACCGCGCGCAAGCTCACCGAGTTGGGGAAGATCCCCGACGTGATCGCCCTCGCGGACGCCGAGGTCTTCCCGCGCTATCTGATGCCCGCGCACGTCGACAACTACGTGGAATTCGCGCGGAATCGGATGGTCCTCGCCTACACCGACCGCTCGCGCTTCGCGGCCGAGGTCGGCCCCGATACCTGGTGGCAGGTCCTCCTCCGGCCCGGCGTCGAGACGGGACGCTCCGACCCGCATCTCGACCCGAACGGCTATCGGACGCTGCTGGTCTGGCAGCTCGCGGAACGGCACTACGCGCAGCCAGGGCTCGCGGGACGGCTCGCCGCCGCCCACGCCGAGCGCAACGTCCGCCCCAAGGAGGCGGATCTGGTGGGGCTGCTGCAGGCCGGGGAGCTGGACTACATCTGGTCGTATGAGTCGATGGCGCGGGCGACCGGGCTGCGCTTCGTGACCCTGCCGCGCGGGATCGACCTCAGCCCCCCCGATTCCGCGGGATGGTTCGGCACGGCGGCGGTGACCGTGCGCGGCGCCCGTGCCGGCGATTCCGTGACCTTCCGCGGCACGCCCATCGTCTACGGCGTCGCCGTCCCCCGTGATGCCCCCCATCGGGCGCTCGGCGAACGCTTCGTCGCCTTCCTCCTCTCTGCGGAAGGGCAGGCGATCCTGCGACGCGAGAAGCTCGATGCGATCGAGTCACCGGTACGCGTGCCCTGATGGTCCGGCATCGGCTCGTCCCGCCGCTCCTGAGCATCGCTGCGGCGCTCGTCGCGTCCTTCCTCCTCGTCTTCCTCGCGGCGCCGATCGTCGAGCTCGTGGGCGTCGGCGGTGGTGAGGGACTGCGGCGCCTCAGCAGCGACGCGGAGCTGCGCGAAGCACTCGCGCTCACGGCGCTCTGTGCCACCGCGGCGACGATCATCGGTGCGCTCTGCGCGACGCCGCTCGCGTATCTCCTCGCGCGTCACGAGTTCCCAGGCCGTGCGGTTCTCTCCGCGGTGCTCGATCTCCCGCTCCTCATCCCACACCCCGTCGCCGGCATCGCGCTCCTGCTCGTCCTCGGACGTGAGAGCGCGCTCGGCGGTGCGGCGCTCGCTGCCGGGATCCGGATCGTCGGCACCCCGCTCGGGATCATCGCGGCGATGCTCTTCGTCTCCGCGCCCCTCTTCGTGAGCGGCGCGCGCGAGGCGTTCGCGCGCGTCGACCCCCGATTCGAGGGGGTCGCCCGCACTCTCGGCGACACGCCCTGGCGCGCCTTTCATCGGGTCACCCTGCCGCTCGCAGGGCGCGGGCTTCTCGCCGCCGCGGTCGTGATGTGGGCCCGTGCCGTCAGCGAGTTCGGTGCGATCGTCATCCTCACTTATAACCCGAAGGTCGTCAGCGTGCTCAGCTACGACCGTTTCACGAGCTACGGATTGCAGGAGGCGCTCCCCGTCGCCGCGGCGCTCGCCCTCCTCGCCCTCGTGCCGCTCACTGTGCTGCGTGCGCTGCGTGTGGACCGGCGGGAGGAGACGTGATCCAGCTCGAGCGCGTGAGCGCGACGAAGGGGCGGTTCCGGCTGGCGGAGATCTCCTTCGCGCTCGCGGCCGGATCGTACGGCGTGGTGATCGGACCGGCGGGGTCTGGGAAGACGACGCTCCTCGAGGTGCTCGCCGGCCTCGTCCCCGTGCGCGAGGGGCACGTCCGTCTCGACGGCGTCGAGCGGCGACGGATGCCGCCCGAGTCGCGTGACATCGGCCTCGTGTATCAACAGGCCTATCTCTTTCCGCATCTCTCGGTCGCGCAGAACGTCGCGTACGGCGCGCGTGACACCGAGACGCAGACGGAAGTGGTCGAGCGGCTCGGCGTCGCGCCGCTGCTCGCCCGCGATGTGGCAGGGCTCTCGGGTGGAGAACGCCAGCTCGTCGCGCTGGCTCGTGCCCTCGCACGCCGGCCGCGACTCCTCCTCCTCGACGAGCCGTTCAGCGCGCTTGACCCACGTCGCCGCGCCCTCGTGCGCCGCGAGGTGCGGGACCTGCATCGCGGGTGGGGGCTCACGACGCTGCAGGTGACGCACGATTTCGCCGAGGCGGGACTCCTCGGCGACCAAGCGATCCTCCTCGATGCGGGGCGCGTGCTGCAGTCAGGGCCGCCGGCTGAGGTGTTCGGTCGGCCGGCGTCCCCCTATGTGGCCGAGTTCCTCGGCGCGGAGAACGTCTTCGCGGGCACGGCCCGTCCGTGGTCGCCCTCAGGCGACGCGGGGCGCTCGGAGGGAGCCGGTGATGGCAGCGCGCTGGACCCTGAGGCCGATGCGCCCGTCGTCGGCGATCGGCAGCAGGCGATGGCCTTCGAGACGGGGACGCTCACCTTCTACGCCGTCGGCGATTTCGCGGCGGGGGCGGGGCACGCGGTGATCCGCGCCGAAGAAGTCACCGTCGCACGGGACCAGACGTACTACTCCGCGCGCAATCGCTTCTCCGGACGCGTGCTCGAGGTCGCGACCCTCGGCGCCCTCACCCGCGTCACCGTCGATGTGCGTGGCACGCCGATCGTCGCGGCCGTCTCGACTCAGTCGGCGCGCGATCTCGCGCTCGCGCCCGATCTCGCCGTGGTGGTGAGCTTCAAGGCGATGGCGGTGCACCTCTGCTGAGGCGCACCGCCATCCACGATCACCACGCGATCCCGTAGTCCTCGCCAAAATTACTCGCCGCGCCCCAGAGCGAGCGGTGTTTCCGGTCGAGCCAGATCGCGGTGATCGGTCCTGAGGTGTGCGTCGCGAAGTCGAGCTGGTAGCCGCGGCGCCGCAGGTCCTCACGCACCCAGACGGGGATCCGCTCGTTCAGCTGGAGCCGACCCGGCCGCGCCTCGTGCGCGCCGAAGCTCGAGCGCATCTGGTAGCTGTGGAATCCCGGGTGCTCCGCCGCCTGTTGCACGGTCTGCCCGAACTCGACCATCGACAGGAAGAACTGCAGCAGGTCCTGGTCCTGCGTGTCGCCGCCCTGCACGGAGAACGCCATCCAGGGCTCACCGTCCTTAAGGGCGATGGTCGGGGTGAGCGTGACGCGCGGCCGCTTCCCCGGAGCGATGACGTTGAAGGGTCCGTCCTCCGCCTGCGTGTTGAACGCCTGCGCGCGCTGCGAGAGCCCGATCCCCGTCCGGCCCGCGATCACCGCCGGCACCCAGCCACCGCTTGGGGTAATCGACACGAGCCATCCGTTCTTGTCCGCAGCCTGGATGCTCGTCGTCCCCTTGGTGAAGGCGTCGAGGAAGGTGGCGTCGTCGGGGGGCTCTGGCGCGCGGAGGCGCGCCATCGAATCGGGGCGCGGCCCGGTCGTCGACCAGCGCGCGAGCAGGTCGGTGAAGGGATTCACCCCGCCTTGGAACGGATACGGGTCGCCCGGACGTACCGCCGCATCATTGCGATCGCGGCTCCGCGTCGCCCAACGCGCGCGCGCGTACTCCTTGCTGAGCAGCCCGGCCGTCGGTTCCTCGGGCGGGACGTACGGATCGCCGTAATAGAAGTCACGATCGGCGTAGGCGAGGTTCATCGCCTGATAGATGGTGTGGATGTACTGTGCGCTGTTGTAGCCGAGTGACTTGAGGTCCTCCTGCTCAAGCAGGTTGAGCGCCTGCAGCATCACCGGCCCCTGCTGCCAGAACGGGAGCTTGAACACCTCATAGCCACGATACGTGGTCGAGACGGGGGTCTCGATCTCCACCTTCCAGTTCGCGAGGTCAGCCTTGGTGAGGAGCCCACCCTGCTCCTGCACCGCGCGCACCATCTCGTCGGCAATGTCGCCGAGATAGAACCGGCGATAGGCGGCGTAGATGGCCTCTTTGCGCGACTTCCGCTGTCGGAGCGCCTGTGCCTCCGCCTCGACGAGCTTGCGGAACGTCGCGGCGAGGTCGGGCTGCCGGAAGATCTCGCCGGCTTCCGGCGCTTCACGCGCTTCTCCGAGATGCGGGAGGAAGACGGCGGGTGAGTACTTCCACTCCTTCAACTGCTTCGCGCTCGAGTGGATGGTGTTCGCGAGCTGCGCCTCCATCGCATAGCCGTCCTCCGCCATCTGGATCGCCGGCGCGAGCACCTGCGCGAGCGACATCGTCCCGTATTCGGCGAGCATCGTCATCAGGCCACCCGGCGTGCCGGGGGTCACCATCGCGAGCGGACCGAAGTCCGGCGGGAAGCGATACCCCTTGGACAGGTAGAACTCCGCCGTCGCACCGCTCGGCGCGACGCCGAGCGCGTTGATGCCGATGACCTTCTTGAGGCCGGGGTGGTAGATCAGCGCCTGCGTCTCTCCCCCGCAGCCGAGGGTGTCCCACATCGTGCAGACCGCGGCGAGCATCGCGGCGGCGGCGTCGACGGCGTTCCCCCCTTGCTGGAAGATCATCGCGCCGGCCGTGGCGCCGAGCGGCTTCCCCGTGACGGCGACCCAATGCTTGCCGTGGAGGGGCGGGCGTTCGGTCCGGCTCTGGGCCGCGAGGGGCGCGGCGATGCAGGGGAGGAACGCAGCGAGCGCGAGGAGCGCAGGAAGGACGAAGCGACGGCCTGACGGGCGCATAGGGGTGGGGTGGAGGATCTGCGGAAGATGCACGGCCGGAACGAGCCGAGCCACGGGGCGCCGGGAATTCCCGCACGTGCGACCGGGCCTTCGCTCTCGCTCGACCTCCCCGTCCGCCCTAGGGTGTCTCAATGCCTCCGGAACCCCTCTTCCACGCGCGCGATCTCACGAAGGTCTACCGGATGGGCGAGGTGGAAGTGCCGGCACTCCGCGGCGTGGATCTCGACCTGTATCCCGGCGAGTTCGTCGTGATCCTCGGGCCGTCGGGGAGTGGCAAGTCGACGTTGCTCAACATCCTCGGGGGGCTCGACGCTCCGACGAGCGGCACCGTCACCTTCCGGGACCACGTACTCACGCAGGCCGATGAGGCCGCGCTCACGCAGTACCGGCGCGAGCACGTCGGCTTCGTCTTCCAGTTCTACAACCTGATCCCGAGTCTCACCGCCGTCGAGAACGTCGCGCTGGTCACCTCGCTCGTCGAAGGGGCGCACGGACACGTTCCCGCCGACCCGGCGGAGACCTTGGCACTGGTGGGGCTCGGCGCGCGGCTCGACGCCTTCCCAGCGCAACTCTCCGGCGGCGAGCAGCAGCGCGTCGCCATCGCGCGGGCGGTCGCGAAGCGGCCCGACGTGCTCCTCTGCGATGAACCCACCGGCGCCCTCGACGTCGAGACGGGGAAACTCGTCCTCCCGGGCGCCGGTGCGCCGGTCACGGTCCACACCCCGATGGCGGGCGTGGTGCTCCGGGTCGATGAGGAACATCCGTGCGTCGTCCCCGCCGGATCACCCCTGCTGATGCTCGGCGCTTTCGGGTGGCCCGATATCGTCGTGGACGTCCTGAGCCGGGACGTGCCCCGGGTCCCCGCGGGCGCGGTGATGCGTGTGGTCAGCGGCGGCGACACGTTGTGGGCGCGCGTGCGGCGGGTCGAGCCGACCGCGCGCACCGTTCGGTCCGCGCTCGGCGTCGACGAACAACGGGTTCCGGTGATCGGGGAGGTCGTGCAGGCGCCGCGCACGCTCGGGCACGACTTCGCGGTCGAGGCGCGGATCGTCCTCGCCCGTCTCCCGGAGGCCCTGGTCGTCCCGACAGGGGCGCTCGTGGGGGATGGCGAGCGCTGGGCGGTCTTCGTGGTGGACAAACGGGGGCGCGCGCGTCTCACGTCGGTCCGGCTCCTCGCACGCGGTGAGACGCAGGCGGCGGTGGGGGGGGTCGAGGCGGGCCGGCGGGTCGTGGTGTACCCGCCGGAAGCGCTTTGGGAGGGGACGCGCGTCCGGTGACGCGCGAGCAGTGCAGAGGTGCGGCGTCGAACCCGGCGTCTATGCGCGTGGCCGCGGCGCGGTCGGTGGCACCGGCGCCGCCGGCGTCGCCCCGGGACGCCCTGCCGCCGCCATCGCCGTCTGGATGATCGACGCGACGTCCGTCAGGTTCGCCGGCACCACCAGCGTCGTCCCCTGCTTCGCGATCTGCCCGAACTGCGTGATGTATTGCTCCGCCACGCGGAGCCGCACCGCCTCCTCGCCGCCGGGCGCCTGCAGCGCGGCCGCCACCTTCTTGATCCCCTCGGCCGTCGCCTCCGCCACCGCGAGGATCGCCGCCGCCTGGCCCTCGGCTTCGTTGATCCGCTGCTGCTTCGTCGCCTCCGACTGCTTGATCACCTGCTGCTTCTGCCCCTCGGCCGTGTTCACCGCACTCTCGCGGCTCCCCTCGGAGGCCAGGATCACCGCGCGCTTCTCCCGTTCCGCGCGCATCTGCTTCTCCATCGCATCCAGGACGTCCCGCGGCGGCGTGATGTTCTTGATCTCGTAGCGGAGGACCTTCACCCCCCACGGCTCGCTCGCCTTGTCGAGCTCTTCGACCACGAGCGCGTTGATCGTCCCGCGCTCCTCGAACGTCTTGTCGAGGTCGATCTTCCCGATCTCGCTGCGTAGTGTCGTTTGCGCGAGCTGGCTGATGGCGTAGAGGAAGTCTGCCACGCCGTACGTCGACCGCTCGGGGGTGAGAACCTTGAAGTAGAGGATGCCGTCGACCCCCACCTGCACGTTGTCCCGCGTGATGCAGGTCTGCTCGGGGATGTCAGTCGCATTCTCCTTCAGGCTCACCTTCGCCCGCACGACGTCGATGAACGGGATCAGGATGTGGAATCCCGCGTCAAGCGTCGCACGATAGCGGCCGAGCCGCTCCACCACGAAGGCCGTCTGCTGCGGCACGACGACGGCGGTCTTGGCGATCACGATGAAGACGACGATCACCAGCATCAACATCACGGAGAAGGTGCTCATACGTCCGTCCGGGGGTGCGAGGTGGGGGTGTGCGGTTCCGCGACCAGCAGGAGGGTCAGGCCGTCGACGCGCGTCACGCGACACCGCTGGCCCTTGGCGATCGGCGTCTCGGAGACGTTGCGCGCCGTCCAGCTCGTGCCGCGCAGTTCCGCCTTCCCGACGGCGTCGGGGGCGAGGTCCTGCGCCGGGAGGGCGATCTCCTGCACGAGCTCCTCACCGCGACGCCCGGTGTCGGGGCCGAGGAGGGCGATTAGGCGGCGTCGGAAGAGCAGGAGCGCCGCCACCGAGCTCAGCGTGAATACCCAGAGCTGCATCGAGAGGCCGGCGGCGGGCCAGAGGGCCGCGACGGCGGCGGTGCAGAGCGCGCCGGCGGCGAAGAACACGACGAAGAAGCCCGGCGTCCCCAGCTCGGCGACGAGCAAGAAGAACGCGAGGATCGTCCAGAACGACCAGGACATGGACGGGAGGGTGGAGGGGGCCTACGCGAACCGAAGTTGGGTCTCGCGCACGGCCTGCGCCAGTCGCGCCACGTCCTCGGACGCACTGTACACCCAGAAGCTCGCCCGCACCGTCGCCGGCACGCCGAGCGCGCGCATCAGCGGCTGGGCGCAGTGGTGCCCCGCCCGCACGCAGACGCCGGCCACGTCGAGCGTCGTCGCCACGTCGTGCGGGTGCACGCCATCGATCGCGAAGCTCACCACGCCGCTCCGGGTGGCGGCGTCTGGTGTGCCGAAGAGCGTGATGCCGGGGATCGCCGCGAGCGCGGTCATCGCCTCGCCGGTGAGCGCGACCTCGTGCGCCCGCACCGCGTCGAGCCCGAGCCCGTCGACGTATGCGCACGCCGCGGCGAGCCCGACCGCGCCCTCCACGTTCGGCGTGCCGGCCTCGAACTTGTGCGGCAGGACGTTCCAGGTGGAGGTGCGATCCTCCACCCATTCGATCATATCGCCGCCGAACTGGTATGGCGGCATCGCCTCGAGGATCGCGCGCCGCACCACGAGCCCGCCGATCCCCATCGGGCCGCCGAGCTTGTGCCCGCTGAAGGCATAGGCGTCCACGTCGAGCGCGTCGACCGCGCAGCGGAGGTGCGGCACCGCCTGCGCGCCGTCGCACACGATGAGCGCCCCCGCGGGCCGCCCCGGGGCCGCCGGCACACCGCCGGCGCTCCGGGAACGCGCGATCCGAACGATCTCCGCGACGGGGTGGATCGTGCCGAGCGCGTTCGAGACGTGCCCGAAGGCGACGACCTTCGTCCGCGCGTCGACCAACGAGGCGAGATGGTCGAGGTCGATCGTCCCCGCAGGGCCGAGCTCGGCGATCCGGAACTCCGCCCCCGTCGCCAGCGCGAGTTGCTGCCAGGGCACGAAGTTCGCGTGATGCTCCATCCGTGTGACGACGAGGTTGTCACCGGGCCCGACCTGCGCACGTCCCCACGCCGTGGCGAGTAGGTTCATCGCTTCGGTGCTGCCGCGGGTGAAGAGCAGGGTGTCCGCGTCCGCGACACCGAGGAAGCGGGCGATCCGCGTGCGGGCGTCGTGGTAGGCCTCGGTCGCCGCGGCCGCGAGCGCGTAGGCCCCGCGGTGCGGGTTCGCGTTCGCCTCGCGGTAGTACCGCTGGATGGCGTCGAGCACCACCGTCGGCTTCTGCGTCGTCGCCGCGGAGTCGAGGTAGACGAGGGCGGTGGACGCCGCGAGGAGCGGGAAGTCGGCGCGCGGGGCGAGGGGACCGGTGCTCATCGGCGGGGCGGTCGGGCGGCGGGACTCAGGCGACCGGCGCCGGGGCGACCGACTCGGTGCTCACCGTGCCGGCGCCGTCGAGCGCCGCCTTAAAGGCGTGCCACGCGAGCGAGGCGCACTTCACCCGCATCGGGAACTTCGAGACACCGGAGAGCGCCCGCAGGGGCCCGAGTCCCTTGAGGACCGCGGCATCGGTCTCAGTCCCCGTGAGGACGCGGTGCATCGTGTCGTAGAGCGCGAGCGCTTCGGCGCTCGTCTTCCCCTTCAACGCCTCGGTGAGGAGCGACGCCGAGGCCTTGGAGATCGCACAGCCGACGCCCTGAAAGGAGAGCTCCGTCACGCGGCCCCCCTCGACGCGCACCCAGATGGTCAGCTGGTCGCCGCAGTTCGGGTTCTTCCCGTCCGCGGAGCAGCTCGGCGCCGGCATCGGATGGAAGTTCCGGGGCCGGCGGTTGTGGTCCAGGATGACCTCCTGGTACAGTGCGTCGAGGGTCGCGTCGCTCACCACGAGAATCTACTCCAGCGCGGTGTGCGTGAAGCGCTCGAAGACCGCCCGCTCGAGCGTCAGCCGGAGCGCGTCGATCTCGATCGTCTCCAGCACCTCCGCCGCGAAGGCGTAGGTGAGGAGCGCCTTCGCGTTCTCGGCCGAGATCCCGCGGCTCTTGAGATAGAAGAGCGGGAGCTCGTCGAGCCGGCCCACCGTCGCGCCGTGCGTGCACTTCACATCATCCGCGAAGATCTCGAGCTGCGGCTTGGTGTCGACCCGCGCCTGCTCGGAGAGGAGGAGCGCCTTGTTCGTCTGCTTGCCGTCCGTCTTCTGGGCCTCGGGGTCCACATAGACCTTGCCGTTGAAGACGCCGTGCGACGCCCCGTCGAGGATCCCCTTGTACAGCTCACGGCTCGCGCAGGCCTCGGCGATGTGCTCGACGAAGGTCTGGTGGTCCGTGTGCTGCGCGCCGTCGAGGACGTAGAGGCCGTTGAGCCGAGCCTCGCCGTTCACGCCGGTCAGCTTCGTGTAGATGTTCGTCCGGGAGAGCGCGGCGCCCTCGGCGAACGAGAAGGAGTGGAACGCCGCATCGCGGCCCTGCGTGGCCTGCACCGTGGCCACGTGATACGCGGCCGAGCCCTCACGCTGCAGCGCGAAATGCGAGACGCGGGCCCCATCGGCGACCACCACCTCGGCGACCGCGTTGACCAGGTGCTCGCTCGTGCCGAGCTCGACGAACTGCTCAATCAACGTGACCGCGCTCGCGCGGTCGGCGACGATGAGGAGCCGCGGATGAATCGCCGCGCCCGCCGCCTGCGCATCCGTCACGTGGAGGATGTGCAGCGGCAGCTCTACCGTCTCCTCGACGGGGACGTGCACCACGACGCCGTCCTGCATGAAGGCCGTGTTGAGCGCGGTGAAGGCCGCCTCGTCGAACGCCGCGAGCGAACCGAGATGCGTCGCCACCCACTCGGGACGCTCACGGAGTGCGTCGGAGAGCGTGCTGACGTGGACGTCCGCCGGGAGGCCGGCGAACTGCGAGAGCCCCGGCTCGAACCGCCCGTTCACGAACACCAGGCGGTGCCACGACGGGTCGATGAGCCACGGCGTCAGGTCGGCCGTGGTGACGGTGCTCGGGCCCGGCTTGATCGCCTTGAACCGGCGCTCCGCGATCGGCGTGACCGAGGTGAAGTGCCAGTCCTCGTTCCGGGTGGTCGGGAACCCCAGGGCGTGGAAACGGTCGAAGGCGCGCTGGCGCAGGGCGGGGAGCCACGCGGGCCCCTCGCTCCCGCTCGCCGCGACCGCGGCGAACTGCTCGGCGTAGTTGGCGACGGGGCTCACGCGTGTGCGGGCTCCAGCAGCCAGTCGTAGCCCTTGGCCTCGAGCTCGAGCGCCAGCTCCTTCCCGCCCGAGGTGAGGATCCGCCCGCCCGCGAGGACGTGCACGTAGTCGGGGACGATGTAGTTCAGGAGGCGCTGATAGTGCGTCACCACGATCGTCGCGTTGTCGGGGCGCTTGAGCTTGTTCACCCCCTCGGCGACGATGCGGAGCGCGTCGATGTCGAGCCCCGAGTCCGTCTCGTCGAGGACCGCGAGCTTCGGCTCGAGCACCGCCATCTGCAGGATCTCGTTCCGCTTCTTCTCGCCGCCGGAGAAGCCGGCGTTCACCGAGCGCTGCATCATCGCGGCGTCCATCTCGACGACCTTGAGCTTCTCCTCCATGATGTCGAGGAACTCGATCGGGTCGACCTCGGCCTCCCCGCGCGCCTTCCGGAGCTCGTTGTACGCGGCACGGAGGAAGTAGGCGTTGGTCACGCCCGGGATCTCGATCGGGTACTGGAAGGCGAGGAAGACGCCGGCCTGCGCGCGCTCCTCCGCCTCGAGGTCGAGCAGGTCCTGCCCGAGGTACTCGATCGAGCCGGCCGTCACCTCGTAGCCCGGGTGGCCGGCGATGACCTGCGCGAGCGTCGACTTACCGGAGCCGTTCGGCCCCATGATGGCGTGCACCTCACCGGCGTTGATGGTGAGGGAGATCCCCTTGAGGATCTCCTTGTCACCGGCCGAGGCGTGGAGGTTCGTGATCTTCAGCATATGCGGGATGGTGGGAAGGGACGATGGGGATGGGGGCGTCGGTCAGCCGACGCTGCCCTCGAGCGAGATCCCGAGGAGCTGCTGCGCCTCGAGGGCGAACTCCATGGGGAGCTCCTTGAAGACCTCCTTGCAGAAGCCGGCCACGATCAGGCTGATGGCGTGCTCCGCGTTGAGGCCACGGGCCTTGCAGTAGAAGATCTGGTCTTCACCGATCTTCGACGTGCTGGCCTCGTGCTCGAGCGTCGCGCTGTTGTTCGCGACCTCGATGTAGGGGAAGGTGTGCGCGCCGCAGCGGTTCCCGATGAGCATCGAGTCGCACTGCGTGTAGTTGCGGGCGCCCGACGCCTTCGGGAGGACCTTCACCTGCCCGCGGTACGAGTTCTGCCCGCGCCCCGCGCTGATCCCCTTGGAGATGATCGTCGAGCGCGTGTTCCGCCCGATGTGGATCATCTTGGTGCCGGTGTCGGCCTGCTGCGCGCCGTTCACCACCGCCACCGAGTAGAACTCGCCCACCGAGTTGTCTCCCTGCAGGATCACCGAGGGGTACTTCCAGGTGATCGCGGAGCCCGTCTCCACCTGCGTCCAGGAGATCTTGGCGCCCGTCAACGCTTTGCCGCGCTTGGTGACGAAGTTGTAGATGCCGCCCTTCCCCTCGCTGTCGCCGGCGTACCAATTCTGGACGGTCGAGTACTTCACCGTCGCGCGGTCGAGCGCGACGATTTCGACCACCGCCGCGTGCAGCTGGTGCTCGTCGCGCTTCGGCGCCGTGCACCCCTCGAGGTAGCTCACCGAGGCGCCTTCATCGGCCACGATCAGCGTCCGCTCGAACTGCCCCGTGTTCGCGGCGTTGATGCGGAAGTAGGTCGAGAGGTCGAGCGGGCAGGTCACGCCCTTCGGCACGTAGACGAACGAGCCGTCGGAGAAGACCGCCGAGTTGAGGGCGGCGAAGAAGTTGTCGGAGTAGGGGACCACCGAACCGAGGTACTTCTGCACCAGCTCGGGGTGCTCGCGCACCGCCTCGCCGAAGGAGCAGAAGATCACGCCCGCCTTCGCGAGCTCTGACTTCATCGTCGTGCCGACCGAGACGGAGTCGAAGATCGCATCGACCGCGACGCCCGCGAGTCGCTTCTGCTCGGTGAGGGAGATGCCGAGCTTCTCGTACGTCTTCAGGAGCTCCGGGTCCACCTCGTCGAGCGACTGCAGCGGCTTCACACTCTTCGGCGCGGAGTAGTAGGTCTGCGCCTGGTAGTCGATCGGCTCGTAGGTGACGTTCGGCCACCGCGGTTCCGGCATCGTCTGCCAGCGACGGAACGCCTTCAACCGCCACTCGAGGAGCCACTCGGGCTCTTCCTTCTTGGCGGAGATGAGGCGGATGGTGGTCTCGCTCAGGCCCGGCGGAATCGTGTCAGACTCGATCTCCGTCACGAACCCGTAGGCGTATTCCTTGTTGACCAGCGTCTCGATCGATGCGCTCATGGTCCCACGTCGTTGCGGTACTTGGACTTGCGTTCCGAGATATACTAGAAATCTAGTCGGGAATCGGGTGTGCTTCCAAGTGAACGCGGCCGGGGCCGGCGCGGTGCCTACATCGCCACGCGGGCCCTGGAGACCTCCGCCCGGCCGATCGCGCCCTGGTCGGTCCCGAACCAGAGCATCCCCCTCCGACGGTCGAAGTACATGTGGCGTATGGTGTTATTGGCTGCGCGCCCGACCTTGGCCTCCCCGAAGAACCGCTTCGTCCGGGGGTCGTACCCCACCAGGGTCGTCCCCTGGTTCGGGACGTTCTGGGCCACCCAGATCCGGTCCTTGTCGTCCGTCGCCATACCATAGAGGAGCGACCCCGGGCCGGCCGGGAGGGGGATCTCCTCGATCACGATGGACAAGAGCGGATCTTTCGGTCGACAAACGTACAGGAGGCTACGGGTCACATCGCTGCGCGAATCGGCGCAGATCTCGTGCCCGGTCTGCATCAGCGATCACATCAACGGCCTCAAACCACCACTGATCGTCCCACGGATCCGACGCGGGGGTTCGTTTGCGCCACGCCGTCTTCAGGGCCGCGTCATAGAGCTCCTCTGCCTCGACTGAGGTGTCCCCTTCAAGGAAATGCGCTCCAGGCCGAGTTCTCCGCCAAGTTCCCCTATCTCACGATCCTCTTCTTGGATACGCGCCGACGGGCCCTCGATCCCGAGCAGACGCTGGCCGCGGTCCGGACCACCAAGGGAGAGGACCTCTCCATCCTGGGGCACATGAAGGTCGCGACCTTCGAGACGCGCTGCCTCACGAGCTTCGGGATCACGGTCGAGGTGGCGTATCGCAAGGATGGGGAGCTGGTACGGAGCCGGGGCGGGTGGGAGCGTAGGGCGCCCCCCAACGCGTGGGTTTGGTCAGCTCGCCGGCAGTAACGTCATCAAGAGATTTCCGGACCCGACCAACCGTCCGTGCCGATCGCGCGTCTCATTGGCTCGCGCATCGAAGGTCCCGAGGTATGTACCGGTCCGGTCGCGTAACTCCTGACGATCGCGGAGCTCTTGGGACTTCATCACGGCGACCGAGCAGCCTGAGCGACCTCAGCAATGGCATGTCCGATGTCTCGGACAGCCGTGACCGCGCCCTGCGCGTCCTTGAATGACAGGGAAGCGCGTCGGCTCCCCACGCGGTCGGCGGAATGCGCGATGCGATTCCGGCGCGCGGTGATCTCGTTCAACTCGCGCTCCGTGGTCCCGCCAGCGATCCCGCGGTGACGATCCACGCGCTTAAAAACCCCAGATTCGAGACCGACGGCAGAGAAGAGCTCACCGATCTTGTTGGGGGCCGTGCTCGCGTACTCCTCGATCCACGCCTCGATGGCCCCGCGGACCCCCCAATGCTGCCGCTTGTATCGGGAGCGGAACTCCATCCACTGCCCGACAGTGAGGGGGATCTCCTTCAGTCGGCGGGGCACGATGTCCGATGCGAGGGCCGAGCCGAAATGGGCGATGGCAATGTCGGCGACGAGCGTCTCGAGCGCCGCGCAGGCCATCACGATCGCCGGTCGGAGCAGTGGCGAGAGATCCTCAAGCTGATCGGACCGGAGCGCGGTCCCCGGTTTGAAGACCATCCACAGGTGCGAGCTCTCGAGCAACTCGAGCCGATCTCGCTGCTTCTTCGGTAGACGAAAGGCCTCGCCGAGGCTCTCCCGTAGTTCGGAGCGCATCCGTCGTGCGCGTCGGTTCACCAGCCCATCAGCCACGGCAAGAAGCAATTCCGCATCGGCAAGGTTCGATGCGAATCGCTCGATGGGAGCTTGGCGTCTAGGGCGGCCGCGTGGCATTCCTAATGCGGATTCGAAATGGTTAAACCCTCAAGCGGCTGGCGCAAAAGAAGAACATTCACCAATTGCGTCGCTGTGGGGTGGGAAGCCAAAAGACTCTGGATGCCGCGAGCTGCCATAGCAGGGGTAGAACAACGAGAAAGCTGCCAGGCAGCAAAACAACCAAAACCCAACAGGTCACTCCATTTGGACAGCTCACCAATGATTCGGTCCTGCTTTGCATGAAACGGCAACGTAGTTCTCAGCACAGTTCCTTCAGTTGTTCGAATGGCCAAAACAGGTTCGATATCCACAATCTGGAATCCACTGGATGTGGGAAGAATATTCTTTCGATTAACATCGCCGTGAACTAACCCCGACTGATGCACAACATCTAAGTCGCGAGCCAATTGAAGAAGGCACGCCGCAATATTTAATCCAAGCGCTGCCCGAGTTACCAGTCGCTGCCGCGCGATGATCTCCCGCTTATTGCGTTTCCACTGAAGAAAAGGCACCGACGGCAGTTGAGCGCTGTACTGAGACCACTGATGAAGCCGATCGGGTACCGGGTCAGGGAGCTCCGTCGAATAACGATATACCTTAAGAAACCAACCAGACGCGTAGCGCCTGTGCCGAATGGTTACCGTAGCGAACAAATCATTGCGGTCGCCACCCCGGAATCGGCCACTGGTCTGTCGGACTGAGTCTACCGCGGCGAGGCTCACGTGTGGGCACGATCTGACTGTCCGCTGGAGGGCCGTGGCAATTCTTCAGCAGGGTACACCTTCCGGTGGCCCCACCCACGGGTAACCTCATCACCCCAGAAATTTCTGCCAATCTCCCCCAAACGTCATCATGAGGAGCTCCTCAGCCCCAAATACCTTCGGCTTTCCGCAGCTTTCACATGCAACGCGGCGGGCGTCGGGCTGAACACCTTCCTGTTTAGCCCCGCAGGCTAGGCAGAATCCGATTTCCTCGCCGCTCTCTACGGCACTGAGGATCTGCTCAATCTTGGGCATTGCCATCTTAAAACCCTCCGCAACAAACTGCGCTGGATGGTGAACCCAAAGTCGTTAGTCCGGTCGGACCCCGGCTGGAGAGAAGAACGTCGTCAGCCGGAAGTTGAACATCCCCGAGGCTCTCGAAAGTGAGGCCGATCGCGAGACCGGCCATCGAGGAATGTCCCCTTAGGTGGGAATTCCCGAACGTGATTGAAGTAAAGTCAGCAAAGAGTACGATGCTCAATCGTGAGTTTGCAAGAAGGCGACCGAACCTGAAACCCACGAGCTGGCGTTATAGGGCGTTATCGGCCGGGGCCGGCGCGGTGCCTACATCGCCACGCGCGCCCTGGAGACCTCCGCCCGGCCGATCGCGCCCTGGTCGGTCCCGAACCAGAGCATCCCGGTCCGACGGTCGAAGTACATGTGGCGTATGGTGTTATTGGCTGCGCGCCCGACCTTGGCCTCCCCGAAGAACCGCTTCGTCCGGGGGTCGTACCCCACTAGGGTCGTCCCCTGGTTCGGGACGTTCTGGGCCACCCAGATCCGGTCCTTATCGTCCGTCGCCATACCGTAAGGGAGCGACCCCGGGCCGGCCGGGAGGGGGATCTCCTCGATCCGCCCCGTCACCGGCTCGAGCCGGCCGAGGATGCCCCGGGTGTAGTCGCCGTACCAGATGATGTCGTCGCTCGTCACCGCGATCCGGCGGCCGCGCGCGCGCTCGTTCGGGAGCGTGAAGGTCCGGACCGCCATCGTCGCCGGGTCGATCGTCGCGATCTGGTCGGTGCCAAAGAGGTTGAACCACGGCGTCCCCTTCGAGTTCAGCACGATGCCGTACGGCCGCGAGCCCGCTGCCGTGAATGCCAGGCGGATGCGGCCGGTCCGCGTCTCGAGGTGCCCGACCGCGCCGGAGTTCTGCGCGGTGAACCAGATATCGCCGCGCGCGTCGAAGATGAGCGTGTGCGGATCGCGCACGCGAGCGTCCGGCATCGGGTAGCGCGTGATCTCCCGCGTCGCCGGGTTGAGCTTGCCGATCATCCCGTTCCGGTTCCCGGCGTACCAGACCATCCCCTGCCCATCGACGATCAGGTTGTGCGGGTTCGTGCCGGGGTCGATCTCGTACTTCGTGAACTGCCCCGAGCGCGGGTCGAGCTTCGCGATGTAGTTCCCGTTCTGCCCGACGAAGAAGACGGAGCCGTCTGGCGCGACGTACGGGTCGCGCGGACGCCCCTCGGCGCCCCACGGTACCTGCCATTCTTGGGAGGGAACGGATTGGGCGGCGAGAGGGGCGGTGAGGCAGGCGAGGGCGATGGCAAGGATTCGCATGAATGGACCGGCTAAATGGACATTCTCAGCTTCGGATCACAATGGACAAGATTGGATCTTTCGGTCGACAAACGTACAGGAGGCTACGGGTCACATCGCTGCGCGAATCGGCGCAGATCTCGTGCCCGGTCTGCGTCAGGGATCACGTCAACGGCCTCAAACCACCACTGATCGTCCCACGGATCCGACGCGGGGGTTCGTTTGCGCCACGCCGTCTTCAGGGCCGCGTCATAGAGCTCCTCTGCCTCGATTGAGGTATCCCCTTCGAGGAAATGCGCCAGCTTGAGAAATTCGTATGGTGACGACACGTACGCCCATACCTGACATATGAGCTCTCGGCGACTCTTCCGCTGCAAGGGATCATCGCTCGACGGTTGGTATTCAAGCTCGACAAACGTGGCGCCAACCATCTCTGCGTCAACCCGCTCGTCAAGTGGTTCGCCTTCGTCCATGACGACTCCTCTGGCAGTCTTCGGTGCGACAACAGTCCAACGCGCTAACCGTAAGGAATCTCCGAACTAGAAGCTATCCGAGCATACCAACATGCGGTACAGATGCTTCGGTGAGCACCGCACGGAGCAACAACATTTCCCGCGTGAAACGCTCACGGCCGCTTCCGCGCCTCATTCTCCAAGTTCGACAGCTTCACATCATCGAACCCTCCAGTTGACTGCTGATGAGAATAGGCTCCCTGTCGATGAAGAATCCGGATGACAGCGAACAAGTCATCCGCGCCCTCAACGTGATGAGCGCACGGCTCAGTCAAGTTTACAATGTCTGCACCATGACCGATCAGTAACTCTATCACACCCCAATGCTGGTTAACCAATGCGTCCCGGATGGCTGTAGAGCCTCTGTCGCTGTGCCATTGGGAGCTGCGTTCACGAGGAATTCGCCGATCGACTTCCACGCGTGCTGATAAGAGGAGTTCAACGACTCTGGCGTGGCCATTAGCCGCAGCAAGGTGAAGTGCCGTTCTTCCATCACCCCCGGTCAAGTCAGGGGATGCGCCATGCTTCAGCAACATGGCCAATGCCTCGACTTTGCCGTCCCACGCACAAAAGTGTACTGAAGTGTATCGATCCGAATCGATGTTACGCGCATTCAGGTCATCGCCTCGCTTGATGACTCTCTCGAGTGCACGAAGGTCGACTTCGGGAGCAGCACAGACGGCAATCAACTCGTTCTCAATCACCGAATCATCCCCGTTCATCTGAAGCGGCGGATTACCTCTGGCAGTCAATTCAGCCACTTCGTCCAAATCGCCTCTCTTGTACGCCGCCACCATGGCGTGAAAATCATCTGAGGAGTCATCTGTGGACCTTCCGTGTCGATCGTTGTCATGCGATGTCGAACGATCTTCTATGCATCTGACTGAAAAGCCACCGCTCTTCAAGTAATAGCCTCTTCTAAAGAAAAAATCCTTCCCGAACGACCTCCCATCAAAGTTGGTGACTGAAAAGAGGAATGCGTTGTCAGCATCCTTCGCTGCAGAGGTCCACCACGACGACAAGGATCCAATGCCGGAGCCGGTATACGATCCGTTGCCAAAAAACATCAACACAGGAAATTGCGAACCAAGCAGAGTGTTGAAGAATCTTTGACCGGCAGGCAATGCCGAGAATCCCGAAGCATTCGATTCTCTGTCGGACTCATCACCCCAGGCAGCCGCACGGACGATGCGCCTAGCGAATTGGTCTTTGTCAGGGCTGTTGTTGTACAACTCGATCCAGTCCTCCGAGGACGGCACACGCCAGCCTGCGGGTGCAAGTCCTCTCTCGTCATTCACCGCATGCCAATTATACAGCTTGCCATATGTGCTCCCGTTCTTCTGTTGATTCTCGTAATAACACCACGCGGGCTCACCATTTTCCCCTGCCAATTCCCAGTCCGTCTCTGATGGTGCCTCCGCAATGACATCGCCATTCCGGAACCGATCAACATTCAAGTTTTCGACCATCCACGTCTGCGTCCCGATTGTTACCGATAACGGCTCTGCAGCAGCGCCGCTCGTGGTCACAGATTTCTCTGCCGTTGTGGTTGCGACCTTCCTCGCGGGGGCCTTCCTCGCGGGGGCCTTTCTCGCAGGGGCCTTCCTCGATGACGTAGCTGAGGCCTTCAGCCGACTGCGAGACGCCCCGCCGACTTCGCGATAGCCCTGCTTCACCTGTTCGGCCACCTGCATCTCAGCTGCCCGCTTGGCTTCCGTCGGGGTCGCGTGCGTCTCAGCCCGGGTTTGGCCGTCAGTCCCGATGCGACCGTACCTCACGGTGACCGTCTTCCCCTTGATGGTGATTTCCCAAAACCTATTCGACTTCGCGTCAAGGTTCTCAAATCTGCGGATCATCTCTTCTCCAATGCTTGGCTGTAGCCCTCACCTCTTGCTGAGCCCTGGGATAGTGATTTGCTCATCATGAACAAATCCCGACTCGATAACAACCGCCTAACAAAGGCGCGAGCATCTCGACAGAACGAACGTTGAGCATCAGCAGGGGGTGAGAGATCAGGTGGCGGCGTTAATAGGCGTTATCAGCGCTTAAGGAAAGTCTACTGAACACTCGAATCTTACTCCTCTTTCTGAAAGGGTGATACTTTTTCGTCGCTCGCAAAGCAATGTGAGAGCTCAACACCCTTCGACTGGAGAGCTGACCGATGTCAGGATTTGCACGCGCCCTCGGCGCTGTGGATGGTGAGATTTCGCAGACAGAAAAGCCGTTGCCCGGCCTGATCTGTGGAGTGATGGGCATTGAACAGGCGACGTACGATCGGGCGAGGAAGGAACTGTTCGGCCGCTGAGTCTCAAGCCGTAATGCCAGCTGGGGTCGCGCGAGGTGAGGCGTGACTCCAGCGGTTGCCCTTTTAGGAAATCTTGGCGTAGCTGAAGCGCATCGCCATAGGCTGCGCGGTGTAGTGCGGTGTACCAACGTCCTGTGGCACTGCGGGCGCTGCGGCCCAGTGCATCGGTTCCGACTTCTCCTCTTATGAGGTCCGTTATGGCGCAGGCCTTATCGATGCACGGGCGCAAAAAACTCGCCACGCTCCAGGCCGAGTTCTCCGCCAAGTTCCCCTATCTCACGATCCTCTTCTTGGATACGCGTCGACGGGCCCTCGATCCCGAGCAGACGCTGGCCGCGGTCCGGACCACCAAGGGAGAGGACCTCTCCATCCTGGGGCACATGAAGGTCGCGACCTTCGAGGCGCGCTGCCTCACGAGCTTCGGGATCACGGTCGAGGTGGCGTATCGCAAGGATGGGGAGCTGGTACGGAGCCGGGGCGGGGCGAATGAGAAGACGCTGAGCGGCCTCAACGCCTGGTGCGCGGAGCAGGGCTACACACCGATCGGGAGTGTCCCCCGCGCGAAGCGACCTCCGACCAAGAGAGCTCGCACCCCTGAAGCACCAGCGAGCGAGCTGACCGGTGACGAGGCGGCGATGCTCCGAGATGGCATGAAGGTGTTGGGCGATGCCTCGATACACTCCGCGGTGGAGACCTTCGCGACGATCGCGACGGCAACAGGGATCCTCACTCGGCAGCTCCGGCGTGAACCAGAACCCGATGAGCGAGACGCGCTGTGGGAGGTGGCGCGCACCTTCGCTGAGCGGCTCTACGCTCTCGACATCGACCCTGAGGCGGAGCAGGAGGAACGGAACGTCCTGGCCCACTTCGCCGTCGTAGCACTCCATTGGTGCGACATCTATGTCAATGATCCCCGGCATGCCATGGACGATGGGCGCTTTCGCCGTGACACACTTGCCCTAGCCCTTTGCCTATTCGCTCGTGTCGATTCGTCCTATCGGTGGTACGAGCGCCTCAAGCGGGATTGGATCGCCCCGCACGTGAACTTCTCCTACCTGCTCTGGACTCTCCAGTCGATTGTCCAATGCAACACCGACAACCTCTTCCACCGCTTCACACCGGAAGAGGCACGTGAGGCACAGGATCGGAAGACCCAGATGAATCTCGATCCGTGGGCCGGGTATATCCCGGCGGAAGACGAGCCGGCGGATAGTCCACTTCACCGGATCTGGGTCGCGGTGCGGGATGGGGTCCTCGGGCCCGATGGCCCGCACCAGTTCGCGCTGCACTACATCTGGAACAGCGCATCGCTGCCGGGCGGGATGGGACTGCTCGCGGAGGATCGGGAGATGAACAAGGCCTACCTCCAGGGGGTGATCTCCGGTGAGGGGGTTGGTCCGGCCTCCGTGCTGTCACCTGAGGCGCCCCGCTACCTCAGCGCCCCGGACGAATATCCCGGCACGTGGTATCTCCCGAACGCGCATTGGAACGCCGACGGGATGATGCTCCGGATCAAGAGTTTCCCCAACATCTTCGCTGAAGGCACGATCCGTCAGGACCGGCTGTTCCGCCGATTCACGCACGCGGAAGTGGACCGGATTGAGCGGAAGATCCGTGCGGAGGAGACCCTGATCTACCTCCCGTTCGTTCGGGAGGCGCTGGCGGAACGCTTTGACGTGCGGGGGATGAAGCCGCCCTTCTGGTTCATCCCCTTCGTCGCCTTCGGCAATGACCGTGGAGGGATCCTTTATTTCGAGGAGAACGGCTTCTACACCAATCATGAATCACCGGAGTCCCTCGACTCCACCGGCCACGTCGATCTGATGGACCAGCTGAGCGTCACGTCGGGATACAACGGCCTCAACGACAGCGACGAGGACGACGCCGTCCTGAGCTCGCTCTGCATCGAAGGCCACAGCAGGGCTGGCGCGCCTCGGACGCTCAACATCGTCGAGTTCCACGGCGAGGAGTATGGGGCCACGCTCCGGATCGCGCTCGCCATCTGGGAGGCGGCGTGGCAGGGCGTCGTGGACCGCTCGCGTGGCGGCAGCGCGTTCATGAAGGGCCCGCCGCCCGGAGCGGAATCATTCGACAGCTGGGATGCGTTGCTCGCCTGGGCCGATGAGCCGCCACGTGAGCGGGCACCAGATGGAGACGAGTCACCCTCGTCTCCTCTGGACGGCCCTTCCCTTGAGGATATCTTGAGGCGACTTGCAGGCAATTCTCCCTCCTGAGAGCCACCGACGCATGCTGAATGAGACAACCGGCCGTCGCAAGCGCCCGGCGCTTTCGACGCTCGCTGTGATCACGGCGGTCACCGTACTGCTGTTCGCCGGAATGGCGGCACCGATCGCCCTGTTCCTCCGGGAATTCATGTCGTGGGAGGCCACCACGACCCTCATCGCCGGTGTGGTCACCTTTCTGAGTCTGGTGCCCCTGGTGATCGGGTACATCAAGAACAGCGAAGCGGAGCAGGAGATGGCGCAGCGGGAGATCTACCAGCGTCTGGAGCTGGCGTCCATCGAACTATTTCGGTTCGAGTGCGCGCATCCGGAGGTGGCGGCACTGCTCTGGGACCTGCAGGACGGAGAGAATGCGACGGAGCACGTGGCCACACTCTCCTTCACGGACGGCTATGCGCTCCGAGCCTACCTGTTTCAGCTCCTGAACCTCTTTGAAATGGCGACCCGCTTCCGGTCGATCGGCATCATGGACCGGGAGGCATTCGGAAGCTGGGTCATCTGGATGTCGGATGTCGCCGCGAATCCTCGCTTTCAGGTGATCTGGGACGAGGTTCGCACGAATTATGTGGGCCTGCTC
>Ga0194133_10002964_pt1 | contig 24958 bp, 26 predicted proteins | sample TA2KigOf40mmetaG_FD_155448 | JGI IMG/M metagenome (GOLD analysis project Ga0194133, IMG submission 155448) | Freshwater microbial communities from Lake Tanganyika, Tanzania - TA2015055 Kigoma Offshore 40m | ecosystem: Environmental > Aquatic > Freshwater > Lake | place: Tanzania: Lake... | reverse complement strand
GGTAATTATTCTCACCCATCTTCACAATCGACCAATCAAAGCCATTTGGCAGGCGATAATTACTTGCCTCACTCCAAACCAAACCATCCTTTGAGGTGTAGATCTTGGTTATCTCAGCTGTTGTATACAAATAATATGTCTTAGAGCTCTCCTCAAAGAAAACCTCAGGGGATACACCAGGAGGAGCTGATGCATCAAATGGTAGTGGCTCAAACTTAGCCCCCGAAATTGTGGAGAGGTTGGCAGATAATGTATTGGCATGAGCTACTGAAGTTAATGCAAGTACAGCAGATAATGAGAATATGGTTGCTCTAAGTAGTGGGCGCATAGGGGAAAGTTTAGATAGATTAACTAGAGAAATCTAGATTAAATGCTCAAAAGCCTTTAGATTAGCTAAGGATTCACCCCTAGAAACTCGCCAAGCCCACTCCCTACGTATGGCTGAGGAAAAACCTAACTCAAGTAAGGGATTAAAAGAGGAGTCGGCGTACTGCAATACCTCACCTAAAATTCGATCAATCTCACGCTCTGTGACTGCATCTAAAGGTAATCTGCCTACCAGATAGATATCACCTAACTCATTTACAGCAAAAGCTACTGAGTACATCGCCGCATTTTTCTTCAGTAGGTACTCATAGACGCCAACCTTATTTTCATCGGGCTTTCTAATCACAAAGGCATTAATGCTTAATGAGTGATCTCCAACAACTAATGCGCAATGAGTCTGCTGCTTGGTTTGTCCTGGCAGGGTAATTAGGTAGGTGGCTTCATCTTTTTGCTCATAATCTAAATCATGAGATTGCAAAAAATCATCAATTACTGCATTGGCATCAAGCATCCAAAACCAGATTCAATCTGCTGCTTTCTTTCTTCGATAATGCCCAGTCATAAACATCTAAGGTTTTTCTAGCAGTATTCTCCCAATCAAAGCGGGATGCGTGCTCTATCGCTCCCATTGATAAAACAACTCGGCGTTGTGGTTCTAGAATTAATCTACAGATCACAGCAGACCATGCCTTTGGATCATGGCCATCAACTAATGAGCCAGAGATACCATCAGAGACAGCTGTTCTAAGACCTCCAACCGCAGTTGCTACCACTGGTGTACCACAAGCTTGTGCTTCAAGGGCAACTAAGCCAAATGATTCAGAGTAGCTTGGAATACAAACTAAATCACTTGCTCGATACCAATCAGCTAATTGAGTATGAGCAACAGGGGCAATAAAGTGGACCACATCCTCAATCTTTAAAAACTTAGCTAGCCCCTTTAAATTATCTAACTCATCAACGCCAGTACCGGAGGTGCCACCAATAATTACTACCGCAAGCTTTGATCTTAAGTACGGAGTGTGATCTAACATTTGAGCAGCTGCCCTTAGTAATACATCAGGTCCCTTATGGGCTTGGATTCTGCCAACAAAGGTAAGCATGATCGCATCTTGGGCAATATCTAATCGATTGCGCGCACCAGATTTACCAGCTGCTGGGTTATAGGTTTTTAGATCAACACCGGGGGCTACAACAAAGACATTTTCTGGACAGGCTGCATATAGTGAGACTAAGGAGGCAGCCTCAGCATCAGTATTAGCAATTAAACCAGTAGCAACAGCTACCACCTGCTCCTCTCCTATGGCTCTAATCTGTGGCTCCGGTTTTTCACCAGCTGCTAGATTTAAATTTTTCACCTTTGCTGTTGTGTGCATAGTGTGAATTAGTGGGATATTTGTTCGCTCTGAGATCATCCAACCTAATTGACCAGAGATCCAGTAATGAGAGTGCAACAGTGAGTAGTAATTATTGGGTAGCTTTTTTTGGTGTTGCATAAAGGCGCTACTTAATGCTCCAAGCTGGCTAGGCAACTCCTCTTTAGATATGCCTTCAAATGGGCCAGCTACTAAATGTTTAACAGTTACCCCATCTGCAATCTGGATACTCTCAGGCAGATTTGGTTTGTTAGCTCTAGTAAAAATATCAACAGATAGTCCTGCTTGTGCCATCTTTTTAGCACTCTCAGTTACATAAACATTCATGCCACCGGCATCACCAACACCTGCTTGATCAAGGGGGGAAGTGTGCACCATTAAGGTAGCAATCTTTGATTTCTTACTACTCTTCATGAGTGCAATTCTAACTTAAGTAATGTGAAGTGAAATTTTCCTATCCTTGCCGCTCAAGGGAAGACCAAAGGTGTGCCTGCAAGGTCTGACCCTCTGCTGCCATGTCATATGAGGTAAAAAGTTCTCCCTCAACCAAGCCATACAATCTAGAGCCTGCGGTAACAATTTTGGCAGATGGGGAAGAGTAACCTTGATCCATCTCAAGCTGAATCTTTGCTCCTTTTACAATTCCAACCCAGCCTTCCGCAATTCCAGTGTTGTGAGCAAGAATTACCTCTAAGATATTATTTTCCTTCATTCGCCAAAAACCAACCTCAGATGCTGCTGGTTTAATAATTTCATTATTATCATCTATTAACCAAGATCTTGAGAAGTAATTTAAAAAGGGCCTGCCATCATGATTGAAATTTACCTCTTGAGCAAATTGAAAAGCTGGCACATTTGGATACTCACCTCGCCCCTTTCCTCGCCAAGAGCCAACTAGCCAGGCAAGTGGTATTAAGTCTGGATGTAAATTCTCTGGAATGGTAAATGCCATTAATTCTGCCCATTTTTTAATTGATCAATCGTATTTTTTCCATTTTTTAAACCCTTATATATTAAAAAGATAGAAAGGATTAGTGAACCAAGAATGAGTAAGAGGGTGGTTAAAAACTCCATTGGGTAAGCCTATCTATTGATCAATAAGTTTTTTACCCAATCACCTGAATGACTCGCCTTAAATAAATTTTAAGATTTAAGTATTTTAACTAATCTACCAACCCAGCCAGTTACCTCATGTTGCGATACTGTTAATGCATATCTTCTATCGACCTCTCGCTTTAAATCATCTTCTGACATCTTAAAAAGTGCCAAGGCTTCACTCTCAAGGGTTAGATCATTATAATTATGCCCAGACCCCCAAGAGCCAAAAATATTTAAATACTCTCTATTAATTGTTACAACTGGTAGGCCAGAAAAAGTTGCCTCAACTAAAGTTTTATCTAATGAACCCTGAAAGCTATGTATGAATCCATCTTTACCTCTTAAAAGTTTAGGAAGCTCCTCTCTTGGGATATAGGGAGTAAATTTTATCCAAGAGTTGAATGGATGTGATGAGAACTTTGAGATTAGATCCTTTGAGTACTGCTTATAAAGCTCACTTGATGGCGAACCAACTATTTCAAGAGTTAACTCTGGGTATCTCTTTCTAAGTAAATCAACACCTTCAATTATTAGATCTATATTTTTTGAAGGATCTAACCTGCCGGTATGAATTAAGTTCTTAATTGGATAATGAGCCTGCTGCTGCTTTTCAAATTTATCCTTATCAATTGATTGACCAATTGGATAGATTTTTTCTCCCACCAGTGGGCAAGAGCCTGGAGTTGAGGTAATAATGCCATTAGTCAATAACTTTGAAACTCTTAAATAAACCCCATTGCTTGCATGGGCATACCAAAGATAATGTTTAAGCCTTAAAAGTTTAGTAATTGGCGATACAAAAGCTGAGTGCGTTGAGGTCATATGGGAGAATAAAACTGAGTATCTATTCTTTATTACAGTTTTTAGGAAAATTCTTAAAAATCTCAATAAACTTGAAGCTCTTTTGCCTGCCACCCAATTAAAGTTAATTACTTGTACATTCTCTGAAACTCTACAAACGCCCACATGCCCAGTAAGCACAGTTACGCTATCAAACTGGTTTGCCAATTTATTCACTAAATCAATTTGGTGAGAAAACACTTGATGCTTTTCATCCATTGCATAATTAATTACCAGCAGGTTTGTTGAATTCAAACTCTCCCCCTATTTGATCTATTTTCTTATGCAATTTCTATGTGATCTAAGTGTAATAGTCCTGACTCCTATCAAGTAGAATAGGCTCATAATGAAATACTTAGTAACAGGTGCTGCTGGCTTTATTGGTAGCCACCTGTGCCACAAGTTGACTACTGAGGGTAATGAAGTAATAGCAATTGATAATTTCTCAGATTATTACGATGTTAATTTAAAAAAGCTTAGGGTTGAAAAACTACTAACCCCATTACAGCTAAAGGTTTTAAGTGTTGATATAAGTGATAAGAATGTAATTGATGAGTTAATTGTAAATTCTAAACCTGAAGTTGTAATTAATTTAGCCGCTCAAGCAGGGGTACGACTACCGACTGATCAGATACATAAGTACGTGAATAGCAATCTTGTAGGTTTTAGTAATGTTTTGCAATCAACGGTAAGTAATAAGATTCCTTACTTTCTATATGCCTCATCCTCAAGTGTGTATGGCGATCAAGCAGCGATCCCGTATACAGAAAGTGAGCAGAAATTACACCCAAATAGTTTTTATGGAGCTACAAAGCTTGCCAATGAGTTACTTACGCCGACCCTGATTAAAAATTCTTCAACCATAGCCAGAGGCCTTCGCTTCTTCACTGTTTATGGTCCATGGGGTAGACCAGATATGGCGTATTTTAGAATGATTGCAAATGTTGTCTCAGGAGCTGAATTTAATTTCTTTGGTGATGGTCGCGTTGAAAGAGATTTTACCTACATAGATGATGCGGTTAACTCAGTAATTGAGTTAAGTAAAGAGTTAGATAACAGAAAGCCAGGATATTCTGATGTAGTTAATTTAGGTGGCGGCAGACCACTATCTATGAATTACCTGTTAGAGAACATTAACAAAATATCCGAAGCTGAGGTTAAATTTAATCGTCAGTCTAGTAACTCTTATGATGCAAAGAAAACTATGTCTGACACAAAGTACATCCGATCATTAATCGGTAGTAAACCTGAGACCAAGCTAGAGGATGGAATTAATAAGACTTATCAATGGATAATTCAGCCAGATATTTATGCTCAACTAAATAACTGGGTTAAATCCGTTCAATGAAAGCATTATTAATATCAGGAATCTATCGACCTGAAATCGGTGGACCTGCAACATACATTCCAAAATTAGCTTCACGATTGATAGAACTTGGTGTTGAAGTAGAAGTTGTAACATTGAAGAATTCAGATTCAGCTAAGCAAAGTGAACCATGGAAAATAAACTATATTATAAGAGATCAAAATTTATTCATAAGAATGGTTAAGACGTCATTGGTTATTAGAGCGCACGCAAAAAAGTCAAATTATATTTTTTCTAATGGACTTTTTAACGAGACTGCTATCGGACTATTTTTATTAAAGAAAAAATCTGTTGCAAAAGTTGTGGGGGATCCAGTCTTTGAAAGAGTAAAAAATAGAGGTAAAACTACTTTAAGTAGAATTGAATTCAATAACTCTGGACTGCCATTTGTTGTAAAGTTACAGAGGGCATTCCTGCGTTGGAGCCTCAATCAATTCTCCACAATAACTTGCCCGAGCATTGAATTAAAAGCCTTAATTGGTAGTTGGGGTGTCGATAAACCCACTGTATTTATTCCAAATGGAGTCGCTGCAGTAAAAGATCTAGAGGCAATTAAAGAATTTGATGTTGTAACAGTCTCAAGATTAATTAAATTAAAAAATCTAGATAAATTAATTATTGCTTGTGCTAAAACTAGAGCGAAGTTAGCAATTATTGGAAGTGGACCAGAGGAACTGTGCCTAAAAAATTTGGCACTGCAGTTAAACGTGCCTGTAGAGTTTGTCGGCCAATTAAACGAACATGACGTTATAAAAATGCTCTGTAAATCCAGAATATTTGCACTTTTATCTGATTATGAAGGTCTTTCATTTGCACTATTACAATCAATGGCATGTGGAGTACCGGTAATAGTTTCAGATGTAAAGGGAAATACAGATGTGATTACTGATAAAAAGGAGGGGCTTGTCGTAAATATTAATAATCAGACTGAAATAGAGAGTGCGATAAAAGAATTATTGAATTCCCCAAATTTGTTGACTAAATATGGGAGTGCTGCAAAACTCAAGTCAAAAAATATTTATGATCTAGTAAACCAACTTGATAAAGTAATTGACCTAATGAAACTTAATTTGAATGAGTAAGTCGTGCGTTTTGATCCTTGACCCACGAGGAATAATTACTAAAGGTGGTCAAGATGTAATTTTGCGTCACGCTACATATGCCCAATATCTATCAAAAAATGTAGGTTCTGGCAAGCTTTCTCTTTTTATTTTTTCCTCAGGTAGAGATAGGAAGAGTTTATATTCAAATAATTATTTGAGTGTTGAGAATATTTCAAAGTCAACATTTAACGCAATTTTGTTTGCAAAAAAAGCGGCAAATGTTGTTAAGTCAAAAAATTTGGATGTTAAGTTGTTAGTAGCAGGAGATCCATGGGAGAGCTTTTGGTCTGGCTACTTTTTAAATAAGTTTAGCTCGAAGAAGGTGCCCATTCAAATTCAACTACATGGCGATATTGGAAATCCTGCTTGGAAAAAAATAAGTCTTCAAAATAGAATTAGATTTAACTTTGCAAAATTCTCAATGAGCAAAGCAAATGGAATTAGAGCGGTTAGTAAAAGTCAGGCACTTAAAGTAGCCAAGATCTTTAAAATCAAAATGGCCCAAATCTCCGTAATCCCTGTTCCGATTAATAACCTAAGACTGATTTCGCCAATAGCTTATAAAAGGCCAAAGACTGTAGGGTTAATTGGTCGGATCCATAATGATCGAGGAATTTATAACTTTATCATGCTTGTTAAATCACTTGCTGTAGTTAGAGATGACTTTGCTGTTGTAATTGCAGGGGGTGGACCTGATAAGAGTAGGTTTTTAGAAAAAATCAAAGAAGTGCTGCCAAAATCAAAAATCAAATATTTGGGACACCTTTCTGAGAAGGAATTGAAAAAGGTTTGGAAAGAGATAGGTGTTTTAGTCTCCACCGCACCCGCTGAGTCCTACGGCAGAGTTATGCGAGAGGCGCTAGTAGCAGGTGTTCCAGTTTGGGCTACAAAATCTAGTGGAGTAGAGGATTTAATTTCAAAGGCTAACAAAGATGCTGTAAGAATCTTGGATTTAACTAAGAGTAATCATGAGCTAAGTATGGAGTTAAATCAACTTCTTAAAAGTAAGGTCCCACAAAGTTTTAAAAAACAGTTTATAAAAGATAACTCAACCTACGCCCAACTCTTGACTAAATCTTGGGTTGATTTAATTAATAAGCAAAAGCGATAAGCCAGCCTTAACTAGAGGAAATCTCCTCATAAATGCTTGCTGGAACATTTCCTGCTAAAAGTTGAGCCTGCTGCGGGGTATTTCGCTTTATTACTCCAAGTGCAATAGGACCTAACTCAAAATGGCGAGCAACTGTTCCAATATAGCCAATCTCTTTATCATCTAGAGTAATTTTTGTACCATGCTCTGGTAGTTCAACCATTGAACCATCTAGGTGAAGAAGAACTAATTTTCTTGGGGGCTGGCCTAAATTAAAGACCTTAGCAACTGTTTCTTGCCCTCGATAACACCCTTTTTGCATATGTACTGCCTTATTTAAAAAACCTAACTCATTTGGAATAGATTTATGGTCTACCTCAAATAATAATCTAGCTCTGCCTTGAGCAACCCTTAAAGCCTCGAGCGCCCAGATACCAACCTGTGTGTGAGCCTTATTAAAGGCGCTGACCGTGTCTGCTAGCTCTGCTCTTGGAACTAAGGCGTAAGGGCCACCAATATTATCTGCTGCCCCAGCTGCTCGTAGCACTGCGTAATTATTAGATTGATCTTTAACATCTACCTCTAACATAAATTTCATTTTATCTAAATACTCAATTAATGGTTCAAATCTTTGCGCTTCAGTATGTATCCAGGTAGTACTTCCATCATCTACTAAAAATAATTGCTCAACAATATGACCTTGCGCGTCCAGGATTAACGTCTCTTGCCAATCTCCTGGGGTTAATTTCTCTAAGTGTTGGGTAGTTAAAGCATGTAGCCAAGTAAGCCGATCTTTGCCGCTAATTGAGATTACCGCCCTATGAGAAAGATCAGCCCAACCATTTCCACTTGATAACTCTTTTTGCTCCTTATTTGGCTCACCAAAGTGCCAGATCGCACCCTTATCAGGACCTGCCTCAACTAATACTGCGCTCATTTATTACTTAAGTTTATCAGCTATGTCAGCACACTTTGCACAAAGACCATAAATAGCAAAATGGGTAACATCGGTTTTAAAACCAAAATCATCACTTAATGTGTTTACAAAATTTGCAGCGGTTTCTATAGGGGCATCCCCAATATCACCACAATCTGAACAGACTAAATGCAGATGGGTGAGCTCCTCTGCGGCATGATATGTCGCACCGCCATGACCTAAGTGGGTATGAAGTACTAAGCCAACATTTTCTAGAGTTTCTAGATTGCGATAAACAGTTGAAAGATTAATACCAGGATGACTCTGCCTTACCTTCTCTGCTACCTCCTCCGGGGTGGCATGACCTAGAGATCTAACCGCGGCCAGTACCAACTCTCGTTGTGGGGTAAGCCGTAATCCCTTTTGATGCAGCTCATGTTTGGTAGCCATAGCGATAAGTCTAATGGCAACCTACTAATTACTAAAGGTGAGTGTAATTAAGCGCGAGAAAACTTTGATCTTATTCTGACTAGCAACAAATACATCTGGCAGCCTAAGCAAAAGCCAAAAGCAACATTTAAGAAGGCAGCTAACAATGCAAAACTTGTGGCAGTTAGAAATATGGCAGTATTACCAGTAACTCCACCTAGTAAGGCAACAAATGCAAAGAGTGCACCAATTAATTGGGCAAATCTAGGTGCTGCCTCATTCTCACTTGGAACTGGCCCCGACAACCTAGGCTGAATTAGATTACGATATAAAAGGCCATAGATTGATCTTCTAAGGCCAAAGAGCACAGCAGATAAAAAGACGGCAAATTGAAATCCAATTAGGTAATTAGATTCAGTAATTAGGGCAAGAGCTAAGACAGTGGTAGTAATACCGGCTGAGTATCTTGGACCTCTAGCATCAATAAAGACAGGTGTTTTTTCTTTTACTATATTTGACATTTACTTCTCCTTAAAAAATGGTTGGGGGTTTTAAATTTAAAAAAGGTAAAGCTATTTAAATTATTACCCAACACATATAACCCTTTGCGCGGGCGTAATCAATCACACGGCGCTTAGTAAAAAACACTGGTTGTATGGAGAACATGGTGAGATTTTATACTGAAGTTGAGAAAACGTCCTGCAAGTATTTTGCAAAACTTGCGCCCACTAGGCTTAAAGAGATGCCACTACCTTGATAAGTTGATCACGTTTAGGTTTTCCAGTGGCCCGGGCAATCTCAAAGCCAGATCGATCTAAAAAAAGAGTAGTTGGGGTTGATCTGACATCAACCTTTCTTACCAACTCTAAATTACTCTCTGCATCTACTTCATAATAGGAAATATCTGCTTCATCTTTGACCACATCTTTAATTAACGCCTTTGCCGCCCGGCAGGAGGAGCAGAAGGTGGTGGAAAACTGCAGGATGGTTGCCCGCTGCCCGTAGGCCCCACCAAACTCAGTTGGTGAAAGCTTGAGCCGTTTTTTGCGCTTAATTAACCCAGAGTTTTTTCGATAGTAAAGGCCAATCAAGGTTGCACCAAGGAGTAAAAAAGTAAGTAGTGAGAGTGAATCCATAAGTGTATTCTTAGCACTCTTATGGCAAAAATTCTAATGCTGACTAACTCCCTTGGCGCAAGTGCTGATGTGCTGCCTGCTCTTGGTTTGCTTCAGCATGATGTTCGCATCTTGCCAGCTGAGGTCTCAGTATTAATTGACGCACCAATTGCCGATTGTATTTTTGTGGATGCTAGGCGTGATCTGCCAAATACCAAGGCTTTTACTAAGTTAATTACCACCACAGGTGTTTCCACACCGATTGTAGTTATTACGACAGAGGGCGGACTCTCTGCAATAAACTCTGATTGGCAGATTGCCGATGTTATCTTAGATACGGCGGGACCAGCTGAGGTAGATGCTCGAATTAGAATTATGATTGGAAAAGATGTGCTCGCTCAATTAGCTAAAAACCCATCACTTAAAGAGATAAGAAGTGGTGAGGTGGTAATTGATGAGGATTCCTATACTGCCAAGATAAAGGGGAGAACCCTTGATCTTACCTTTAAAGAGTTTGAATTACTAAAGTATTTAGCCCAGCATCCAGGAAGAGTATTTTCTAGATCTCAATTACTACAAGAGATCTGGGGTTATGATTACTTTGGCGGAACTAGAACTGTTGATGTTCATATTAGACGGCTTCGATCAAAGCTAGGACCTGAGTTTGAATCAGTAATTGATACGGTGCGCAATGTTGGATATCGATTTAGTCAAAATGGTTCACAAACGCCAGTTGATGTAATCTAACTTAAGCCAGTTAAATTACCTCTTGCTACATCTACCAAAACTTACCAATACCCAACAAGAAGCGATCTTAAAATTAATTTCCAGTACCACCGCCTTTGATAGCACGCCCCCGATAGCAGAACACATCCTGCTACATCTTCGCTATGGTGGGGATAAGGCAGATTCTCACCTTTTAATAGAGCAAGAAAATCAAGTAATTGGATATGCCCACCTAGATCAAACCGATCTAGTTGCTGGCCCCTCAGTTGAATTAGTAGTTGATCCTAAATTTAGAGGCGCAGGAATTGGCAGACAATTATTAAGTAGGGCGATTGAGATTTGTGGTAAAGCGTTGCGACTATGGGTGCATGGAGATCAACCAGCAGCAAACGCCCTTGCAACCTCATTTGGCTTTGAAAAGATTAGAACAGTTTTGCAGATGAGCAAACCACTTACCGATATCCAGCAATTACTAAATGTAAATAAAAAAGAGGTTGATCAAGATATTGTGATTCGCAGCTTTTTACCTGGCATCGATAGTGATGCTTGGTTATCGCTAAACAATAAGGTGTTTAAAGAGCACCCTGAGCAAGGAAATTGGCAGTTAACCGATTTGAATATCAGACTCGGTGAGGAGTGGTTTGATGAGCAGGGCTTCTTTTTAGCTGAAGTTAATAACAAAATAATTGGCTCAACCTGGACCAAGATTCATGGCTCTCATACTCACCAACATGAAGGGGATATAGAAAGCCATGCTCACCCAGCAATAGGTGAGATCTATATAACGGCAGTAGATCAAGAGTATGCCGGCCGTGGTATTGGCAAGGTATTAACAATTACCGCACTTAATTACTTAAAGTATCAAGGATTAAGTAACGCAATGTTATATGTTGATTTTAATAATAAAGCAGCATTAAATCTCTATCAAAGTTTAGGCTTTACTAAATCTGGTATGGATATTTTATACAAGTTAAAAGCTTAAATAGTTCTTAATAATCCTCACTAAAGGTAATAAGGGTTTCGATATAGGTATCTCCTGTTATTCCTAGATTTTGAGCATCAGGGGGTGCGGTAACTGGCTCAAAACAAATACCTTCATTATCTTGGGAGTAGATCATTAAATATGGTGAATCAAACTCCATGCTCAATCTGGCTGCCCCTGGCCAAACTATCTCTGGTGGGCCAATGACTTCAGTAAAGGTGTCATCCCAAGGTGGTTGGGTAGGAGAAATCAATTTTCCAGTTGGCAAGTAATCATCTCCTCGCTCAAACATTTTCCTTGCTTGAAAAATAATTTCAGCACTACCTCCCTTACCGATATCTCTTGGAAACCAGGGATGAAAACCAAGTGTTACCGGCATATCGCAACCTGCTGCTTCATAATCCAATGACCATCGAAGGGCATCATCTAAGATTTCAAATTTTTGCGTAACAGATGCGCCATTAAATGGCGATGGCAGCTGTAAATATTGAGTTCCATTTCCAATATCCTCCCAAGAAGATGAGGCACCAAAACCAATTAAGGCATGGGGTGGATCAAAATTATTTGGCAGTTGAAATCCTTTACCCTTTGAATTTTTTATAACACCATCTCTAATTCGTCCAGCAAATGGAACCATAGCAAACCAACCCCAGGTGTAGCTTTGTCCTCTAAAGGGCAGGACAAACTCCAAATCCCGCCATTGCACCGACGCCAGACGTGCTCCCTGATCTAAATCAATTGCAATTGATATTTGATCGCCATCAATATTAAGCACTTTGTACTAACCCTTATTTATTTAATCTCAGCTTTTGATGGTGGCAAGGCACCTGTCCTAGAGACTGTAATAGCAGCAGCCTTTGCTGCCCGATCTAGCATTACAGATAATCTATCGCCAGTTAACTTATCTAGCCCATCCTCAATAATTGCCTCAACCAATATGGCACCCACCGTATCTCCTGCACCCACCGTGTCTGCCACCACGACTTTTTTAGCACCCACTGCTACCTTTTCACTTTTTCGATATCCAGTTAAGCCCTTATCACCAAATGTAACTACAATTAACTCTGGCCCTATTGAAAGCCATTTATTTGCTATCAGATCTAACTCAACTCCTGGGTATAGCCAGTAAATATCATCATCACTTACCTTTATCGCTGATGAGATTGATACCCATCTTTCTACCTGCTTTACATACTCAGCTCGATCACTCATTACCACTGGCCTTATATTTGGATCAAATACAATCGGTGAAACAGTAGCTACTTTTTTAGCCCACTCAAATAGGACGGAAGCTGCCGGCTCTATCGCAGTTACTAGTGTGCCGATATGTAGTAGAGATGGTTTATTTGCAACGGGGTCAGGTAGCCAGAAGGGAGAGAAATCAAAGGTGGCTGTTCCTTCAATTACAAACTCATATGTTGCCCCGCCTGCTTCATTTAAGGAAACAATGGCTAAACAGGTTGGCTTATCTGAAAACTTAACAAAATCAAGTAGTACACCATCTTTGTGTAATTGCTTTAATGCCATCTGGCCATAATTATCAGTTGATATACCGTCAATAAATTGGGCGTCTATACCAAGCTTTGCTAAGGCTTTAGCAGTGTTCGCAGGGCCCCCGCCAATCACAGCCTTGCGCTCTGTGTCATCTGGAAGTAAATCAATTAATACCTCACCACACACCCAAACCTGATTACTCAAAGCAGTTTATCCCTATGAACCAATAACTCAGTTAACACCTCAACCCCAACTTCTGATTTACAATCTTAGGTAGTTCGCTAATTAATAGAACTGCAGCCAAACCTTCTGTTTTTGTCATTTCTGCTTATCCTCCACCATGAATTGTAAACGCATAATCTGACAAATTGATCTTATTGTACTAATCTAGGCCATAATAATTATCGCTAAGCTTTCAAAAAAAGGTGAGTGATGGTTTAAAAACTTCTCCCTCTTTTGGATCAAATCAGATTTAATTATTAGGTAAAGATTGCGGTAAATTCGCGTGATAAATCTTCCAATTTTCTGTTAACATTTCGGTAAAAGAAGCAATTCTCGAGAAATTTTTTGTATGCTAAATTACCCACATATAATTCTTCGTCCTCTTTAAAATCTGTATGAAGGTAGTTTAACACTTGCTGGAGTGGTTTTGTAAAGTAGAATTCTTATCGATATTCGTATGGGCACTTTAAACACTTAAAAACCAGACTCACAATATTTAACTTTAATAGCTCTGAGTATTAAAACTTATGCACTAGGATATACTGATGAAAGTATTCATTACTGGAGGAGCGGGCTTTATTGGCTCACACTTATGTGACGAATTAATTTATAGTGGCCACATTGTAAGCATCTTGGATAATTTTAGTACAGGGAACCCAAAGAATATTGAACATTTGCATGGAAAAATAAATTTAAATCAAGGTGATATTCGGGACAAGGCAAAAGTAGACGAGCTAATCAAGAATTCCGATCTTGTTTTGCATATGGCAGCTGCATTGGGAGTAGACAACATATTACAAAACCCACTGGAGTCAATTGCAACTAATTTCTACGGCTCAGAAGTTGTCTTGAATTCTGCGCTTAAGTATGACAAAAGAGTTTTAATTGCTAGCACATCTGAAATATATGGAAAGAACAGTAAACAACCACTCTCAGAAGTTGATGATCGCGTAATTGGCACGCCCCAAAAGCTACGCTGGACATACTCTGATGCAAAAGCGTTGGAAGAAGCTACAGCCTATTATCTTTTTATCTCAAGAAATTTAAAGGTTACTACTGTCAGATTTTTCAATACGGTCGGCCCTAGACAAACTGGAAAATATGGAATGGTTGTGCCAAGATTTATTAGTTCTGCATTAAAAAACAATACGATAAAGATTTTTGGTGATGGAAATCAGTCAAGAGTCTTTTGTCACGTAAATGACGCGGTAAAAGCAATACTTGGATTAGCTTCATCGGACAGGACTATTGGAGAAGTTTTTAATATTGGAGGGCAAGGTGAAATAAAAATAATTGATCTTGCAAGACTTATTATTGCTTTAACTAATTCGAAATCTGAAATTTCATTTACAAGTTATGAAAATGCTTATGGCATTGGCTTTGAAGATATGAAAAGGCGCGTTCCTAATATTTCAAAAATCGAGAAGTTTATAGGTTGGAAGCCAGAAATTCCTTTAGAAAATATCATTTCTGACATAATTTTGGACCTAACAAAGAATTAGTTTCAAATTTAAAAAGTTTGTCACATGGCGATCCCATTAAAATAACTTCTATTAAGTTTATGAATTATGAAACCTCGAGTTAGAATAATAACTTTGGATTATGATACTAAACTACATCATTCAAGTGCTTATTAATTTAGTAGCAGCTTAAAATTATAATTTAAAAAAATCAACGTCTCTAATGGCTTTGTCATCTATGTATAAATCTCCTGCAGGCTTTCCAAAAAATAAATTATGGAATTTAACGCCCCAACTTAGTAGCTGGACCTCAGTTAAACCTCTCCATTTAAGAGAAGCGTCTTTGAAATTATTTCTAGATGTCCCCATTCCGCGAGCAGTATAAATAATAATTTCGTTGCCAGAGTCATAAAGTTTGTTAACGATATTTATGCGCTCTTTAATAGGCTTTGCAAGATTATAATCACCGTTGGTGTATGTGCAAATCGTTCCATCTATGTCAAATACATAAGTAGTAATATTTTTCTCCCTATCAAATTTGTAAATTAAGAAAATCTAAATATTCCGTAATCCCATCTTCTAAAAAATATTTTGGATACCAGCTTTCAAGCCACTTCGCAGGGTTTCCACAAGTAAAAAACTGATATCCATCAGGAATTTTAGATGCATCAAGGTATGAATATTGAATACCTGCCAAATCCATAACACTCTCAAAGGTCCTCGATTGTCCAGTACTTACTTCATAAAATTTTCCTTGATGCTCTGAAAAATTGTTCATTGCGTAAACATTTGCACTGATAACATCCTTAATAAAAACAAAATCTCGACTTGGCTTGCCTGGATATAAATATACTGGTTCACCATTAATTTTCCTTAAAAATGCTTGATACAAAATCGAAGCCATTTTATCTTTATTATCCTCGCCCGGCCCATATACATTGAAGTACCTAAGTGAGACTCCACCACTTTTGCACACATAGTTTTCAGCCACATATTTGCTCCATCCATACAAGTTTGATGGGTAATTTCCATTTACTCCGTAGCTTGCGGCAGAACTTGAATAAATGAGCATACTTCCTTTTTGGTTGCACCAATCTGCAATAATTTTTGTGGATTCATAGTTTCTCTCCATCATAAATTGGACATTCTTTTCAAGTGTATTGGAGTAAGCTCCAACATGAAAAACAATTTTAGGATTTATTCTATCTAATTCTTTGAATAATGATTGAATCCAAAATCCTTCTTGGAAATATTCTGAGTCCAATAGTTCTAGGTTGTAACCTTGTTGCGTAAGGTACTGAGATAAGTTCTTTCCTATAAAACCCTTTGATCCAGTTACTAAAACTTTAATCAAATTACACCCACGCCACGAGTCTTGACTACTTTCGTTGCTGCAAGATTTGCCGCCTTTATAGCTGGAATTATTTCAGGATTCTCAATATACTCAAGTACAAGCGCAGCCATAAAACTATCCCCTGCTCCAGATGTATCTCTTACTGGAATGTTCTCAACAGGATAGTTAACCCCTCTAAAATTACAACCTTTTGAGCCCCTAGTGTGAATTAACTTATTATTCATATCTTCTGTAATGAATGGAATGGACTTAGCATGCTCATAGTCATTTATCTTGATATAAGCCGCACCCGCAGCCCAAGCGCCTAAAATTTTTTTTGTATCTAAAAACACCTTACTATGCAATGAGCAAATGTGCTCAATGATTGATTCAGTCAAGAAACCCTTATTATAATCTGAAATCACGATAACATCAGCAGATAGGTCCAGTTCTAATTCACTAATTGGTTCAATTACGTGAGGTGTGTCTACACGAAAAAATAAATGATTTGATTGTTCGTGAATATACCGTGTTTTAGTAATTTGCTTCCAATTTTTGTTTGTAGTGAGTGAACAATCCGATAAATGACCCAAAATATTTCTATGTACGTTTGCTGCCATCCCAGGGTTAGTTTCAATTCTGTTCTCCTGCAAAACTGGGACTGGTAAGTCAGGTGCAAGACGAAGAGCATCGCAGTAAACAAAAATGTCCTGGCAACTTTCTCCGATTACCTGAATCTTTGTCATTTAGTATTTAGATTTTCTCTCTACAATTATTGCAGGACGTTTACTATCATACGCATTTCTGAAGTATTCTAGAATTTCCTTGCCGTTAACGGGGTCATAAACTGGAAAACTTACTGCTGCTCTGAACATCTTAGTAAAATCCTGTGAATGAGTTATGCCTGAGTAGAATGGTCCTCCATCCGCCGTCACAGCCCTGATTATCACGGGAACTTTGAATTCTCCGTGTGAAATTCTCTCAATTTTGTCGATATGGTTAACAATGGCGTCCATAGCGATCATCATAAAATCATGCCTTTCGAAGTAAAGGACCGGCAAAAAACCCTCAAATGACATTCCAATAGCTATTCCCGACATTAAGTTTTCTGCAACAGGGGTTTCTAACTTTTGTTCCCTTGGAACCTCTTTAAGAGTCCCCATGGCATCGCCCTTCACCACATTATATCCAATAAAAATTGCACCCCTATCACTTAACTCTTTCATGGCAATATTTACGGCTTCCTTATAAGACAAATTAAAGTTATCTAAATCATGGTAATTTTTTTTCGGGACTTGAGAAAGTAATGGAAAATACTCTTCGTCTGTCTTCTTTATAGTTTTTGATAAATCGATAGTGCCTGGTTTTCTTGCGTGAGGGTAAGTTATTTCATACTTATACTTGAGGACTGAGGGTGAGTTCCAAATGTAATCTCCAGCTTTTCCCCACCTTTCTGAGTTTGAAGCCTCTACAGACCGATCATTATTTTCGATAACAAACTTACATGGTAGTTCCCAGCCATCTACGTACCTGATAGCCTCAAAAAGGTGTCCGTTATCTTCTGTACCGTCACCAACAAAACACCAGACTCTATTTTTCGATCCCTTTTTTTTCAAAGCCCAAGCTATTCCAGCAGCTATTGCAGGAGTACCCCCAATAATAGCAGAGCAGAAGAAATTCCTACTTCTATCGTAGATAAACATACTTCTGCCATTCAGAATTTTATCTTCTACAACCTCTGGTGGAATTCCATGTAGAAGTGCATGATAGTGACTTCTATGATTTGAAATTACATAGTCATTTGGGTGAATTTTATCAAATATCGAGATTAGTTCGTCCTCATTCCCGCCAGAAAGATGAAATAAAAAGGGTAGCTTATTATCCAGATAAAGGTCACCAATTTTATTTTCAAAGGAAATTAACTCGCTCTTATTCCATTTTTTTCTCATATAAGATTATTATCCAATTCGTATCATTACTCGACCAGCAAATCCTGATTTCAAAGTATCAAACGCCAAGTTTATATCTTTTAAATCATAACGGTGCGTTACTAAACTTTTACAGGATATTAACCCAAGCTCATATGTTTTTACATACCTAAGAATGTCACTCTGTGGAGTCATTCCTCCACCTTGTGTAGCTCTAACAATCTGGCCCCTTCCATTAAATAATTGAATTGCGTTTGGAAACGTTATTGCTTCACCAGGAATAGGTTGACCAACGAGTAATAATCTCCCAGCACCACTTAATACTTCAAAAGCGCTCTGAATGACTTCCGGACTGCCAGTTGTTTCAATAATCAAATCGGCTTTGCTCAAAAACTCTTTCACAGATGCAAAAAAAACGCTTGCACCTTGCTTTAAAGCCAAGGAGCTTTTCAACTCAATTTTGTCAATTGCAACAATTTCTCCTGCACCGCGTAATCGAGCTGCTGAAATTAAACTTAGGCCAAGTCCTCCACAGCCAATTATCATTACGGTTTCGCCAAACCTAAGGTTTGACTCATTCTCCATAATGGCTAGAGATGTAGAAAGTGAACAACCTAGTAACGCAGCAAACTCGGAATCTGTATCTATAGGAACTTTTGTTAATCTGTTTTCTGAGGCAATTGATAGCTCGCAAAGAGTGTTTACTTTGCCGCTTGTAAACTCCAAGCCATTCATTCGATATGCAGGAAATTCTGAATCTATTCCTAGCCCAGGCCTCCAATGCATGACGACTTTGTCGCCCGGTTCAACACTTGTAACCCCGGGGCCGACTTCCTGAACTATTCCACAGCCTTCATGCCCCAATAAATGGGGTAAAAACTGAATGTTTCCTTTATTGCCATTTAATTCATGAAGCTGAGACCCACATATCCCACTAACTAAAACTTTTACAAGAACTTGTCCGATTTTAAGCCCAGTAACATCGATATCTCTCACAACAAGTGGATAATTAATTCTTTCAAGTATGGCCGCTCTCAATTAATCACCTCTTACAATTCGATAGCTATCAGATTCAAAATGTTGAGTAGAAAATTCAAATAGCTCTGAAGCTTCTAGTGCAAAAATTTGATGTCTTAAGCCAACCGGTACATGAAAGGACAAACCCGGCCTTAACACCAATTCGCTTGCCATGTTAAGGTTATCAGTATTTGAATAGCACAACTTTACTAATCCACTTTGTAAATAGAAAGTTTCAGTTTTAATCTTATGAAAGTGAAAGGAACATTTTTTACCTTTTTCGAAGTTCAACACTTTACCACAGTATAAATTATTATTTACTATCCATTTTTCATATCCCCAGCCCTTGGGGTGAATAGTCGGATTGTTATCTAATATCACTAGATTAGGATAACTCACCTTGAAGCAATTTTTTAATAAAGTCTGATGTAGAGTAGCCTTGAATAGTTTGAAATATTTCTACTCTACACAAATCTTGGCCAATAACTTTGTGAGGTGAATAATCTCCCCCTTTTACAATTAGATCAGGTTTAATCGACTTTATCAAATTATAGGGTGTATCCTCTTCAAAAATTATCACTTTACTAACTGAGCGAAGGGACTCTAAAAGAAATTTTCGATCAGTCGCATTATTGATCGGACGATGTAGACCTTTTAATCTTTTAACACTATTATCGCTATTTAATCCAACGATTACCTCTCCAAGTGATGCACAATATTTTAAAAGTTCGATATGACCCCTATGTATTATGTCAAAACAACCGTTAGTAAAAACTTTCATAGTGCAATAGTAGACTCTAGTAAACGCTTTTCAAAGTATATTCCATTCCAGTAGCGAAGAATAAGTGACACTTCTAAGTGTGGCCGTTTATCGGCTATTCTATTGTTTATATGAGAATTTTTAATATAAGAAAAAATGAAGTAGTTCTAGTCACTCCACATCAAGGTCTTGGCGACCATATTTTATGTAATGGAATTTATAGAGAACTCGCTGATCAATATAAAATAGTTTTTATTACAGTCAAGAGAACTTATCGATCGCAGATATCAAGAATGTTGTCAGATTTAGACAATATAATATTTATTAACATCCCGATTTCAAGATCCTGGACTAGTACTAGAGTTATACAAATAATCGCTAGAATCTTGACTATTAAAATTGTAGGACTTGGTTCATATGGTAAAAATTTTTTTCCACCAAACTTACGCTTTGATGAAAATTTTTATAATCAGGCGAATGTCAATTTTGAAAATAGATGGACTAAATTTAGAGTTGATAGAAATATTACAAAAGAGGAAGAGTTGTATGAATTATTGAATTGCAAAGCTCATAGTTATATTTTCTTACATGAAGATGTTAGTAGAAATTTTATAATTAATCGTGATTTTCTTAGTAATGAATTCGATATAGTAACTCCATCGGCTGGTTCTGATAAATTCAGTATTTTTGACTATCGCAAGGTAATTGAAAATGCAAGTGAGATTCATGTGATTGAAAGTGCATTTGCAGCGTTTATTGAAAGCTTAGAATTATCAATTCCACTATTCGCACACCGTTATGCAAGACCACATGCGTCAAACGACTATAGACATGAATTTACTTACAAAAAAAATTGGGTCATAATTACCGAAAAGTTTAAACTAAGTTGAACCCATTACTATATAAAGTTTTCACATTTGTAAAAAACATACCACCTATAAAAACTTTGGCCAGCCATAATCTACAGAATTACTTGATAGGTCAAATACTTTTGTCTTCGCTACTGCCCAGACACTAAAATCAATTTGTGCGTGAGGCGTTACAATTAATCCTAAATCTACTGATGGATCTAAGTCCACAGAACTAACTCCCTGATAAATTGAAACTAGTGGGTCGCACCAAGTTACTATAGCTCCACTTCTTTCAAGTTCATTGATAAGAAGTAGTGCTGGAGACTCTCTCAGGTCTGAGACTCCAGCTTTGTATGATATGCCTGCAATTTGAACTCGTAAATTTCTCAATGGAACATTCAATTCATGTTTTATTCGCTCTACTACAAAATTTGGCATATTCAAGTTAATTTTATTTGCCAAATCAATAAAAGCAGCTTTCCCCCCTGAAAGCTCAGCTGCATAACTCAAGTAAGTGGGGTCCACCGGTATACAATGCCCGCCTACTCCAACACCTGGATAAAATGGCATAAATCCAAAAGGTTTAGTTGCTGCGGCTTTTATTGCTTCATAACTTGAGAATCCCATCCTATTGGAGATTACAGAAAATTCATTGGATAGCGCGATATTAACTTGCCTAAAAGTATTTTCGAAAAGTTTTGCAGCCTCGGCCACCTCCGGTGAACTTACCTTATGAACACTTTCACAGAATGTAGAGTAAAAGTCGGCCGTCTTTATGCTTGCTTCTGCCGTTAACCCAGCAATAATTCTTGGTGTATTTGACAAATTCCAGTTTGAATTCCCTGGATCAACTCTTTCAGGTGCAGCAGCAAATAACAAATTTTTATTAGATTTCAATTCAATCAAAGGCTTAATGAAATTTCTTAAAGTTCCGGGGTATGAGGTACTCTCATTTATTACTAGGATATTATTGGAGATATATTCTGCGATTTGCACAGAAGCTGATTCTAAATATTTTAAATCGGGTTTACGATTCGTGTCTAATGGGGTAGGTACTGCTATAATGATGACTTCACAATCGATTAGAAGTTCAAAATTATTAGTTGGAAAATAGTTGCCTTTATGTATTAACTCCTTTAACAAATGGATGTCGATACCAGGCACATGCGTATTTCCTTTTGTAATTTCGTTTATGAGTGAAACATTTGTATCTATTCCTATTACAATATGGCCAGCGTTTGCCGCTCCAACCGCAACAGTCAATCCAACGTAGCCTTGACCTACAACTGCTATTTTCATAAATTACCTAACACCGTTTTGTAATTTATTTTTCGAGTGTTTCAGAAATAACAAATCCTTTGAGTTCCTTATTGAAAGGATCTAAACGCAAGATCTCATTCTTAGCTCGTATTCTTTCCTCTAAAGGCGCTGAGGTATTCACTAAAATCAAGCCCCATGCTGACGGGGCATTAGGGTTGAATTTAACAGCGGATCGCCCTAGGTCAAGTGCTTCAGGTAGCAGGTTTGATCTGAGTAAATCCTGGCCAATTCTAGAGTACCTAATAACTGACTCGGGATAAGACTTGGCCGACTCAATCGCTAAGTTTGCATTTCCAGTCTTATTAGCAATGACTTGCATATGGTCGGCGCTATAAAGTGGATAAAAGATAACAAAACCAATAATTGATAGCAAGTAAGAGAATGGTTTAATCAATAAAAATGTGTTATCTCTGGAATTTACATAATCAGAATTATAATTAAGTTGCTTCAGATACATCCCAATTAATGATCCTGAAATAATTGAATTCCAAGTCAACATTGAGATATTGGCAGGACTTATTAGAGCTTGAAGTTGATAGCAAACCCATGCACAAAATAAGGCGGTATTTTCAGTGTTAAATTTTTTACTTGACGCCTGGCTTCTAATAAAACTATATAAGACTATTCCCACCAGAAAATATTGTAAAAGTGCTAAGGGATAGCCCCCAACTGCTGCATAGTTAAGAAAAAGGTTATGAGAATGATCTGTAAATTCACCGATACCCGAAGCAGTGCGCTCATCAATATACTTCAGATAATTATCACCCAGTGAATCTAAACCTACTCCAAAAGATGGGTTATCGTTTGCAATAGCTACAGAAGTTCTAAAAAAATCTCCACGGGACTGGACTGATATCTTATATAAATATTGAGCAAGTGGTCCTCTATTTAACATTCCTAACACAGCAATTATAGTTGAAAGAGTAAAAGTAAAGAAAAGAGGCACAAATAACAATTTGTTCCGGTACCAAAAAAATATTAGTCCAAAAACTGATAAACCTGCAAGTGCAGTTATATAACCTTGAGTTGACTCACTAATATAAATTAAAATTAATAAAGGTATGGAAGAGAGAAGGGATAGAGTCTTACCAAATTTGTTTTTCCAAAAATAAATTGTTGAACATAACAATGCCATAGAGGCGAAACTTGCCTGAAAATTTGGATTTCCTAAAGTTCCGATTATCCCATTAGTTCTTGTAGTCCAATCAAAAATATCAAGACCATTCCTTTGTAATACAGAATAAGTGGAAGTAACCAAACAGGACACTAACAAAGCCAACTGTAATTTTCTTAAACCACTTTGTGTAACGAAAATCGTAGAGGTCAACAACACTATTATTAACGAAAACTCAGTAGCAAATCCTAACCCTCTCCCTGTTCTCCCAAAAAACTGTTGCTCGAACGGGGCCACACTAAAAAATGAAACTAGTATTAATTGCAACAAAATTAAAGCAGAAGTAAACGCAAGAATCCTACCTAACTTGGAGTTATTAAAGAATTTTAAATATATAATTAAAGAGGGAATTAAAAAACAGGCTAAACAAAATAAAATGATCATTTTCGGTATTATTAAAGAGTCTGAATTAGTCCAGGGGGTCATAATCACTGTGACCAATACCGCGCTCCAAACAATATAAAAATATATTTTAGATTCTGATTTAATGACCTTAACCATTTTCCCCCGAAAAAATTACACTACGAGAAGTAGTAACTGGGGCACAATTCTACGCTAATCTTTACAAATAATTTAATTTAAAATGATCAAAGGGGTACACCTAACTTCAGATGTACCCCTAATAGTTGAGTAAAGTCTATACAGAGTTTGTCTAACCCGGCCTACCTTTTCCCCCTATTCATCATGATCAACCTTTGAAGAGCTTGGATCTGCTTATTGATTGATGCGATTAGAGCAATTACTGATTTTAACACCTCAGTGAATGCAACATCATCTGAACCAGCAACCAGTGAGTACTGAAGTGTTTGTTTAACGCCATTTGCAGGGACATCGTAGGTAACAACACCAGCGTAGGAACCAGTTACAGCCACTTCAGAAGCCCCCACAGAAAATGTGTAGGTTACAGAGCCATTAGCCTTAGTAACTGCAGTAGCAGAAGCTCCTGCTGCAAGTGTTCCACTAAATGTTACAGGTGAGAAGTAAGGTAGAACCCATGAGTTAGCGCCAACAGCGGTAACGCTGTTTGCCTTATTACCCTTGGAATCTAAGAACTGTACTGTGGCAGTTGCAATATCACCTTGCTTATATGAAGCCTTATCAAGACTTACAGTATAAGTATCTGGATTATCAGCACAACGTGCTGCAAACGCATCAGATGTTACTGCCTCACCAGATGAGGTAGTTGTGAACTTCACCTTAATGTTTGCACTACCAGCAACAGCGCCACACTGGAATGAACCAAGTGTGAATCGAGATGTTGAGGTAGATGAGACGCTTGAAGCTAGAGTTGGGAAGGTTGCTGCCTGCACAACTGTAGTTAAGGTCGCAGAATCAGCTGAGAATGTACCTAAACCATCGGTAGCTACAATATTTCCAGCGCTATCGGTTGCTAGAACTGTAAACATTCCTGCGCTAGATAGTCCGATCTGCTCATACATCCACTGTACGCTACCTGCAGAAGCACTCAAATCTTGAGTACCAACATTAGCTACTGCAATCTTTGCTACCTTACCGCGGATAGTTACTGTCTTTGAACAGAAAGTTGTTCCATTGTAGGTCATAGTTACAGTCGTGGTCATTGGAGCTCCAGCAGTTCCCTGATCAATACGAACAGTTCTACCTGAGGCTGAGCCATACTCAACATCTGTTGAGGATGTACCAGCTACTGGCGTAGTTCCAGCAGTTCCAATGTTTACAAGTGCACCATTGGTTGCAGTTACCACAAGATTTCCAGAGTCTAGATCTGCAGCGTAGGCATCATTTAAGTCAAAATCAATTGACCATTGATCACCATTCTTTACCGCACCAGTTGAATCAACAGCTGCATTAGATGTAACTAATGCGTTGTAGTTTGAAGTGGTGTTCACCGCGGTTCGGCAAGCGCTATATGCAGCTGAGTATGAGCCACCTGCAGATGAGGCCACAACCGAGACGGTGATGTTTCCGGCAATAGATACTGCTGGAGCTGCCAAGGTCGGTTCACCAGTACCAGCGGCCACATACAAGGTAACCGTATAAGTTCCTGCTGTT
>Ga0194133_10002960_pt1 | contig 24982 bp, 16 predicted proteins | sample TA2KigOf40mmetaG_FD_155448 | JGI IMG/M metagenome (GOLD analysis project Ga0194133, IMG submission 155448) | Freshwater microbial communities from Lake Tanganyika, Tanzania - TA2015055 Kigoma Offshore 40m | ecosystem: Environmental > Aquatic > Freshwater > Lake | place: Tanzania: Lake... | reverse complement strand
CAAAAGTTTATTACAATGATAAATCAATATTGAAAAGTGCTTATGACTCAACAAGATTTTATTATGAAATATGGCCTTTTGAATTGGATAGTTTAGATAATTTTAATGAAAAATCATTGGCATTTGATGGTGAGTTATTTTCAGGAGGAATTTTTCCCAAATTGAAGGAGAAGCTCGTTGTTATGAATGATTACTCCTTAGGATTTTTTATGAAGGCACCTGAAGAAGGATTGCCTTTCTATGGAACAGAGACAACTTATAAAAATAAAATTGCACTCTCAAACAATGGATTGCAGGGTTCGGGAACAATTGAGTTTTTAGAAGCTAAAGCTATATCAAAATTATTAACCTTTCTTCCGGATTCTACTGTTGGAATTGCACAGTTCACGAATAAAGAGAGAGGGACCGCAGTGCAATTTCCTGAGGCAAATTGCTCCTCAGCCCTCATAAGTTATCAACCAAAACAAGGAGTTTTAAGGGCGTCCAGTTACAATGGTGAGCTTATATCAATGTTCAATAAAGAAATTACTTTAACGGGTTCACTCGTCATTCAAAAGAGTGGAGCAACCGGTTCCGGATTAGTTGATTTTAAAGAGGCGTCGCTGGAGGCAAAGGAATTTAAATTTTCAAACGAAGTGATTGCCTCTGAAAATGCGAATTTTGCACTCAGAAATAGGTTTACAAGTTATGGGGAGAACCCTTTAGCAATACAGTCTGATGGTGTTAAAGCCTTTGTTTCCTTCAAACAAAGGATTGGTGAATTTAATTCAAGTGGAAGTAGACGGATAAAATTTCCAGCAAATAACTACTTCTGTCAGATGGATAAATTCATTTGGAAAATGGATGGAGATGTGTTTGATTTTGAAAAAAACGGTCAAGGAGAAACAAATTTTGAAAGTGATGCCGATCTCGTAAATAATAATTTTTATTCATTGGCTCCCGAACAAGATTCTTTGCAGTTCAAATCCTTGAATGCAACATATGATTTGAAAACCCATACAATTATTTGTAAAAAGGTAGAATTTATTCAAATCGGTGACGCCAGAATATTTCCTGACTCCATGATTCTCCGTGTTCGAAAAGCAGCAAAATTAGATCCCTTAAGGAACGCAGTGATTAGTGCAAATTACATTACTAAATTTCACAAATTTATTGATGCAAACGTTTCGATTTTCTCACGATTAGCATACGAGGGGAATTGTCAATTTCCATACTACGATAAAGACAGTATTTTGACTATTATCCCTTTACAATCCATTCAGTATGATAAGGATAAAAAAGAAACGGTAGCAATTGGCGATATTCCTCAAAACAAAAAATTCAGGTTAAGTCAGGAATTTGATTTTTACGGTAAGTTAGCAGTTCGAGCATCAAATCCTGACTTATTTCTTTCGGGTTCAACAAGGGTTAATCATGATTGTGCATACGATAAAACGTGGTTTAATTTTAGCGATACCATCAACCCAAAGAAAATCCAAATTCCGGTAAACCAGGGAATGGTAAATTCGAAAAATGAAGTCATCCTATCGGGGTTTGCCTGGAGAAATTCATTAAAATTGGATAGCCTACAAATTTATTCAGGTTTCCTGTCAAAGAAAGAAAACGCTAAAGATATTGAACTCACCTCGGCTCACGGTTATGTCCAATTTAATGATTTGGCAAATGAATTTCAAATAGGATCAAAAGAACGTTTACAGAAACGAGACACTTTATCCTCACTGCTAAGTCTCCATTTAGGAACTTGCTCGTTAACTGGCATAGGAGCTGTTAATATTGGCATTAATTTCGGCGAAACAACCCTAAAAGCTTACGGTAAGTTAGAATATAATTCTACAGATAAGAAGACCACATCGAATCTGAATATTGCCATTGATATGTCTGTACCTCGAGAAATTATGGAGGTAATTGCAGATAGGATTTCGTCAGAGGAGAATCTTACTGAAATGAATATTAAGGCAGGTAAGTACGGATTGAGGAATAATTTGGCATATTGGATGGGTGATGGGTATGAAAAAATATTCAAAGAATACGATGAAGATAAATTAACAAAAATGCCAGAAAAGCTGCAGCAAACTATTTTTATTTCGGGTGTTCGTCTTGAAAGTTTGATGGGAAGCGCTGCAGGGGGCAGAAAAGTAGAGCGAGGCCTTATCAGTGATAAAAATTCTACTGTAGGATTGGTTAGCATCGCCGGGATTCCAATTCTCAAAGAACTCAATACTCGGGTTTTCTTTGCACAACGTCACAGTTCAAATGCAACACAATTTTTTGGAATTAATTTCGATTTGAATGAAGAAAATTTCTACTTCCTTAATTACCAAATGGACAACCAAAATGATGCAACTCTGAGCTTTGTAAGTAACGACTCCAACTTGAAAAAATCTATTTTAGCAGTAAAAATTAACAAACGTAAAGCAAAAAACTTTAAATTTGAATTGTCTGAAGGCACAGATGCGACAAAATTAATTGTAAAATTTAAAAGTGCGTTTCAAAATAAATAAATGAAATGTTACTACTGTTAATAATTTTTTTAGCATATTTCATCGGATCTATTCCAACCGCCGTTTGGTTAGGTAAATACTTTCATGGTATTGATGTCAGAGACCATGGAAGCCACAACGCGGGTGCCACGAACACATTTAGAATTCTTGGAAAGAAATTAGGTTGGACGGTATTGTTGATTGATGTCTCAAAAGGAGCCACCTGTGCCATGTTACCCTTTTTTTTTCAAGAATATTACATCGGATTCAAAGATGAAGAACTCATCTTACAACTGTTTGGTGGATTTTCTTCTGTGCTCGGCCATGTATTTCCAATTTATGCAGGATTTAGAGGAGGAAAAGGAGTAGCGACTTCGTTAGGCATTGTGCTTGGTATTAATCCAGTCGGTGCGTTCATGTGTATCGTTATTTTTATGATTGTCTTCCTGACTTTTCGTTTTGTTTCATTAGGCGCAATTACTGCGGCTGTGGCCCTTCCTTTTGTGAGTTTCTTTTGGTTGAAAGAGGATCAACGAATTATGATAATTTTTACAATTATGCTCTCATTTGTTGTAATTGTGGCACACAGAAAAAATATAGGTAGACTTTTGAGAGGTGAAGAAAACAAAATGAACCTTTTAAGAAAGAAGGCGTAATTAGTGTAATTGAAAAAATAAACTACGCCGCTTGCCTACATACCTGAAATTCAATTTCTTTTTCCTCCTATTGTTTGGATTTAAAGGTGCCTTTAGTCAAAATTTTAACGCCTTAAAAAAGGAGGCCGAGGTACTGTTTCAAAAACAAAAATACGCGGATGCAAAGCCCAAATACCGTCAATTATTGGCCGTTGATCAGAAAAATACCGATTTTAATTATAAGTACGGAGTGTGCGTCTACGAAACAGAAAATAAATTAAATGCGCGGCGGTATTTTGATTTAATACTTAATCGGTCAACCTTTCCTACAAAAGCGAGATTTTACAGAGGAAAAATATTTCAGTTTGAATATCAATTTGATAAAGCAATTCTAGAATTTGAAGCATGTAAAAACGATAAATTACTCGAGAAAGAGGCCTCCAACGAAATTAAGAGTTGTAATTCAGCAAAAGAACTCATTAAGTTAAAATCCAATCTCGTAGTGAAAGGAAAATATTTAACAAATAAAGGAAATCACGAAAAGTTCTATCAGTTTTCCCAACCTTACAGTTTTTATTCGCCGGAGAAAGGAGAGGTTTATGAAAAGCGAAATAATGCAGCTGAATTTAAACCGAAATATCTTTTTAAACGCGGAATGAAATATCGAGTTTTCGCATCATACAGTGAAAAGAAAGAGTTTGGATTAGATATTTTTATTCAATGCAAAAATAACAGTGGTGATTGGGGAGAAATAATGAGAATTCCCTCTATAAACACCTCAAGTGATGAAAATTATCCCTATTTCGATGACTCTACTGGACTTTTATACTTTGCCTCAATGGGTCATAATTCCATGGGGGGTTACGATATTTTTAAAGCCCCCTATGATTGGAAAACAAATACGATTGGTCTCGTTGAAAATTTAGGATTTCCAATCAATACGCCAAGTGACGATTACCTGTACGTGCCAGACTATGTTTTAAATAGTGCTTTTTTTACATCCAATAGAAATGGAGATTTATTAAATACTGAGGTATTTAATGTTTCTATCACCCAGTTTGCTTCTCATCTAATAGCTTCACAAGCTCAGTGGATTGATGAAGTTGAAAATCAACAATTACCCGTAAAATTATACACAAGAAATACAGAAAGTGGCGAAACATTTGGACCCTTTGTTTCTGATTTGTCGGGTAAAATACCAGTTTACCTGCCTGTTCAGGGGATTTATGAATATATTTTGGAATTTACAGTTTACGGACAAGAAAAACAATTTAAAAAGATGGTGGATATTCCACTTATTACTGACAAAGAAATCATTGAGCAGTCGATACGTTATTTCGTAGAGAACTCATTTGAGCAAATAGAGATCAGTACACACGTAAGGAATATAGAAAAATTTGAGGATATTGAGCCCTTTCGCCTACAAGAAATCGCTAAATTATCAATTAACGAAAAAAGTATGGGCTTAGCGGCAATTTCACAGCAAATAGTTGGTAACGATGTATTTTTAAAATTGAATATTAAAGAAGTTGACAAAAAAAAGGCTCTTGAAAAATTAGTAGATGTTCTTTTAGAGAAAGAAATTGACCTGGAAAATAACGAACGCTTTCGTTTGCAATCAATTGAATCAATTGAAAAAAATGACGTACGCATAGGGGAACTTATATTAGATACCGAGAATTTGAAAAAAGAACTATCCTCTGACAATCAGTCCGTTATTACAGAGTTAGCCTCCAAGAAAAATGAAATTCAAAAACTATTGCAACAGAATTTGGTGCTTATGAGTCTGATTGAAAGACAAAATGAAATAAATGAAATTCGTCCAAACCTCGACGATATTACTTTACTGAATTATGATTTGAATGAGGTTATACAAACTAAACCCATCGAGGAGGCGGAAAAGTTTATTGCTTCAAAACTTTTTCAAATCCAAAAGTCACTGGATATTGCGGTAATTTCTCCACAACAAATCAAAACCGATTTTCAGATAGAAAACTCAAAAAAAATTGAAAATATTGAAAAAGAAATTAATTCTTATTCTTTTCAAGTGGACAGTCTAGAGAAGCAAATTGAAAAATTTAATAAGGAATTAAACTCTCTATCCAAGAAAAATCAAGAAAAACGAAAAATTGAATTGACATCATTAAGGAAACAGCTGAATAGCACCTCGGATTTGAAGTCTGAATCCGAATACCAACGAAAATTATTAATAGCTGAAAAGGATGCATTTATAGAAAATGAAGAGCTAATAGACTACATTCGAGATGAGTCACTTAAAATAAAGCAAATTGATTTAATAACCGCTGTAAAGCCCAATCAAAGAAATAAAGAGGCAATCACTCAACAACTCCTCGATTCAAAAGAAAAAGATTTAACCTTCATTGTTCAATCGGAATTAATCGAACTAAAAAAAGACTATGATGCGAATAAAAACCGCATAGATTTAATAAAAAATTCTGAGGAAATGCTTTATGAGAAGAAGCGAGTAGAACAAGAATTTCTTACCCAATTACGGCAGCTACAAAATTCAGGCGGTGAGGAGGTTATAGAGCTCATCCAATTAACTCAAAATAGAATAACGGAGGCACAGCTTCGTTTAGATAGTCTCAATCAAGAAAAGGTAAAAATTGCCAATAATGAGAAAGTTACCCAAGCGACCAATACGGTTTCTGCAGAACCTAAGCAAAATAGTGACAACACTCAGGCAATCACCCAAGCGACAAGCACTGCCGAAAAAGAGTCCGCGCAAAACAGTACCAATGGCAAGACAATCCCCCTAGCGATAAATACTCCAAAAAATGAACCTGTTCAAAACAATAGCAAGGGTCAGAAAATCGCCGCAGCGACCAACACGGCTGCTAAAGAGTCCGCGCAAAACAGTACCAATGGCAAGACAATCCCCCCAGCGATAAATACTCCAAAAAATGAACCTGTTCAAAACAATAGCAAGGGTCAGAAAATCGCCGCAGCGACCAACACGGCCGCTAAAGAGTCCGCGCAAAACAGTACCAATGGCAAGACAATCCCCCCAGCGATAAATACTCCAAAAAATGAACCTGTTCAAAACAATAGCAAGGGTCAGAAAATCACCGCAGCGACCAACATGGCCGCTAAAGAGTCCGCGCAAAACAGTACCAATGGCAAGACAATCCCCCCAGCGATAAGCACTGCCAATGATGTGCAAAACAGTAACAATAGCCAGAAAAGCGCCCTATCGACAAACACGGTCACAGAAGAACCTACGTCAAAGAGTACGAAAGACAAGCCAATTGCTCAATCGCCCAGCACGGTCATAACTGAGCCTTCTCAAAAAAGTACTACGAATGAAATACCTGATCAGGAAACTTCAAAACTTGAGAACCCAAAAAAAAATTCAGAAATTCAGGATATAAAAACTAAGAGATTTATTGCTGATCAGATGGAGTTACTTTCTGCAATCGAAACCTCTCAAATCAAGTCCTCAGAACCAATAAACGAGCGACAGAAATACACATTAAGTGCAACAAAAATGCGATCTTCGGAAAAAATAAGCCGCAGTGAAGAGTTAAAGTCAATTTCTTCTTTACAAGATCAAGGGATTAAAGAAAATGGCAATCAAAGAGATGCTCTCCTTTCGGTACAGGTTAGCAAATTAGCGAATGAGATTGAGCAAGAGGAAAATGCCGCGCTCAGAAAAGTTTTGGTTCAAGAAAAGTCTTTTCTTGAGGAGGAACGGTCTATGGGTCTACCTCCTGAAAAAGAGCGCAACAAGACTAGACTGAATTTACGTGCTTCGCAAATAGAGGAAACAGATATACCCGCCCTTTCAAAGTCACCTGATTATAGGGCTTATGTTGAGGAAAGAATTACCTTATCAAATTCTATAAACAATTCAGATTATTTAGAAAAAAAATTGGCTGAAACAACGCATTATTTTGCATCAGCGAGGTCTCTCCTTGGTGATGAGAAGAAGCTTTTGGAGGATTCAATAAAAAAAATGTACAGACAATTAAATGAGATTGAGGCAAACATTTCCTCATCATCAGCTAAACTGGAAGCCTATCAAAATCAGACAAAATATGAAACGATGGTGTTGCAAAATATTCAACCAAATATTGTATTACCAAATATAGAAACTGAGCAAGGTACAGCAGCAAGTTTTAAATTTAATAAGAAAGAAGCTATAACTTTTGATGCACCACTTCCTGTTGAGAACAATAAATTAAGTGGCTTGGTATTTCGTGTTCAAGTGGGGGCATTTCGAAAACCAGTTCCTCCGCATCTATTTAGGGAATTCACGCCTGTGAATGGAGAGGTAATTGCAAATGGTTTAACATGTTATATGGCAGGATATTTTAATAGCTCTATTGCCGCAATGAACGCAAGAAATGACATTCGATTACTCGGATATGCAGATGCTTTTATTGTAGCTTATTGTGATGGGAAAAGAATATCGTATCAACAAGGGAGAGCATACGAGAATAATAAACAATGCATTGCATTGTCTGAAAATGAGTTAATGATTAAATTACAAGCTCCAAGAGAGAAACGTGTTGTTCCTGAGTCAAGTACAGTGACTAGTAAAAAAAATACTTTGTCGACTTTGGATGAATATGGTGTTGAAATAGTTGGTGATTTGAGCTATTTATACCTGACGGTGCAAGTTGGTGTATTCAATCGTATAATCAATCCTAATCGCTTAAATGGCATTACAGACCTAATTATTAACAAAGCTGAAAATGGACAATTGAAGTATTCGTCCGGACGCTTTGATAATTTCAATGACGCTAAAAAGAGAAAGGCAGAGGTCAATAATAAAGGAATTTCCGATGCATTTATAGTTGCTTATTACAACGGTAAAAGAATTTCTTCATCTGAGGCACAAAAAATGATGAGTATGAATCCTGAAATTGTAAAAGCTAGTACCAACAATACATTTTCCTCAGAAATTGCAACCAAAGCGCCAACTGTACAATCGAATTTCGATTTTAATTTATTGAAACCGACAATTTCGAAAACAAAATATTATTATGTCGGTGAATTAAAAATAGATGAGATTTGGAAGCCCGCCGACAACAACCTTCCATTCAATTATAATCGCTCATCTGAATTAATTACTTCCCCACTTTTTGAGAAGCCGTTTTCATCGCCTGAAGTGATTATTTCTCTGAAAGCTTTTCAATTAAAAGAATTTAACACAAGCGGCTTAAAAGTAATATTTAAACTCTCAAAACAAAATTCTGGAGTATTATTAAACCATATGATGAGAACTTCGTATACTTTTGAAATTACGAACGATGAATTGGTTGTTTACCCACGAGATCATTGGATAAAAGAACAGCTAGTTACATTGAAAAAACAAATAGAAGAATAATGATTGAATTTTCTAGTCAAACGGAAACACATGTTAAGTCCATCGCTTTAGAGGAACTTATTGATCAATTTAATTTAGTTCTATATAATGATGATGTCAATACGTTTGATCACGTTATAAATTGTCTGATACGTATTTGCAAGCATGAAATGATGGAGGCCGAACAATGCGCTTGGATCGTCCATGTTAATGGCAAGTGTAAAGTAAGAAATGGCTCTTTTGAAGAGTTAGAGGGCATGTGTAACCAAATGATGAACGAGGGTTTGTCTGTGAAGATTGAATAGTGTATTCAGAACTATTCCTCCCCGTTCATAAGTCGCTTATGTTCAAAAAAAGTTCTTTCGATTGTTTCGTACCTTCCATTTGGTGAAGGACTTAAAGCGTTCATCTCGCCAATAATCAAATTTGGAAGCACATAGACATAGTGTGGAAAGCCAAAAAACTCAAGGTCTTTCCATATTGAATGATCAGATTCTACCTCAATTTTTTTCCATTTAATCTGATCCAGGTATATTTTTTCTGATTTAGTGTAAACCTCTTGTTTCGGGTAAATGGTTATAAATTGTATGTATTGTCCGTACGTTTTTTCAAGTTTTTTCATGGCAGAAAGTTCTGCGATGCACTTTAAATTTGATGGATTAAAAAACTGAATATAAATGGGTTTCTTAGCAAGCTCTCGGAACTTTAGCTCATCAAATGCATATTCAGGTAGTTTATCCCCCGCCTCTAAAGTGTTGAATTTAGCATAAAAATTTTTAGCAATTTTTTTCGACTGCATTGTGCTTTCGGAAAGCCGGTAATTATCAAGGAAATAAAGCATATTTACTTTGGTAATCACCCGGTCAAAATAAAGGTCTTGAAGTAAAAGAAGACTGACAATTTCTGCAAGTTCGTTGGAGCGAATTAAGGAGTCAGCTTTTAATATTTTAATGACATTACTGACGTTTCCCTGGTCAAGGAAATGAATAATTTCTTGTCTTATCCCTGTGCTTTGTCGATAAAAGTATTTGTCATAGAAATTGGATACAAAACCAAAATATTTATCATTTCTCCACCTGATGGGTTCGTCCTTTAGGTAAAAAACAAATTTATCTTCCTCGGTTGCAGAGGCAAAATCTTGAAGTTCTTCAATATGAACACCTAGCGTATATTTCACGTAGTCTGAAAAAAAACTGCCTTCTTCATGGCTGTAAATTTTATTGACAGCACGTCTAAATTGTCTAATTTCTGCTAAAAACTCTGCAGCATTTTTCTCCTTTAAAGGATACAGAATATTTAATGATTTATCTAGCCAATGTTCGAAGGAAAGGATTTTATAATTGATATCATTAGAATCTAATTCAAAGAAAATCAGTTCTACTTCATTGTCGGATTCAAAATTTGAGAAGTCTTCATCAGAAAATTCAATAAAGTAGGTCGCATTTGGTTGGGCATATAAATATCCAATATGATGTTGATTTTTAATGAAAAGCTTTTCTTCCTGATCTACATCTACGGAAAAATGAAATCTACCGAGAGTATCGGAAGTGGTTTTTTTTAAAACATCGATTTCATTTGTTAAGTAGTCTGATATTATTCCAATCTCGAATGTGCTACTCTTGTGAATGGACGTACCCTTAATTATAACTTGGGAAATAAGATTAAGTGAATTAAAAATAAAGACAACGCAAAGAAATTTAATCATAACTAAAATTTCGTCATAAACAGTGCCATTTTTTAGACAAGAAGATTGGGAGCTGACACAAAACTTGAGATATCGGCTCCATTCAAATGCATTTCTCTTATAATGGAGGAGTTAATAGCTCCATATTCAGGGTTGGTCAATAAAAAAACAGTTTCAATACCTGCTAGTTGGAAGTTCATCTGAGCAATTGATTTTTCATATTGAAAATCTTTGGAATCTCTTAAGCCCCTCAATATATGGGTGGCACCAATTTTTGAACAGAATGTAACGGTTAATTCACGGTATTCCGCTATTGAAACGTTCTCCTCATCCTTAAAAAGAAAATGAATATGGTTTTTTCTGTTATCTAAATTAAAAAGGTAATTTTTTCTGGAATTAACACCTATACCTATTATTATCTCATCAAATAGATTTAGAGACTTTCGAACCACAGCTTCATGTCCTTTTGTAAAAGGATCAAAGCTTCCAGGAAATAAGCCTATTTTTTTCATATGTTGAAGTTAAAAAAACTAAAATAAACATTTCCAAATTTTCGTGAAAAACTGAATTCCTTGAAGGTGCTTAAATCCGTGTGAGAATTATGTTCCATGATCACCTTTCCTTCTGCATTCAATAGAGTTCCATCGAATATTTCTCGTAATAATTGAGAGTGAATTTTTAAGTGATACGGAGGATCAGCAAAAACCAAATCGAATTTCCTATTGGAATTACGGCAAAATAGAATGCAATCTGCCTTATATGCCTGCATTTTATCTGAAATCTTATACATCGAAATTAGTTTCCGTATGTGATTGAAGCTGATCAGATTACTATCTACAGCCATTACACTTCCCGCGCCTCTCGAAATAAATTCAAAGGCAATATTTCCCGTTCCTGTGCACAAATCAAGAACATCAAGTTCCTCAAATACCAGCAAATTTTCTAAAATATTAAATAATCCCTCTTTTGCAAAATCTGTTGTGGGACGCGATGGAAAATTACTAGGAACAGTAATGCGTTTACCCTTTAAATTTCCCCGAATTATTCTCATAAAGCAGAAAATAATTGAACCGGTTCAATATAATTTATTCTTGTTTGACTCAAAGTGGAAACTTCTCTCATGAGCTGCTCAAATTCATCTGGTGTAAAATTTGTAACTTCATTTAGCACACAAACATTCAGATTTTCTATTTCCTTAATTTCAATACTTTTCAAATGTGCAAGCAAGAAATAGATCACATCACTTTCATTTTCAAATTCACCAACGCTGAGTTGGGTCAGTTTTTCTGCCTCTTTGAAAAAAAAATATGAGAAACAAGGGGTAACAATGAGAAATGCTTGATCTTCTCGTCCTGAAATTTTTGCATATCTAAGTAAGAATTGAGAAAAATGTTCAATAATCAGTGGACGCTGCAGTGATTCTCGAAATTTATCAATCTCCTCTCTGATTCCAAATATGTTGGTAATATCAAATGCATTATTGATACTAAAATAAACACGCTCGTTTGAAATTGTTTGCCCAAAGTTGAGTTTAAAGTATTCATTTGACTGAGAAGCTGTAAAAATAGCACTCGGAACTAATGTGAAACGAGAGGAGTTGATAAATATATATTTAGTATCCGTATTCTGTCTCAAGAGTAAATTTACATCCACAGAATCATCAACATGAATACATTGGTCTCCTTCCTTGGTAACAGAATGAAAAAAAACACTTTGGTTGTGGAAAATGAAGAAACTCAAGACAAATTATTTATCGTCTTCCCAACTACCTTTCAGACCGCCAGATTCTAGATCTCCGAGAAACATTTCCAAAGGTTCTCCATTTTCGTATTCTGACATAGGCAGTGTACCATATATTTTTATATTACAGGTTTTTTCATTGTTCAGTAATTTGTAGTCAAAACTCCATTCTTTATTATCAGTCCCAGGGATGTAACGCAACACCTTTGGATCAAAATCTCCCAACTCTTCGTTTCGACTCTCCAAGTAACTTTGATTGCGCGTAAAAGTCCTTTGTAAAAAATTTACTAAAACACTGTCTCTCTTAAATCCAGATAAATCAATAGGAACCGGAACCATTTTACTCAGTGCAACGGCCTCCTTTTCCGACATATTTTTATCAATGGCTTGATTGGCCTTATAAATCGTTTCGACACCATTTATATTATCTTTAAATCCAATCGAAACTAAATACTTTAGTTCCTCGGGTTTAATTCTTCTTGAAGGTGTTGACCCTGTCTTTACTTCTTCCCATACCCAGTCACTCTCTGCAAATTGAATTAACTGTTTCCAACTGGTAGCATATTTTCCGTATTTTTTCTGAAATGCAATTTGAATTACTTTAACATCTTTGAGATTTTGTTCTGCACTAAGTTTTAGTTTCTTATACTCAATGTCGTGGATATAAGTTTTGTCGACGGAAATGTATGATGTAATTGTTGCATAGCCTGCGAGAGCAAGAGAAAGTGCACCAATTACCCACTTGCCACGAACACCTACACGATTCCAAGTACTCAAAAACGAGAGTAACGCTCCCAATAATACAAGAAAACCACCAATTTTAAATTCTAAGGGCTGATCTCTATCATAGGATACAAACAAAACCCCAATTCCCACAATGAGAAAAATAGTTGGAATAGAGTATTTTTTTAACAACAATAAAAAGTTTTCCATTGCGTGCTTTATTGATAATCACAAAACTAACATTTAAAATTATATTATGAAAATGATATTCCTTTTTTTGACCTGTTTTACGTGGTCACCCCACACAAGATTATTACATTTGAAAAAATAGTAATGTTAGCATTTACCTCCGATCAGAAAAAGACGCTCTCCCAATTTAAGCGATTTGACGAAAGTGAACAAAAATTCCCTTTGATGCTAATAAAAGGGTACGCTGGAACAGGGAAAACAACAATGGTAGCTTGGCTAGTTGACTTATTTAAAAATGAAAAACGTAAATTCAAATTACTTGCTCCAACAGGTAGAGCGGCAAAAGTTTTGGCCAATTATACGGCAGAGTCAGCCTTCACAATACATAAACAGATTTATTTTCATAATCAAGACGCAAGCGGTGTCAAGGTAACTCTTGCTAAAAATCTTCATATCGGTACTACTTTTTTTGTGGATGAATCTTCTATGATTTCTACGCAAACGGATGAGGACGGGCGTTGTTTACTTCGCGACTTATTAAATTATGTTTACACGGGAAAAAATTGCCGAATGGTTCTCATTGGTGACGACGGTCAATTGCCCCCTGTCGGCCAACAAGAGTCCTATGCATTATCCGAGGATTATTTAAATTCATCGTACCCACAATTAACAATTTTCAGTTCACAATTGGAGCGTGTAGTCCGTCAGGATATTGCTTCATCAATCATTAAAAATGCCACCCTGATTAGAAATTCCAGAAATGCAAATAATCAATTGTTTTCTATCCTTGATCATCAAACACGTGTGGTTAGCTCAATGGAATTTCAAGATGAACTCGACGGAGCTATCTCAAAATACGGAATAGATGAGGTCAAGGTATTGAGTATCTCCAATAAGCGAGTGTTAAGTTTAAACGAAGGCATTCGAAGTCTCCTGTTATACAGGGAGGAATTACTCGAAAAGGGCGATAGAGTTATGGTAAATAAAAATAACTATTATTGGTTGAAAAATGACAAAGACATTGGTTTTATTGCCAATGGTGAAATTCTTGAAATTCAAAAAGTAAATAGAATAGAATCGCATTTCGGGTTTTTATTCGCCCAAGTTCGCGTTTCCTTTCTAGAATTTCCTGAAAAAGAAAACCTCGATGTCATACTAATTTTGGATTTATTGTCTTCAAGCCAATTACAATTAGATCGGGTACAGTCCAAACAATTATTTACAGCACTGGAAATTGAATATTCGCATATTAAGTCCAAGTCCAAACGTCTTAAAAAAGTTTTCGAAAATCCTTTTTGGAACGCACTTCAAGTAAAATATGCCTATGCTATCACCACACATAAAGCCCAAGGTGGACAGTGGAAAATTATTTTCATTGATTTCGCAGGTAGGTCACCAGAAATGAACGATGGAGCCTATTTAAAATGGTTATACACTTCGGTAACACGCGCTACCGAAAGTCTTTTCTTGGTGAATTGCCCTGAAAATTATCTTAAGTCGTAAAAACTCTTCAAAGAAAGAGGAATGTTGGAAACAAAAACTACTGATTCAGAAAGCGCTTGTTGGTATTTTTTATGGAAATCCATGTAAAATTCTTTTTTCATCTCTTTTTGAGCCAGTGATAGAAAAGCTTCTGAAAAACCATCCAACATAGAAACACTTCGTTCTGCACTTAGCGCGTCATTCATTGTAATTTTGCCCAATTTTTTCAAGTCCATCAATTTTGTGTTTTTTGAAATGAAATTGGATTTAACCGGATCCGTAAATGATTCTATTTTGATGATAAGTTGATGAGCTTTTTTTACTGTGAGTTGCGTTCTTCTAAGCGATGAGAATTGGAAACTTTCTTTGGCATTACTTCTTTCTGTATCGGTAGCTCCGGGATATGCAGACAGTTCTTTTGGACTCAAATCTTTTATAATTGTATTATTTTTCCAAACTCCGATACCATGTCCATTTAGTTCAAAAACAATCGGAGAATGGTTATTATAGGAGGCAAAAAACATTTTGAGTTTTAAACTGTCCTCACCTGTAAAATTGAATGCAGTTTTGAATTCAACACCATCCGAAGAAAATCTATCTTTTAAAACCAAGTGTAAATCAGGTGAAGCCAAGGCATTAAAATCGGTTTTAGAGACATGCAACATTACTTCGTCTGTCGATGTTCCTTTCAAATCATCTGGTATCGAAATTAATCTTATTTGCAAAGATTCTTTTTTATCTGACCTTGGGGTAATAAATTCTTGAGTGTTTGGATTGAAATAGCAGGAGTCTTCGTAGATAAATATTCCATCTTTCTTAACGTACGAAACCATAGGATTTCCCAAATTTTTCTGGTAATAATCAATCAAATTTTTTGTCTCATTATAAATTTCCAACAAGGGTTCAATATCTTCCCGTAACGAAGAAAGTTCATCTTTCAATTCATTTATTCTATTCGTTGTCTCCTCCAAGCCTTCAGGTTGGACTTTTTTTCTTTTTTTTGTTGACTTTTTTGCTGGGTATTCTTGTGCAGAGTACAAATCTTGGAGGGCAGTTTCTGTTTCGCTTAGTTGACTTAATAGTTTATTTTCTTGGGTTAAAAGTCCTCCCTCGCCGTGAAGTTTTTTTTGTAGGATCTGAAAATGGGCGTTATTTAAATCATTTATAATTTTTTGAAAGGTAATTCCCGATGAGAGTGTAGAATCTGGTGATAAATGCCTTGTATTCGAGGAACCATACAATCTGTATGATTTATTTCGGCGTTCAATGATGACTGTTGTCTGTTTATTTGTATTATATCCCCATACATCGAAGTGCAGATTCGTTTGAATATTATCTCCAAAAGTTTCCATTTGCTGGGATGCAATTCTGGATGTATATAATTGTTCTTCCTTGATTTCTAATTGATAAGGAAAGAGCCCCACTGCTTTCGGAAAACCATTGTTCCAATTACCGTCCTCATCGCGTTCTTGCTCTTCTAAAAGGCCCGCTGTGTAAGACCCATCACCCGCGGCGAGTAAAAAATTCTCATACTGTTGATAATGCCCACCGAGCAACTCAAATATACGTTTTGCTCGATGCTCAATGCAGATTCTAACGGCTTCGTTCTGTGCATCAAGGATTTTTTTTCTATCTTCAGCTTTGATGTATCCTAATCCAAATAGCAATAAATCTCTGTCATAAAGTGAGAGGCTAGCATTAAAAATGGGACTTGTATTGACTTCAAATAATAAGTCAAAAACTTTAGATTTTTTAATGTGATTATCTAATTTTTCTTGAAAGGTAGCTATGTAATGGTCCAAAAATTCCTTGTCGTATTCAGTTTTATTGCAACGTATCGCGTTTAAGGATTTATTTAATATCCAAATGGCAGTTTTATTTGCTAATTCTGCGATAATTCCCTTCGATGCTTTATTGACCTCATTCTCCTGAATTGTGAGCAAGTCTGGTTGGTTGATTAGAATATATTCTATCGAGTCATAATTTATTTTATCCTTCCCATTTTTAAGTTTTATTAAAGGTCCGTTATATTCAAATGCATGACCGATGTTTTTTTCAAGTACAGGACTTTGCCTTACGATGTGAAAAATATAAGCCCGACACTCAGCACTGAGTAATTGCGATTGTGCATTTACCTTTAGACTGAAAACTAGATTGAGCGAAATAAAAGAAATTAAGAAACGTAACATCAATTCATTTAATGAAAAATATGAGAAAAGTTTCTTAGCATAAAAGGTCTTTTTCTAGTATTCCTAGCCACGAGGAGAAAAGAGTTAATTGCTCTTGATCAATGTTGGTTTTTCGGGTGATCGTAATTTGTTCAAATCCGGCAGTTGAAAATTCATTCACCTCAATCTCTAAAACTTTACCATTGCGTAAAATGGAAATTATCAATTGGGTTTTCCCAAAATAGGCGAGCCATTTTTCGAAATCTCCTTTAATTTTGACTTGATTTAATGCATAAATTTCATCACCAACGCACATTCCGTTTTTGAAAGCCGTTCCCTCGGGGTGAATTGATGTGATTAAATAATTTCCATTCGAAAAAATAGACTTTATCCCTAAAAGTTTTTCAGATAAAATTCCAATGCTCTTGGATAATTTTAGACCCAATTGATCCAAAACGGGTTTGAGTTCGTGAATAAAATCTGTTGGTTTAAACGTTAATTTTTTGATGACATTGGTAAGATCGGTGCCGGAAATTTCTTCAACACATTCACAAAAAATTTGAAAATTGATACCTTTATTTTTTTTGGCATATTGTTCGAATAGTAATTTCATTACCGATTGTAAATTTTTTGTTCGGCGTGTTTTGTTCAGAATCAAAACATCCAAATAAAAGGCAAATAAACAACCTTCCGTGTAGATAGAAATTTTTCGTTCAGGGGTTCCAGGAACATATCCATCAACCCAAGTATCTATCGAAGAATCTACCAATGAATAATTTCGTCTCCCAAAGTTATCCATGTGTTTTTGGAACTGTTCACTCAACTCAGTGAGGTATTGTAAAGTAGAAAATACCCCTGATTTTACAAGGAATAAATCTCCAAAATAAGTAGTAATTCCCTCGTAGATAAACCCTAGTTGTGAATAATTCTCTCGGGAGAAATCATACGGTAGCATTTCTGCTGGTCGAATGGATTTTATATTCCATACATGGTATAATTCATGGCACGAAACACCTAGGAGTTCAGGATATAGGGAACCAAACATTTCGTATGATGGGCCAAGGGTGATTATCGTACTTTCTAGGTGCTCTACCCCGTGGTAAGCTGAAAAAGGGAGAGAAAGAATAATAAATTCGAAACGTTGCGAGGGTAACTCGCCAAACGCATTTATTAATTTTTTAGAAAATTTTTCAAAGTCTTCTAGCAGTTTCTCCCAAGGAATATGCTGTTGCTTGTGAAACCAAATAGTGAAATCATTTTCCCCGACAGCGTAGTGTTTTTTTACGAGGTACGGTGAAGCTATGAAGGGAGAATCTGCAAATTTATCATAATTGGCAAAAATAAATTTGCCGCTTGTGTTTAGGATACCCGCCACTTGCCACTCTTCCGGGATGTGTAATTTTACTTCACAAGCTAGGTGATTGGTCTCTAACGAATAAATTGCACAATTCACAGGATTTACATACAAGAAGGAACCGTCTGTAAAGGTAGAACCCGCATTGAGCTCGTTTGCATAATACTGGTAGTTGACGTGTAACTCGTTTCCTTCAATGCCGTTTATCTCCCATGAATTTCTGTCAGTCTTTTGAACATGGAGTGGTCTCTTTTTGCTGTCTTGCGCAGTAATACATCGAATATTTCGAGAGAAATTTCCCAACTCATATCTTCCCGGACGCCATGACGGGACGTGAAAGACAATTGATGAACCGCTGATTGGTATTGTAACCTGAACATCTACAAAATTTTGTACTGCATTTGATAAGGAAAAAGAATAGCAAACACGATTAGGCATAGAGCTCTTGTTGTAATTCAGAGATTCTTTCGTCCGCTAAATATTCATCATACGTCATCATTTTGTCGATGACGCCATTTGGAGTTATTTCAATAATGCGATTTGCAACGGTATTTACTAATTCGTAGTCGTGTGAGGTAAAAAGTAAGGTGCCCTGAAACTCTTTCATGGCGTTGTTCAATGCAGTAATTGACTCCAAATCAAGGTGATTCGTTGGCTCATCCATCAACAATAAATTTGCTTTGGCTAGCATCATTTTTGACAACATACATCGAACTTTTTCTCCTCCGGACAACACAGTTGCTAGTTTAGTGGCCTCCTCTCCCGTGAATAACATACGTCCTAAAAAAGTCCTCAAATAAACTTCCTCGCGTTCTTCGTCTGTGTGAGCATATTGCCTTAACCAATCAATTAATGAAATTTTATCTCTGAAATGAGTGTGGTTGTCGTTTGGTAAATAGGCTGTAGATATCGTGGTTCCGAAAGTAAATTCGCCGCTATCAGCTTTACTATTTCTTGCTAGAATTTCGAAAAAAGCGGTTAATGCTACTGAGTTTTTTGATATAAAGGCGATTTTATCTCCTTTATTTACAATCAGGTTAAGCGCACTGAAGAGCACAGTACCATCTGCAGATTTAGATAAATTATCAATGGATAGCAGCTGGTTTCCTGCATCTCGTTCTTGATGAAAAGTAATACCCGGATATCGACGTGAGGAGGGCTTAATTTCCTCTAAATCCAGATTATCCAACATCTTTCGTCTGCTTGTTGCCTGTTTAGATTTTGCGGCATTTGCTGAAAACCTGGATATAAAATCCATTAGTTCTTTTTTCTTTTCCTCTGCTTTCTTGTTCTTGTCTGCACGTTGTCTAGCCGCAAGCTGCGAGGACTGATACCAAAAGCTGTAGTTGCCTGTAAATGAATTAATTTTTCCAAAATCAATATCGCAAATATGTGTGCAAACGGTATCAAGAAAATGCCTGTCGTGAGAGACAACGATTACCGTATTTCTAAAATCAAGTAAGAAGTCTTCAAGCCAACTAATTGTTTTGATGTCGAGGTCATTGGTAGGTTCATCCAAAATCAACACATCTGGATTTCCAAATAAAGCTTGTGCCAAGAGTACTCTTACTTTCAAGTCATTGGATAATTCCTCCATTGATAAGTAGTGTTTGTCTTCACTGATACCGAGATTCGAGAGCAATGTGGCTGCATCGGTTTCCGCGTTCCATCCTTCAAGATCAGCAAACTCAGCCTCAAGTTCTGCCGTTTTCATTCCGTCTTCTTCGGAAAAATCAGATTTTGCATAGAGAGAATCCTTTTCAGACATTATTTCAAAAAGACGTTTATGTCCCATTATCACAGTTTGTAGAACTTGTATTTGATTGAATTCGAAATGGTCTTGTTTCAAGACTGCCATTCGTTTTCCTGGCTCGAGTTCAATTCTTCCGGTGGTCGGATCTTGATCTCCCGTTAATATTTTTAAAAATGTAGATTTTCCCGCACCGTTTGCGCCTATTACCCCATAGCAGTTGCCATTCACAAATTTTGCATTGACTTCGTCAAAAAGTATACGTTTTCCGAACTGAAGGGACAGATTGTTAACTGAAAGCATTTGATTTTTTCTGCAAAGATAGCTAAAAGAAAGCTAATTATTTCTGCACGAGTAGACAAAGGCAGGTGGTACATTGAGTAATGTAAAATCTAAGACAACACTTGTAAAAACTCTTTTGAATAAGCGATGTAATTGAGGTGTATATTGAAATTGAACGAATTGACCCGAGGTTTTTGTTAATGAATTTTTACAAGACAAAAGAATAAGTAATTTCAGTGAAGAGGAGAAGTTTGCAAGTGGTAAGGAGGATATAATTAAATCAACAGATTCAATATTTCGGTCGGCGAGAAGTTCTCTCAATTTTGTAGCGGACGCTTTGACAATTTCAACATTTGGGTGTTTTATCTTCTCATAGAGTAGCTCATGAAAAACGTCATCTAATTCAATCACTAAAAACCGCGTATTTTTGTTCATTTTGGAAATAATTTCCTCCGTAAATACACCAGTTCCCGGACCAAGTTCTACAATCGTTCTAATCTCTTTGAAACAAACTTTATCGAACATTTTTTTGGTCAAAAACTTTGAACTCGGCATCATTGCACCTATTGCTTTCCTTTCTTTAAGAAAACGTTTAAGGAACTGTGTTTTATTCATTTTATTTCGTGAATACAGCGTTTGTATTTCGGATAACACCTAACACTTTTCCCGTAAATTCTTTATTCAAATGGGGAGAATAAGCATGCCGACTCAAATTATTTTCTTTTGAATAGATCCATTTTTTTGATGGATCAAAAACTGTTAGGTCAACTGAATTCCCAAAATCAATCGGAATGGAATCAATCATTGCTACCTTTCGTGCATTGAATGAGAGAATGCGCACAATTTTTTCCAAAGGAATCCCTGAATACGAATTTAATGAGGAAAATACTGTTTGTAATTGATAACAACCAAAGGCTGCACAATCAAATTCTAATTCTTTTTCCTCAGCATCAACCGGTCGGTGATCACTTGTTATCGCATCAATTGTCCCATCCATTATGCCTGCTAAAATATGTTCGCGATCACTGTTTGAACGAAGAACAGGAAGCACTTTCATCAAATTGTCAAAATTTAAAACATTGTTCTCCGAATACAAGACGTTCATAATATTTACATCGCAGGTCAGCATTAAACCTTGTTTTTTTGCATTTTTGACAATTTCAACACCCTCTTTCGTCGAAATTCCTGAGATATGAGCATGTGTCTCCGTGTACTCTAGCATTCGAATTATTTTCTCTAATTGAATGATTTCACTTATTGCCGGGTCAGCTTTCATACCGGTTCGCGTCGATGAGATTCCTTCGTGCACTTGCGTGTTTCGAGATAAATCGTGATCCCTTGCAGCTAGGCAAATCGTTGCACTTAAGTTTTTTGAATACAGTAGGGTCCTCTGAAGCATTCCTGTTTGCAATGGATTGGTATCGTCTGTAAACAACCGGGCTCCTGCTTGCATCATGTCAAACATTTCTGCGAGCTCCTCTCCTCGCATTCCTTTAGTAATTGCACCCATTGGGTGTAATTTAACAGCATGGTTAGCTGCTTTTACTAGTTGGTAATCAATTAGTGTTTTGTTATCGCATACGGGAGATGTTTTTGGTAAGGTACAAATATGTGTGTAGCCGCCTGCCGCAGCAGTATCTAAACCAGATTCAATAGTCTCTTTATGCTCAAAGCCTGGGTCGCCAAAAGCTGACTTTAGGTCAACCCAACCGAGTGACACGTGAAGATTTGGAGATGAAACTTGAGTCGCTTTTTCACAGTGTATCTCATTTTTTATATCGCTTATTCGTCCGTTCTCAATTAGAATATCGAGTTTTTTTCCGTTGAAAGGAGAGGCCTCATCAAGGATGCTTGCTTTTTTAAGTAGAATTTTCATACTATTTCATAAACTTTAAAAGTGCCATTTCTACAAAAATAAATAGAAGAGAAAAAATGAGAAAATATCTCCACAACTCACTTGCCTCCCCAATATCCAAAGCAGTAGCTTTTTCTCCATTTTTTACTTCACTAAAGGTAGTATTTTTTATTCCTGCATCTTTGAAAAGTGCAATTATTTCATCTTTATTTTTTAGAGAGGCGTCACTTTCCGCCCTATTGTAGTTGATGGATAAATTACCGAGTATCTCGTCTCCAATAACATCGTAATTCCCCGCTTTCAACTTTTCTGCTGCCTCAGGTCCATTCAGGGAAAAAAGGATCTGATTTGTTCTTTTTCTCTGTGGAGGAATATAATCACCTTCTCTACCTTTCAACTGAATAGCTTTCTCACTATTTGTTTTCAACGGAAGTAAAATAGCATTATCAATACCGATTGAAGCGTAAAGTGGTAGGGAACGAGAACTTAACTCCCCAATTCTCAGCAGTGCAGTTGGAAATATTGCATTTGAGGCTAAGCTGCTGAAATCTTCTTGCAATGCCGTTGTAAATAAATAGGCCCTATTGTCATTTTTTAAAAGTAATCCCTGCCCATTTCGAAGGGAAAGCAATGTTTTACTTGACGCTGGATTTTGTAAAGTGAAGTAATTTGAAATACTGGGCATGGTTAAATTGGGATTTTCTCTTTCAAATATGCCAGAAAAGAATACATCTTTGGACTCAATAGTTTGTATTCGGGAAGCATTTAAACTTTTGGCGCCAAAAGTTGGTAAACTTAATTTAGTGAGGAGGGGATTCATTGACGAAAAATCAATATTTGTGCCCGGAATTATCAGAATACTTCCCCCATTTTCCATGAATTCCCGGGCATCGTTGATCAATCCCGAGGCGGGATTATTGAGTCCATTAAGAACCAATAGGTCAATATTGTCGAGTGAGGATTTGGAAAAAGACTGTTCAGCTAAATTTTTTGTGGTAAAATAGGGTTCTACTTCGTAGACTTTAGAGGTAGCCGCAGAAGCATTCTCACTATTTAAAATCAGTACCCTTGCCTCAGGGTTAACAGAATACGAAAAATAGAAATCATCGTCCCAAAATAATTGTTTGTCGTTTACGCTGAATTGACCAATTTTCAAACCATTGGTTGTCTCCGTTAATCTAAAGGAGGTGGTAAATTTGTTCTTAGCGGGAATATTTAAAAAGGTTGAGCGTACTGAACCGTTTATGGTGAGTGCCACTTCAATATTTGAGGCAGCCTCGTTTGAAAGGTTTTGAATTCGAACGAAAATTTCATTTTGAAATCCAATTTTGTGAATTGGGTTCTCAAACCAAACACTGTCGATCGTTATGTTAGCAGAACTTTGTGGTGTGAATTTAACCAAATGAAAAGTTTTATCAGTATACATTTTATTTTCAATATTTGCAGAGACTGTCTGAAAGTCGCTGAGTATTACCTGGGTTAATCTACCGATTTTTGTTTGTTCGCTGTTTTCTTTCAAAATGAAATTATTTTGCCAAGTAAGAACATCGCCTATGGTCCTGGTAAGGGGACAGTATGTTAATTTCTCCAGATAATCAAATGCTTCAGCTTTGCTTCGCAATCGTTGCTCTGAGCCATCGAGGTTATTGGAACAGATAAAAATTAAAGCATTTGCTGAAGTTTTTTCTATAAGTCTTTTCGCCGTCTCTCTGGCCTCTGATAACAATTCTCCTTCAGTTCCTTTCGCGCTCATAGAAAGCGAATTGTCAATATAAATGGATAAAATTTCAGCACCTGAATTTGAGCTTGTATCACTTTGTTCAAATGTGGGCTGTGCAAATGCCATAATTGCAAAACTTAGTAAAGAAATTCTTGAAATTAACACCAATATGTGTTTTAGTTTTCGCGTCGATTTGTTCTCTTGTTCAATAAACTTAATGAAGCGAAGCGAGGAAAAGAAAAGTGTTTTTTGTCTCCTGAAATGAAATAAATGTATGATAATAGGAATCGTTAGTAGCAACAAAAACCACAACCTTTCAGGATAAAGAAAATGCATTGAGCAAAGTTAATGATTTTGATTGAACTCAAAGTCTGTAAAGATAATGTCTACTATTTTAAGCCCCTTTTTCATTTAAAATCGTTCTTAATTCAAATCCAATCAAAATCACGGTGCCTAATAAATAGGCATCGAAATCTTCTTCCCCAAAAAGAAAGTTCGAATCATTTTCATGTAAATAAAAAACCCCGTTTCCGGGGTTAAAAATTTTATTTTTTACATGCTTTATACTTTGCTTGGTACTCAGCGTCTTTTTCGTCATTTTTCAATCGGTAGTAAATACCTGATATGATATTATAAACTGAGCACTCATTAGGATTAGCAGCTATCCAAGGCTCCAAAAATTTTAGTGCTTCAGAATATTTTTCATTGAATTGTATGTCTAACTCTTTATATTTCGCTGACTTCATATCAAATTTATCCATCATTGATTGAATATCCTTTGCCCAGTTTACATAATGTGCACCTAACTGATATTGCGCTTCTCCATAACTTGAATCGATCTCCAGTGCCTTTATTAAAGCTTGCTCAGCTTTTACATTTTCGTTTAAGTCCATGTAAGCCGTCCCCAAGACATAATATAATTCTTTATTACTTGGGTCTATGGCTAGGGCTTCATTTAAATACTTTTCAGCAGTGCTGATGTCATTTTTTTGTAAGTATATATTGATCATCGATATAAGCACATTTATATTTTTGGGAATGACACCGTAAACTGCTTGGCCAAGTTCAACTGCTTTATCAATCTCTTTTTTATCGAGCATTTGGTTTACAGCAGCGGATAGGAATTGTGATGTTACATATTCTAAATTATTGTCTTGTTCTCCCATTATTTTTTTATAACCGAGTGCGATTGTATAAAATGTTGTTGTAATAGCTAACTCATTTTTCTCTCTCGAAGCATCACCTTGTGTTAAAGCAAATGAAAGTCTCGGATTAAAGAAATCTGAGATATCTTGAACATACATCTTTTTCGGATCCTCTCTTACTTTCTTAAACGCGTTTTCGGCAGTTGCGGCGTATTCTTCAATTTTTTTCTCATCAACGCTCACCCCACCCATTTTATCTATCATGGCCATTTCTGTCAAAGCGAAATAGACTTGACCTTGATACAAAAACATTTTGGGATCGTTCATCGTTTCTGGATTTGCAGCGGCCAAATCAATAAATTCCTTTGCTTTTTCTACATTTTTCTTAGCTGCATCAGCTCCTGCCATAGGATTGTATTTTCTCATATACAAGGCTGCATCCG
>Ga0194133_10002954_pt1 | contig 25016 bp, 24 predicted proteins | sample TA2KigOf40mmetaG_FD_155448 | JGI IMG/M metagenome (GOLD analysis project Ga0194133, IMG submission 155448) | Freshwater microbial communities from Lake Tanganyika, Tanzania - TA2015055 Kigoma Offshore 40m | ecosystem: Environmental > Aquatic > Freshwater > Lake | place: Tanzania: Lake... | reverse complement strand
CACTTTTCAGGGGGCAGGCCACTGCCGTCGCCAAGGACCTGGCCGAGGCGCAGGACATCCTGTTCCTGGGCCGTGGCCCGATGTATCCGCTGGCCTTGGAAGGCGCGCTGAAGCTCAAGGAAATCAGCTATATCCACGCCGAAGGCTATGCGAGCGGAGAGTTGAAGCACGGCCCCATCGCGCTGATCGACAACCGCGTGCCGGTCATCGTTCTCGCCCCCCGTGACGGGCTTTTCGACAAGACCGTGTCGAACATGCAAGAGGTCATGGCGCGCCATGGCAAGGTGGTGCTGATCTCGGACGCAACCGGCATCGCCGAGGCGGGTGCGGGCTGCTGGAAAACCCTCACCTTGCCCGAGGTGGCGGCCCAGTTCGCGCCGATCCTCTATTCGGTCCCGGCGCAGCTTCTGGCCTATCACACGGCGATTGCCAAAGGCACCGATGTGGACCAGCCGCGCAATCTGGCCAAGTCGGTGACGGTGGAATGACCGTCACGCTTGATCAGGCGCTGGCCGAGCTGGCAGCGCTGGCCAACCCCGAAAAGGCCGCCGAAATGGCGGCCTATCACAAATCAACGCGGCGCTTTTTCGGCGTCAGCGTGTCGCAGATTGACGATCTGACTGACGCATGGCGCGCCGATTGCACGCTGGATGAACGTCTGGCCCTGGCCGCAGCCCTTTGGGCGGCCGACATCCATGAAACCCGCGTAGCGGCGGCCAAGCTCTTGACCCAGGCCCGCATCCGCCCAGATGATGAGGGCGCATGGCAGCTTTTGCAAAGCTGGGTTCCCGATTTTGACGGCTGGGCCTTGGCCGATCACGCCATGATCGCGGCGCAAAAGCGGCTGGTCTGGCAACCTGACCGGATCAAGGTGGTTGAGGGCTGGACGCAAAGCCCCCACATGTGGACCCGTCGCGCCGCCATGGTCATCACCCTGCCCTATGCCAAGCAGAACCACCCTAAACCGGTCGAAAACGCGATCCGCGAGCGGGTTCTGGGCTGGGCCGTGCGGTATGCGGCCGACCCGGACTGGTTCATCCAGAAGTCCGTGGCCTGGTGGCTGCGCGATCTGTCCAAGCATGACAAAGCCCGGGTAGAAGCCTGGCTGGCCGCCCACGGCGACAGCCTGAAACCCTTCGCCCGCAAAGAAGCGTCCCGGCATTTCTGACCACGCACCTCCTCGTCGACGTCGTCGCTCGTCGGGGCGCGCCTCGAGGAGAAGCCGAAGGCGCCCGACGAGATGCGCGATCACTCCGCCGCCAGCGCCTTGTCGAGTTCCGGCCGGAAACGCTGGGTATAGTCATCCCCCACCAAGGGCCCGATGAAGCGATAGACCACCTCTCCCTTGCCGTTCACGATAAAGGTCTCGGGCGGGGCAGTGACGCCCCATTCCAGCCGCGTCCGGCCCTTGGGGTCAAAGGCGATGCTGGAAAAGGGATTGCCGTCAGCCGCCAAGAACGCCAGCGCATCCCCCTCACGGTCCATCATGTTGACGCCGATCACCGAAATGCCTTCGGCAGCCAGCGCAGTCAGCGTCGGATGTTCCGCCCGGCACGGCGGGCACCATGAAGCCCAGAAGTTCACCAAGACAACGCGGCCCTGCGCCAGATCGGCCTGCACCGGCGCCGGGATCCCCGGCAGCGCCGCCTGTTCGATGGCAGGTGCGGGCTTGCCCAGAAAGACCGAAGGCAGGTCGTTGGGGTTGTCGCGCCCCATACCGGTGTAAAGCAGCACCGCCAGCCCAAGAAACAGGATCGGCGGGATCAGCAGGAGCGCCCTAAGCATCCGATTCCTCGTGTCGCGCCTCAACCTCTTCAAGGCTACGCTTTACCCGCCGCCCCTGCCAGACCGACAGCACGACCACGCCAAGCAAAAGCCCAATGGTCGAGACATAGGACCAGATCACCGCCTCGGCATATTTTCCCAGATCCGGCATCATGCCACCCTCTCCCGTGCGATAAGCGCCTGCAACCGGCGGGCGCGAATTTCGGTGCGCGTCCGCGCCAGCACCAGCGCCACGAACAACAGCACGAAACCGGTGATGCAGACCAGAAGCGGGAACCAATAGACATCGGCCACATTCTCTTCCTTGTCCAAGGACAGGCTTGCGCCTTGATGCAGCCCCTGGTTCCAGAACAGGACCGCATAGCGTGACAGAAAGGCAAAGACCGACCCCACGATCGCCAGCACGCTGGTCAGGTCTGCTGCCGTATCAGGGTTCTCCACCGCCGCCCAAAGCGCGATATAGCCCAGATAGAACAGCGCCAGGATCAGGAAAGCCGTCAGGCGCGGATCCCAAGCCCACCAGGTGCCCCACATCGGCTGCCCCCAGATCGCCCCGGTCACAAGGCCGATCACCGTAAAGACCAGCCCCACCGGCGCGGCCGCCTTGGCCGCCAGCGCGGAGACATGATGACGCCGGATCAGCCAGATCAGCGAGGTGACCAGCATCATCGTCCAGGCCGAAATGGCCATCATCGCGGCGGGCACATGCAGATAGATGATCTTGACGGTCGATGCGAACTTGTCGGCATCAGGGGTAAAGAAATAGCCCCAGATCAGCCCGACCGCGAGCGTCAGGCCAGCCAACCCGCTGACCCAGGGCAAGAGAAAACCCGTGGTCTGCATGAATTTCTTGGGGTTGGCATATTCCCAGATCGACATGGTTCATCCTTGAATTGCCGCGCGTTGCCTTTTGCTTAGCATGGCGCGGGCCTAACGCAAATTGACGCGGATTGCCGCAGCCGCGGCAAAAGGCAACAGCGCCAGAGCCCCCGCCGTAATGGCGGCCAACAGGGCCAGCGGCGTGCCGACCGCCATCCCCGCCGCCCCGCGCTTCACCACTTCGGCCCCGAAGATCAGCGTTGGCATGTAAAGCGGCAGCACCAGCAGGCTCATCAAAAGCCCCCCGCGTTTCAGCCCCACCGTCAACGCCGCGCCAAAGGCCCCGATGATCGACAGGGCCGGGGTTCCAAGGGCAAGGCTGATGACCAGCCAAAGATAGCCCTGCACTGGCAGGTTCAGAAGAACGCCCAGCACCGGTGCCGCCAGCACCAGGGGCAGCCCCGTGACCAGCCAATGCGCCAGCGCCTTGACCGCAACGGCCCCCTCCATCGGCACCGGCGAGGTGGCCAGAAGATCCAGCGAGCCATCTTCGAAATCCAGGGCAAAGATCCGGTCAAGCGACAGAAGGCAGGACAAAAGCGCTCCCACCCACAGGATCCCCGGCGCAATCTTGGCCAATGTCGCCGGTTCCGGCCCGACGCCCAAAGGCACGATCACTGCGACCAGCAGAAAGAACGCAAGGCCAAGCCCAAAGCCGCCCCCGGCGCGAATGGCCAGCCGCAGATCCCGGATCAAGAGGGCGATCATGTGAAAGCCTCGTCAAAGGCCGAACGCACGCCGCCTTGCGAGACCTTGCGCGCCTTGAACGGCGTCAGATCCAGCACCTCGGCCTCAAGGCCCAAATCGATATGCGTGGCAATCAGCGCTGCGCCGCCCGCGGCCAGAAGGTCGCGCACAACGGCGCCGAACAACTGAACCGAGTCGACATCCAGCGACGCCGTCGGCTCATCCATCACCCAGACCGCCCGACCGCTGACCAAAAGCCGTGCCAGCCCCAGACGGCGCTTTTGCCCGGCCGACAGGTTGGCAGCCCGCCGGTCGGCCAGATCGCGCAGGTTCATCCGCGCCATCGCCGTGGCCACCGCATCGGTGCCAAAGACCTGCGCCCAGAAGGTCAGGTTTTCTGCCACGGTCAGGGTCGATTTCACCCCATCGGAATGGGCGGCATAGGTGACGCTGTCAGGCGCAGCCTCGACATGCCCCGCAAGGGGCGGTTGCAGCCCGGCAACCGTGCGCAGAAGTGTCGTCTTGCCGATGCCGTTCGGCCCGCGAAGGACCAGCGCCCGGCCCGGCTCCAGTGCGAACCCCACCCCCTGCAAGACCGGCACCCCGGCCCGCGCGACGGCAAGATCCTGCACCGACAACAGCGTCATGGGCCCACCGGCAAAAGGGCGGCTGCGATGCGGCGACCCTCTCCCAAAAGCACGTTATAGGTGCGGCAGGCAGCGGGGGAGGACATCGGTTCAACCCCGATGCCGGCCGCCTCCAAAGCCTCGCGAAAGGCGCGCGGCACCGGGGCGATCTGCGCCCCAAGGCCCAGAAGCAGCACATCAATCCGCCCCGCCAAGGCAAGCGGCGTCTCGGTGTCGGAAAGCCCACCCCAACCGCCCGCGTCCCAAGGCGTCACCAGCGAAGGTCCTTGCAAGGCATGGGTGCCCACCCGAAAGAAACCCGGCCCATACCCCTCGATCGCCAGCGCCGAGCCATAGCTGACCTCGATCAGCCGCATGGCTCAGGCATCCACATTGGCAAATTCATGATCGGCAGGCTTGCTGGTCTTGGGCTTGTCGCTGCGGTCCAGGCCCAGCACCAGCACGATGTTCTTGGCGACATAGAGCGTGGAATAGGTCCCGATGATGACGCCAAAGAGCATGGCAAAGACAAAGCCCCGGATCACGTCACCGCCCAGCACCAGCAAGCAGGTCAGCGACAGGACCGTGGTCGTCGCCGTCATGATCGTGCGGCTCAGGGTTTCGTTCGCGGTCAGGTTCATCATTTCGCGCAGCGGCATCGCCTTGTATTTGGCAAGGTTCTCCCGCAGCCGGTCAAAGATCACCACCGTGTCGTTCACCGAATAGCCAAGGATCGTCAGCAAGGCCGCGACGATGGTCAGGTCGAACTTGAGCTGGAAGATCGCAAAGACGCCCACCGTGACGATCACGTCATGGATCAAGGCCGCCACCGTGCCCACGGCGAATTGCCATTCAAAGCGCAACCAGACATAGACCCAGATCCCCAAAGACCCAGCGGCCACGGCCATCAGCGCCGCCCAGATCAATTCGGCGGAAACCTTGGGCCCAACCGATTCCACCGAAGGAAAGGTAATGGCAGGGTCCACCGCGCGCAGCGCGCCTTCAATGGCCGCGATGGTTTCAGGTGTGATCGCCTCTTCGCCCTCTTGCGCCTCGATCCGCACCATGGCGACGTGCTGATCCTCACGGAAGGTCGGGTCAAAGACCTGCGTGATCGCCACATCGCCCAGTTCCAGCCCCGACAGCGCCTGCCGGTAGACCCCGACATCCACCGCCTGTGTGCTTTCGGTGCGCATGGTGGTGCCACCCTTGAAGTCGACACCAAAGTTCAGCCCCATGATCGCCACCGCCAAAAGCGAGAAGATCACCGCAACGGCCGAAGCCCCGAAGGTCACCCATTGCAGCTTGAAGAAGTCGATGTTGGTCTTGACCGGAACCATTCGCAAACGCCATGCCATGATATCGCTCCCCCTCAGACCACAAGCTCTTTGGGCTGTTTCCAGTTGATATAGGTCGACACGATCAGGCGCGTCACCAGAATGGTGGTGAACATCGAGGTGAAGATGCCGATGCCCGTCGTCACCGCAAAGCCGCGCACCGCGCCCGAGCCGATGACGAACATGATCAGCGCCGTGATCAGACCGGTGATATTGCTGTCCAGAATCGCCGAGAAGGCGCGATCAAAGCCCAGCTCAACCGCCCGCGCCGGTGACTTCCCATCGCGCAATTCCTCGCGCATCCGCTCAAAGATCAGCACGTTGCTGTCCACCGCGATGCCGGTCGTCAACACGATCCCGGCAATGCCCGGCAAGGTCAGCGTGGCCCCGATCGTCGACATCAGTGCGATCAGGAGCGTCATGTTGATCGCCAGCGCGATATTGGCAAAAACGCCAAAGATGCCATAGCTCAGCACCATATAGGTCGCCACGGCAATCAGGCCGACAATCCCGGCCAGCTTGCCCGCATCAATGCTGTCCTGACCAAGTTCGGGGCCGATGGTGCGTTCTTCCAGAAAGACCATCTTGGCCGGCAAGGCACCTGCCCGCAGCAACACGGCCAGATTGGTCGATTCCTCGACCGTGAAATTGCCGGTGATGATGCCCGACCCGCCCGCGATATGGCTTTGAATGACAGGGGCCGAGATCACCTCGTCATCCAGAACAATGGCAAAAGGCTCGCCGATATGGGCGGCGGTGTAATCGCCAAAGGCCCGCGCACCCGAAGGATTGAAGCGGAAGCTCACCGCCGGGCGGCCGTTCTGGTCAAACGAGGGTTGCGCTTCGTCCAGCTCATCGCCGCCGACCACCGCCTCTTGGGCGATGATGTGATAGACAGCCTCTTCGTTGGCATCGGCCACCAGACGGTTGCGCGGACCCGGATCAGCACCTGCATCCGAGGTGCGGCCCAGAACCTGATGGAAGGTCAGCTTGGCCGTGGTGCCGATGATCGCCTTCAACTCTTGCGCCGAACCGATGCCTGGCACCTGAATGAGAATGCGGTCATCACCCTGCCGCTGGATCGTGGGTTCGCGCGTGCCGACCTCATCCACCCGGCGCCGGATGATTTCAAGGCTTTGCTGCACGGTCCGGCTGTCGCTGGCCAGACGTTCCGCCTCGGACAACTGGACGACAATCTCTTGCCCCTCGACCGTGACATCAAGGTCTGACGCCCCTGCCTCGGTCAAGGTCATCACAGGCGTCGCTAACGCGCGCACCTTTTCAAGCGCCACGGCAACGCCGTCAGGGTTCGAGATGGCCACCCGCAATTGGCCCGGAACCGAAGGCTGGCGGCGCACCGCGCCCACCTCGTCGCGCACCTCGCGCAGGGCGTCGCGCACCGCAGGCCACAGTCCGTCGATCCGCTGGGCATAGACATCGGCCACTTCGACCCGCGCCAAAAGATGCGCACCGCCCCGCAGATCAAGCCCAAGGCTCATCAGCGCCGAGGGCAGCACATCGGGCCAAAGTGCCCGATCCGCCGCCTGCGCCTCGGTGGCAATGCCACCGTCCGCCTCGATCACCTTCACGGCGTCATTGTGACGTTCGACTTGCGTGTAGAACGCGTTCGGCAGCGAGGCCAGAATACCCCAGCCCACGACAAGCACGATCAACAAACGCTTCCACAGCGGGGTATGCAGCATGATGCTTCTGCCTTCAGGCGGCCGCAGCCGGTTCGGTCTTGTTCATCACCTGCACAATAGTGTGCTTGACGATCTTTACCTTGACGCCATCGGCAATCTCGACATCCAGCACGCCATCATCACCCACGCGATGAATCTTGCCGATAATGCCGCCCTGCGTCAGCACCTGATCCCCCTTGCGCAGGGCCTCGATCATTGCCTTCAGCTCTTTCATCTTCTTTTGCTGCGGGCGGATCAGCAGGAAATACATGATCGCGAAGATCAGGATTAGCGGCAGGAAGGAACCCAGGGCAGCGCCTGCTCCACCGGCAGCACCGGCATCTTGCGCATAAGCGGCGGTCACGAACATCGGAAGTCCTCTCGTTGGGGCATCACGGCCCGGTATGGATCGGCGCGCACCCTATCCTTGGCCTTTGACCGGCGCAAGGTTGCCACGCTCCTGGCTGACACTTGGGCAAGGCCCGTGCAATCCGCAAGGGATCTGGCTATGGATGAGCCATTGATTTGACGGATAGGGCCACCATGGCACGCAGTATTCTGATTTCGGCGATGAAGAATGAAGGCCCCAATGTGCTGGAATGGGCGCTTTACCATCGGCTGATCGGATTTGGTCATGTCCTTGTCTACACCAATGACGGCACCGACGGCTCGGATCTGCTTCTTGATGCCATCGCGGGGCTGGGCTGGCTGACCCATCGCCGCCACAGCCCGCCGCCCGGCATCTCGCCGCAAGATGCCGTCGCCGCCCATGCCAAGGCCGACCCGGTGCTGGCGGGGGCCGAGTGGGCCATGTGGCTTGACGCCGATGAGTTCCTTGTGGTGCATGCGGGCCAGCGCCGGATCGCCGATCTGGTCACAGCCCCCCGCGGGGCCGAGGCGATTGCCCTCAACTGGCGCTGCTTTGGCGATGGCGGGCATGACTTCACCCCGCCAGGGCTGGTGGTCGAAGGCTTTACCCATGGCATGCCGCTTGACAACCCGCAAAGCCGCAGCGTCAAGACCCTGTTTCGCCTGACCCCGCGCATTGCCGAATTTGCCATCCACCGCCCGATCTTCACCGAAGGCGACGAAATCGCCTTTCGCGACGGGGGCGGCAAAGCCTTGCGCCATCATTTCCAGTTCGACCGCAACAAGGACAACCGCCCCAAGCATCGCGTGCCCGAAGGTCGGCAAAGCTCGAAGATCGGCCAGATCAACCATTACCCGATCAAGGCGCTGGACCGCGATCGCTTGAAACGCCTGCGCGGCAACGGGCTGGACCCCGATTGCGCGCCGGAACGCTTTGACCCGGAATACCTGGACATCTTCAACTTCAACGACACACAGGATCTGGTACCGCATCGCGATCTGCCCGCGCTGAAATCGGCCATGGCCGAGGCGCTTGCGACACCCGCCATCGCCGCCGCCCATGCCGAATGTCTGGCCCGCGATGCTGCCCGCCGGGCCGAGGTCGCGCCGCTGATCCCCGCCTTGCAGCCTTACCGCTACCGCAGGGGCGGCCCCCCTTCCCCCTTGGCTGCGAATGGGGCATAAGCCCTTTCATTCCCTGCCAGACGAGGCCCCCCATGCACGACATCCGCGCCATCCGCGAAAACCCTGCCTCTTTTGACGCCGCCCTTGCGCGTCGGGGCCTTGCGGGGATGTCGTCGGAAATCCTTGCGCTGGACAATGACCGCCGCGCCAAGATTCTGGCCGCCGAAACTGCACAGGCCGCGCAGAATGCCGCCTCCAAAGACGTTGGCGCGGCCAAGGCACGTGGCGACAACGCCGAGTTTGAACGCCTGCGCGCGCTCGTGGCCGAAAAGAAGACCGAGATTGCCCGGCTGACCGATGAGGCCGCGGCCGAGGATGCAGCGCTTCGCGACATGCTGATGCGCATCCCGAACCTGCCCTTGGACGAGGTTCCCCAAGGTGCCGATGAAAGCGAAAACGTCGAAATCCGCCGCTGGGGCACCCCGCGCACCTTTGATTTCACCCCGCGTGAACATTTCGACATTGCCGGCGTAAAGCCGGGGATGAATTTCGAGGCCGCCGCGAAACTCTCGGGCAGTCGCTTTGTCGTCCTGCAAGGCGCGGTGATCCGCGTGCACCGGGCGCTGGCGCAGTTCATGCTGGACACCCATATCAATGACCATGGCCTGACGGAAACCTGGACCCCGGTTCTGGTGAAGGAATACGCCATGTATGGCACCAACCAACTGCCGAAATTCGCCGAGGACAGCTATCAGACCACCAATGGCTGGTGGCTGATCCCGACGTCCGAGGTCACGCTGACCAATATGGTCGCGGGCGATATCCTGGACGAAAACCAGCTTCCCATCCGCATGACCGCCCATACCCAGTGCTTCCGCTCCGAGGCCGGTTCGGCGGGCAAGGACACCACGGGCATGCTGCGCCAGCACCAGTTCGAAAAGGTCGAGATGGTGACGATCTGCGCCGCCGACCAAGCCTTGGCCGAACACGACGGCATGACCAAATGCGCCGAGGCCATCCTTGAAAAACTGGGCATCCCTTACCGCACCATTGTCCTTTGCACCGGCGACATGGGCTTTGGCGCGCAGAAAACTCATGACCTTGAGGCATGGCTGCCGGGCCAAGGCAAATATCGCGAGATTTCCTCCGTCTCGACATGTGGTCAGTTCCAGGCCCGCCGGATGAACGCCCGCTACCGGCCCGCCAAATCTGAAAACGGGGGCGGCAAGCCCGAGTTTGTCGCCACGCTGAACGGCTCTGGCCTTGCCGTCGGGCGCTGCCTGATTGCGGTTTTGGAAAACGGCCAGCAGGCGGATGGGTCGGTGGACCTTCCGGCGGTGCTGCACCCCTATCTGGGTGGCAAAACCCGCATTTCAGCGGCAGGCGTGCTGGAGTGAGCGGCGCCCGCGCCCTGCAACCCGCCCTCTTGGCCGCGATCATCGCCATGGTTGCCGCCCCCGCGCTGACGCCGGCCTTCACCGGCTATGACCCCGCCACCTTTCCGGTGCGGATCGACCGCCCGGCGATCCAGCCCGCAGGCTATGCCTTTTCGATCTGGGGGCTGATCTACCTTTGGCTTTTGGCCCATGCCGCTTTTGGGCTATTGAAACGCAAAGGCGACCCGGCCTTTCTGCGCCCCGCCCTGCCCTTGCTGATCTCGGGACTTCTCGCCAGCGTCTGGCTCGCGATTGCCAGCTCCGCGCCCCTCATGGCCACGGCGGTCATTCTGGTCATGGGCGCGCTGGCCATGCTCGCCTACCTGCGCGCCGATCCGGTGCAGGACCGATGGCTTCTGGCCGCGCCCTTGGCGATTTACGCAGGCTGGCTGACGGCCGCCTTTGGCGTGTCAGTGGGGGTGATCCTGGCGGGCTATGGGATCTTGTCCAACACCGCCTCGGCCCTGGCGATGCTCGCGGTGGTGATCGGCGTGGCCCTTGTCGTGCAAGCCCGCCGCCCGGCGATGCCCGTCTATGGGGCCACCGTGGTTTGGGCGGCGATCGGGGTGGTGGTGGCCAATTGGGCCGACACCCTGATGGTGGCCTACACGGCGATTTTCGGGGCGGCTCTTGTTGCGGTCTGGACCGTGATAACCCTATGCCGAGCCTGAAAAAAGTGCCGTTTGGGGGCGTCTTGTCTCGCCTCTCTTTTCGGTTTGCATGTGCAAGCGGCAGGGCCTTGGGGAACTTGCGTGTTCCTCAAGCGCGCGGATCGCCCTCGCCTGGCGCAAAAGCACGGGGCGCGGCCTGCCAAGGCAAGTTGACCAAGTTGCGGGGCATGAATAGCGTTCAACCAGATCGTATGAAAGGTTGAACAGCTTGCCCCCGCCCAATTTGCAAGAACGCTTTGCCTCTTTGCCCTTTTGGCAACCCCATCCAGTGCCGACGAAGCCACATCCCCCCATTTTCTGGTGAACGGCTACCCTTTGGGGGATGCACGCACCCATCTGGACGCCTCCGAAACCCGCGCCTACCGCCGCGCGCTGGCGGCGTTTCCGACTGCCGCCGCCTGCCTGAAAGACGGCAGTGATCCCGTTACCGCCACGCTGAACCTTGAGGCATTTTCCAACCTTGAGGAATTGGAGGTTTGCCTGTTTCTGACAGCCGATACCTTGCGGGATCTGGAGGGGATGCGCGCGCTTCTGGAAAGAAGCGGTTTCAAGACCTACGACAAGACTATTCCCTACTCGAGCGACAGGATGGCTTCCCGTGGAGTGATCGGGGCTGGACTTGCAGTTTCAGCAAGCGCGCCAGCCACAGATGTCCCAATTGGCTTTGTAGGTTGGCTAGACAGGCTATTTTTTGCCTACGGTTTGTCAGTAAATGTTTTATTTGGGCCAACATCGGAGCCTGTTTCTGCAAGCGCATCAGTTAACAGACTTTAGCGTCAAGAGGATTGTACACTTTGTCTTCAATCCAAATTGCTTCAAACTATATCAACGCTGGCTTCCGTCATTGGTGACATCTGCAATGCTGCCGGGGCAAGGGAAATACCGCGAAATCTCCTCCGTCTCGACCTGTGGCACCTTCCAGGCCCGCTGGATGAACGCCCGCTACCGCCCCGCAGGGGGAAAGCCCGAATTTGTCGCCTCCCTCAACGGCTCCGGCCTTGCCGTCGGGCGCTGCCTGATCGCGGTTCTGGAAAACGGCCAGCAGGCGGATGGGTCGGTTGACCTCCCCGCCGCCCTGCACCCCTACCTTGGCGGCAAGACCCGGATTTCGGCGGCGGGCGCACTGGAATAACCTCTTCGCCGCCTTCGGCGCTCATCGTCCATCCACGACGAGAAGCCGAAGGCGCCCGAGGAGTGTCCGGAGTTTTGCAAACCTCCGGGCCGATTTCTTGCAAGAATTCGGCTACTGCCCGGTGTTCTTTTCCTTGTGCTTGCGCAACCGGCTCGGCGTGTGGAACTTGCGCTCCTTCCACGGGTTCTGGTCGCCCTGGCCCCGGAAATAAAGCCGGATGGGCGTGCCCGGCATGTCAAAATGGTCGCGCAAGCCATTGACCAGATAACGTTTATAGCTTTCGGGCAATTCATCGGGGCGCGAGCATTTCACCACAAAACCCGGCGGTCGTGTCTTGGCCTGCGTCATGTAACGCAGCTTGATCCGGTGGCCCCCTGGCGCGGGTGGCGGATGCGCCTCGGTCATCGCGCCAAGCCAGGTGTTCAGCCGCGCCGTCGGCACCCGGCGGTTCCAGATGTCATGCGCGCGCCGGATCGCGTCGTGCAGCCGGTCCAGCCCCCGGCCCGTCTTGGCCGAAACCGTCACCAAAGGCGCCCCGCGCAACTGCGGCAAGAGCCGCTCGAACATCTCTTTCAGCTCAGCGAGCTTTTCCTGCTTGTCGTCTTCCAGATCCCATTTGTTGATCGCCACGACCACCGCCCGACCTTCGGTCTCGGCAAAGTCAGCAATCCGCAAGTCTTGGGTTTCAAACGGAATTTCCACGTCCAACAGGACGACAACCACCTCGGCAAAGCGCACGGCGCGCAACCCGTCCGACACCGACAGCTTTTCCAGCTTTTCCGTGACGCGGGCCTTTTTCCGCATCCCCGCCGTGTCGAAAATCCGGATCGGCGTGCCCTGCCAATCGGCGCGAACCGAGATGGCGTCGCGGGTGATCCCCGCCTCTGGCCCTGTCAAAAGCCGGTCATAACCAAGGATTTTGTTGATCAGCGTCGATTTCCCGGCATTGGGCCGCCCGATCACCGCAATCTGCAAAGGCTTTTTCGCCGTCGGGTGATGGGCGAATTCATCCGCCTCCAGCTCGGCCTCTTCCTCGGTCAGATCGACATCGACCACCGGCGCATTTTCCGCCTCCCGCTCGGCGAACTCGCCCTCCAGGGGCTTCAGCACGCTGTAAAGGTCGTCCATCCCCTCGCCATGCTCGGCCGACAGCCGCAACGGCTCACCCAAGCCCAGCGAATAAGCCTCGAGCGCCCCGGATTCCCCCGCCTTGCCCTCGGCCTTGTTCACACCCAAGATCACCCGTGCGGCCTTCTTGCGCAGGATATCGGCAAACACCTCGTCCGACGGGGTCACCCCCACCCGCCCGTCAATCAGAAACAGGCAGATGTCGGCCATATCCACCGCGCGTTCGGTCAGCCGCCGCATCCGGCCCTGCAAACTGTCGTCGGTCACCTCTTCCAGACCGGCTGTGTCAATCACGGTGAAGCGCAGATCAAACAGCTTGGCATCGCCTTCGCGCAAATCGCGCGTGACACCGGGCTGGTCATCGACCAGCGCCAGCTTGCGGCCCACCAGCCGGTTGAAAAGCGTCGATTTGCCCACGTTGGGGCGGCCCACGATGGCCAGGGTAAAGCTCATGATGCGTCCGTATATCTCAAGCTGCGCGCCTTACAGGGCTTTGCCCTTAACGGAAAGCGTGAAGTTGGCCGTTGGTGCCAACAACAAACAGCATGCCCCCCGCCAAGGCGGCAGGCGAGGCCGCGCCACCGGGAATTTCGCCCGAACCGACCATGGTGCCATCCACCGGGTTGAACAGGCGAATCCCGCCGTCCGAGGACACCACGCCCACGCGCCCGCCCGCCAGAACCGGGCCGTAATGGGCGGTGATTTCCTTCCAGCGCTTGGGCTTTTCAGCCTTGTAATAGGGCATCTGCACCGCCCAGATTACCGCGCCGGTGCTGGCATCCAGCCGCACAAGCTTGGCCTCGTCATTGACCACAAAGACCGACCCGCCCACCACAAGGGCGGGGTTCATCGCGCTATCATTCGCAGACCAAAGCCGCTGGCCGGTCTGCGCATCAAAGGCTGTCGTCCGCCCGGCGGCGGAACCGACATAGACCGTGCCGCCCGCAATCACCGGATCGCCGCTCAGATCGGCCATCCCGGCCGCATAGGCCCGGCCCAGCCGCTGGCCGGCAACCGCGCCGCCCCAGCTGCGCGTGCCATCGGCCGGGTTGATCGCCGCCACCTCGCCTGCGGCAAAGGGAAAGACCACAAGACCATCACCTACGGCAGGCGAGCCGGTTCCCACCATGCCCGAGGCAGCCCGCGTGCCGCTGACCTGCCAGCGGATCTTGCCGGTTGCGGCATCAACCCCCAAGGCGGTTCCGTCGCGGCCGACCGCATAGACCGTGTCGCCTTCGACCGCCGGGGCGCCGATCACCGGCGCGTCAAAGCGCTGGCGCCATTGCACTGTGCCGCTGGCCGCATCAAGCGCGACCAATTCCCCGAATGCGGTCGTCACAAATAGCTGCCCGCCTTGTGCGGCAAGACCGCCGCCCGACACTTCCGAGGCGTTCTTGTCAAACTCGGCCCGCAGATCGGCCTGCCACAGCACCTCGCCCGAGGTGGACAGCGCCGTGACCTGCGCGCGCGCATCCATGGCGAACACCCGCTCACCGGCCACCACGGGGGCGGCAGTCAGACGGTTGCGCTTGGAATTGCCGGTGCCAATGGCTGTGCTCCAGACGCGAACCGGGGCGGCTGAAAGCGCGCCATGGGGGCCTGCGTGCCGGGCCGAGCCGCCGCGATGGGTCCAATCGGCATTGGTGACCGCGCCGGGAAGCGCGATGGGCCGCGCCTCGTTCTGCGGAACGAAATCGGCGGCGCTGGGGGCGGGTTGCCCTTCGACCGGGACCGAGGCGTCAAGCGGCGTGCGCAGATCAAAGCGCTCGCCCTCCAGAATGACATCGCGTTCGCAGCCCGCCAAAGCGGTCGCCAAAAGCGTCACCCCAAGGATGGGCCGCCAAAACCCTGCCATCGCCGTTCTCCCAACCTGCCGAACCGTCATTGCCGCCTCAATCCCTTGGGCCCTTGGGCCGCACGCGCCTGCGCCTTAGCCCTGATCGGGCACAGGCTCTGCCATGTCGGGCAGGCTGCCCCCCAGCGCCGTGATCATCTGCGCTGCACGGGAACGCACGCCTTGCGTCGCCTCTTGATCCTGCATCAAGGCGCTCAGCGCGGCAATCGCGCCCTCGGCCTTGCCCTCTTCGATCAGAAGATAGGCAAGCTGCTCGGCCGCCATCACCCGAAAGGTACGACCGGGGGCGGAAATGCCTTCAAGGGCTGCGCGCCGGTCGGCCAGAGGCAGATCGGCCCCTGCCACCATCACCCGGCGCAAGGTTGCCATGTCCCGATAGATTTCGGGCTGGCTTGCATCGGCAATCAATGCTTCAAGCGCTGCCAGCGCCTCGGCCTTGCTTTGGGACAGATCGCTTGCCGGGTCCGAGGCCAGCATCAAGGCTTTCAAGGCCGCTTGCGTGCCATCGGCCGGCACCGCCGCCATGGCCGCCCGCCGCTCGGCAGTGCCGCCGACATCAAGGGCGTCCAGCATCGCCTCGCCAAAGCCTTCGGCCCGTGCCACCGCCTTGGACTTTTCCCATTCGACATAGGCCGCGCCGCCGACGATCCCCAGCACAAGAAGCCCGCCGATCCAGCCATATTTGCGAAACATCGCATAAAGCCGGTCGCGGCGGACCTCTTCGGTCACCTCGTCGATGAAACTGTCGGGATTGCTCACCTTCGCGCCTCTCCTTGGTGGCCTGTCGGGCAACTGCCTGCGGCCGTGTTCGGTACGACATCGCCCCTTTGGTCGACATCTGGTTCAAGTCTTGGATTTGTCTTACAGGGCTTGCGCCCGCCCGCCAAGCCCTCGCGCCCGGTTGCGCGCCCGAATGGGCCCAAATCTGCGCGGCACGGTCTGCGGGCCCTGCGCGCGCCGCCCAGCCGGGCAAAGACCGCGATTGCGCCCAGCTTGGGCCACAATCCCATGCGATGCTGACCATTGATCGAGGTTCTTCAAAGGTTCCAGAATGGACGTCGCCACCCTTGTCAATCTTCTCCTCTTTGTCGGGGCCTTCGGCGCTAACCTGGCCGCAGGCGATGACAGCGGCAGCGCGGATGCCGAGAAAAACCGCCTTTATAACAGCGATGATTACAGCCGCACCGACCGGCTTGGCAGCGGCGATGACACCGTTACCGCCGATGCCGACAACCTGGCCTGGTTCATGGGCGGCGGCGATGATGAGTTGAGCGGTTCATCCGCCGCCGATTATGCCGATCTTGGCACCGGCGACGATCAGGCCCGCATGGGGGCGGGCAATGACATCGTGCTGGCTGGTGATGGCAATGACAACCTGGATGGCAACAATGGCAATGACCTTTTGCGCGGTGAAGCGGGCGAGGACAACATCTTTGGCGATCTGGGCGATGACAGCCTTGGCGGCGATGCCGGCAATGACAGCCTGGCCGGCGGCAGCGGGGCCGATATCCTGTCGGGCGGGCTTGGCGATGATCTTCTGTCGGGCTTCAGCCTGAGCGGCGGGGCCGGCGCGGGCATGGGCGCGCCGGATGGGGCCGACCAGCTATTTGGTGGGGCGGGCGATGACCGGCTGATCCTGGGCCGCGGCGACAGCGCCACCGGCGGCACCGGGGCGGACCGGTTCGAGATGGATGCGCGCTGGCGCGATGGCACGGGGGTCATGGTAATCACCGACTTCCGCGCGGCCGAAGACAGCCTGCTGTTGATGCATGCCCAGACACTTGCGCCTGATACCTCTCTTTCCATGGCCCCGACCCTGGCGGTCCAGACCACAGCCGACGGGTTGTCCAGCCGGATCCTTCTGAACGGCAGTCTGGTGGCCGTTGTCGAGGGCGTGCCCGATCTTGACCCCGCGCTCATCACGCTTCAGGCCGATGCCAGCGTCGATCCGGGCTATCTGGCCGATGACTTCGACACCGCACTGCCCGGCACCGATCAGGCCGACAGCGCCACCGGCGGCGAGGGCGATGACTATGGCCGCTTTGGGGCCGGGGCCGACACATTGGCGGGCGAGGCAGGCAATGACACGCTTTCGGGCGGTCTGGGCGCGGATGCGCGTTCAGGTGGCGCGGGCGACGACCGGCTGCGCGGCGAGATGGGCGATAACCTGTTGACCGGCGATGAGGGCACCGACCGGCTTTTTGGCGGCGCGGGCGCGGACACGCTGTCAGGCCACGATGCCGATGGCGCGGGCGGCACGGCCACCGCCATTGACGGAACCGACCGGCTGGAAGGCGGCGCGGGCGAAGATCTGCTGATCCTTGGCAAGGGCGATCTTGGCCTTGGCGGCGCGGGAACCGACACGTTCCGGCTGGACGCCACCACCAATGCCGATGTGGCCAACTTTGCCCCGGTCGAGGATTATCAGCGCGGCACCGACCAGATCGAGGTGCAATACACCCCGGTGTTCAATGCCAGCGGAGTGGAAGTGCCCCCGGTGCTGACCGTCATCATGGGGCCGAACAACACCTATGCCGTGATCCAGCTGGATGGTGAGCCCTTGGCCCATGTCACCGGCGCAACCACCCTGACCGCCGCCGATATCCGTCTGGTGCGCGACGCCTAAAGCCGGGCGAACCACGCCTCAAGCCGCGCCCGGTTCATCCCAAGGTCAGACCGGCCGTAACGCAGCCGCGACCAGACGGCCAGACCTTCGGGACCGGCCTCGGCGGTGACGTAATCGGGAAAGCCCCAGACGGCCGAACGCACCACCCAGGTGATGCGCCCCTCATCCACGCTTCCCGCCAGACGGGTCGCCCTTGGGGTCGCCTCGACGAGGGCCGCCAGCCGGTCAAGCCCGGCCCCTGCATCCGCCATGGGAAGAAAGCCGCGCGCCCCGCCCGGCTCGTCCACAATGCCCGAAGCCGTCGGCATCAGCGCCAGCGGCTGATGCCAGCGCTCGACCACATCGGGGCCAAGCCGAACATAGGCGGCAATGACCAGAAGACAGGCCAGAAGAACCCAGAAAGCCATCATCCGCGCCCTCACCTTTGCGTTCTGGCCCAGTGATAAAGGCAGATCAGCTCATGCGCGACATGCGCGCCCGCAATTGCCGTGGCCCCGGTGGTGTCATAGGGCGGCGAGACTTCGACCACATCGCCGCCGACCATGTTGATCCCGGCCAGATCGCGCAGACAGGCCGCCGCCTGCCAAGCGTGCAGGCCGCCCCAGACCGGCGTGCCGGTGCCGGGTGCCGCCGAAGGGTCCAGACAGTCAATGTCGAAGGTCACATAGGTGGGCCGATTGCCGACGATCTCTTTCGCCCGCGCCACGACATGCGCGCAGCCCTTTTCGTGGACGGTGCGCGCGTCGATGTATTCGACCCCCAGATAATCGTCACAAGCCGTGCGGATGCCGATCTGCACGCTGGTTTTCGGGTCCACAAGCCCGGTCTTCACCGCCTTATAGAAAAACGTGCCGTGGTCGATCCGGCTCATGTCCTCGTCCGGCCAAAGGTCGGAATGGGCATCGAAGTGGATCACCGACATGGGGCCGAACTTCTCGGCATAGGCGAGCAGGATCGGCAGGGTGATGAAATGATCGCCCCCCAGCGTGATGCTGCCCGCCCCTGCGGTGAGAATGGTGCGGATGTGATCGGTCAACAGGCCGGGAAAGCTGGGGGTATGGGCATAGTCGAAGGCCAGATCGCCATAATCGACGATGGTCATCTCTTCCAAGGGGTTGGTGGGCCAGCCATAGGGCGGATCAAAGGGCTGCAAGGCGCTCGCCTCGCGGATCGCGCGGGGGCCGAAACGGGTGCCGGTGCGGTTGGTGACCGCCTGGTCAAAGGGCACGCCGGTGATGGCCAGATCAACGCCTGTCAGGTCTTTGGTATAGCTGCGCCGCAGGAAACTCGTCGCCCCGCCAAAGGCGTTTTCAAAGGCAAGCCCGCGCTTCGTAGCACGGGTAAAGGCGGTGTCCACCTCGTGTTTGGCGTCTTCCATGGCCATGATCTGTCTCGGATGTATTCGGGTCGCGTCGTCGTTCGATCAGGCCCCGGAGACGCCGCGGATCGCATGGGCAGGGATCAGGGTGGCGGGTGAGGGGGTGGGGTGTCAAGGGGGGGCGGTTTAGTGGCGAAAAACCTAACTCAAAACAGATTTCTAGCAGACACCATCGTGTGCCTTCATGGCGAACCAAACTCACCACAGGGCCGCGCCCGACCTCGGGATGGCGCGCAGAGGCTGGTTTTGGGCGCTTTATGGTTCAACTTCTTCCCCCGAAGTTCTGCTGGTAACCTGCGCAAACGCTCCCTCCCGGGGGGAGGTCGGGCCATACCATTGGTTTCTCGAACCAATGGCGAAACCAATGGCAAACCCGGCGGGCTTCGCCCTTGATCCCGGGCAAGGGCGTAGGGTGGGGCGTCACCCCACCATCCCCCCCTGAACCTTAACAAGTCCTTAAAACGCCAACCTCAACCCATTGATAAAAACTTGTTATAAAGTGCTCTATCGTGGGACCTTAGCCCACTCGATATCCTTCGCGCACCAGATCATCCGTGACCTTGGCAATCGCCTTGCCCAAGGTCTCGACCACGAAATCCACCTCGCGTTCGGTGATGGTCAGCGCCGGGCTCATCACGTTCAGATGGCCCAAGGGCCGCACCATCAGCCCCATGGCTTCGGCATAATCCGAAATCCGCTTGCTCTCATTCGCCTCATCCGGCAACAGCGCCTTGGTCGCCTTGTCGGCCACCGATTCCACGCACATCATCAGCTTGCGGCCGCGCACGTCGCCCACCAAGGGCAGGTCCGAAAGGCCCGCCAGACGCGCCTCGAAATAGGTACCGACCCGGGCGGCATTGCCCAGAAGATTCTCGCGCTCCATGATCTCGATGTTCTTCAAAGCCGCCGCGCAGGACACCGGATGGCCGGAATAGGTGAAGCCCGTGGTGAACCAGCGATGCCCGCCTGTCGCCATCACATCCCAGATCCGGTCCGACATGATCATCGCCCCTAAAGGCACATAGCCCGAGGTCAGCCCCTTAGCCGTGGCCACCATGTCGGGCATGACGCCAAACTCATCCCATGAGGAGAACCAGTGGCCCAGACGACCAAACGACGTCACCACCTCATCGGCGATGAAGAGGATGTCGTGGCGCTGGCAGACCTCCCACATCCGTTTCAGATAGCCCTCTGGCGGCACGATGATGCCGCCTGAGGCCTGGATCGGCTCGGCGATAAAGCCACCGATGCGGTCCGCCCCTTCGCGGGCGATCAGCGCCTCGAACTCGGCGATCAGATGGTCGCAGAACTGCGCCTCGGTCATATGGGCCGGGCGGCGGTAGAGGTAGGGCGAGGAGAGATGATAGATCCCCTCGGACTGATAGCGGAACTCTTCCACCCGGTCGCCGTTTCGCTTGCCGACCGATTGGGTCAGATAGGTGGAGCCGTGGTAAGAGTTTTCCCGCGCCACAATGCCGGTTTTCTGCGGGTTGCCCTTGCAATGGTGGTAAAAGGCCACCGTCCGCACCGCAGTTTCCACCGCTGTCGACCCGCCCGTGGTGAAGAACACCCGGTTCAGATCACCCGGCGCAAGGGCGGCGAGCTTGCCCACCAGAAGCGCTGCCGTGTCCGAGGTCACGTCGCAGAAATAGTTGGTATAGGCGAGATTCATCGCCTGATCGGCCATTGCCTGCGCCATTTCGGCCCGGCCAAGGCCGATGTTGGTGCACCACATGCCACCGATGGCGTCAAAGTATTCCCGCCCCGAGGCATCCCACAGCCGGCAGCCCTGCCCCCGGGTCATCACCAGAGACCCCGACGCCTCGAAAGCGCCGAAGTTCACCCAAGGGTGGACGGCATGGTCATGATCCAGCGTCCAGGGCGAGGCATTGGTCAGGGTCCGGGGGGCGTTCATTTTGAATCTCCAGTCAATAGGAAGATCGAATAGCAGAGCCGCCCCGGAAAATCCAGAGTTTTGATCAAAAAAGGCGGCAGGTTTCCCCGCCGCCTGTCTTGCAATGCCCCGCCGTGGGGCAAGCGATTTTCCCCGAAAAACCGGGTCTCAGGCCAAAGGTTGCGCCCGTTCGACCAGCCGGGCAAAGAAGCTGGCGCCAATCGGGGCGGCCTCATCATTGAAGTCATAGGCGGCGTGGTGCAGCCCGGCTCCCGGCCCGGTGCCCAAGAAAAGATAGGCGCCGGGGCGGGCCTCGAGCATGTAGGAAAAGTCCTCAGACCCCATTTCGCGCACAGAATTGCCGTTCACCAGCCCCTCGCCCACGACCTCGGCCGCCACTTCGCAGGCGAAGGCGGCGTTTTCGGCGCGGTTGATGGTGGCGGGATAGCCCCAGTCATAATCGATGCGCGCGGTCACGCCATAGGCGGCGGCATGACCTTCGACGATCTCGTAGAAGCGCTTTTTCAAAAGCGCCCTCACATCGGGTTTGAAGGACCTGATGGTGGCACAGAACATCGCCTCTTCGGGGATGATGTTGCTGGCCGTGCCGGTGTGAATCTGGGTGACCGACACCACCGCCTCATCCAGCGCATAGACGTTGCGCGGGATGATGGTCTGGATCGCACCGACCATGCCGACCACGGCCACCACCGGGTCCACGCATTCATGCGGGGTAGCCCCGTGGCCGCCCTTGCCGGTGATATAGACAAAGGCGGTGTCCACACTTGCCATCAGCGCATCGGGCGTGGTCAGGAACTGGCCGAAGGGTATGTTCGGGGCGTTGTGGATGCCGTAGACCTGGGTGATGGCAAAGCGGTCCATCACGCCCTCTTGCACCATGACCTGACCACCGCCGCCGTCTTCCTCGGCCGGCTGGAAGAGAAGCGCGACGCGGCCCGAGAACTTGCGCGTCTCGGCCAGATACTTGGCCGCACCCAGCAGCATGGTCACATGGCCGTCATGGCCGCAAGCGTGCATCTTGCCGGGGATGGTCGAGGCATGCTCGGCCCCGGTCAGCTCTTCGATCGGCAGCGCGTCCATATCGGCGCGCAGGCCGATGGTGGGCCCAGCCCCCTGCCCGTTGATGATGGCAACAATGCCGGTCTTGGCGATGCCGGGATGGATTTCGTCCACGCCAATCTTGCGCAGCCGGTCGATGATGAAGGCGGCGGTGTTGTGGCAGTCAAAGGCCAGCTCGGGATGCTGATGCAGATGACGCCGCCAGCCCTTCATTTCTTCGGCATAGGCTGCGATACGGTTGAGAATGGGCATGGGGGCCTCCTTATGTCTGGCCTTTGAACAAATCGCAAAAACAGGGAAACGGCAATGACCCAAAGCGAATCTGACCGGCTCGTTCACGACGCCAAAGGCGGAATGCCCCGGCTTTTGGAGATCATGCGGCGGCTGCGCGACCCGGTTGCGGGCTGCCCTTGGGATATTGAGCAGACCTTCGCCACCATCGCGCCCTACACGCTGGAAGAGGCGCATGAGGTGGCCGATGTGATCGAACGGCAGGCCTGGGATGAGTTGCCGGGCGAGTTGGGGGATCTGTTGTTTCAGGTCGTCTATCACGCGCAGATGGCGCGGGACGCGGGGCTGTTTGGCTTTGACGACGTGGTGCGGGCGATTGCCGACAAGATGGTGGCGCGCCATCCGCATGTCTTTGGCGCTGAGTCGCGGGACAAATCCGCCGCGCAGCAAACCGCCGACTGGGAAAAGATCAAGGCCGCCGAGCGCGGGCCTGCTGGGGTGCTGGACGGCGTGGCGCTGGGGCTTCCGGCGCTGGTGCGGGCGGTGAAGTTGCAAAAGCGCGCCGCACGGGTGGGGTTTGACTGGCCCTCCACCGATGAGGTGCTGGCAAAGATGCGCGAGGAAATGGCCGAATTGGTTGAGGCGCGCGAGAGCCTTGGACCCGAAGAGGTGGTCGAGGAGTTTGGCGATCTGATGTTCGTCATGGCCAATCTGGCACGCCACATGCAGGTGGACCCGGAGACCGCGCTGCGCGCGGCGAACGCCAAGTTCACAAGGCGGTTTGCGAAGATCGAGGCTTGGCTGGCCGAGGCTGGCAAGACCCCGGCGATGAGCGATCTGGCCGAGATGGACGCGCTGTGGAACCGCGCCAAGGCCGAGAAAAAGGCCGAAAAAAAAGACTAGGGAAAAGGCTGGCGCCCAACGGCAGACCGGCACGCCTGGGTGATCTGGGGAAGCCTCCGGCGGGGGTATTTTCAGCCAAGATGAACCCAATTATTTTTGTCAGATATTGACCTGAGTAAAAAACTCAGGTTATGGGGGTGACATGAATTCCGACAAAAGGACTCAACCATGCGCCCTGCCCTTTTTGCTCTTGCCTTCGCCTCTACCGCCCTGCCCGCCTGGGCCGATGAGGTGAATGTCTATTCTCACCGCCAGCCCGAGCTGATCCAGCCGCTGGTTGATGCCTTTACCGCCGAAACCGGCATTGCGGTGAATGTTGCTTTTGTCGACAAGGGCATGGCCGAGCGCCTGCAGGCCGAGGGCGACCGCGGCCCGGCCGATCTGGTGCTGACGGTGGACATCGCCCGGCTGATACAGATAGTCGATGCGGGCGTGGTGCAGCCGGTGCAATCGGATGTGCTGGAGGCCAATATCCCCGCAGCCCTGCGCGACCCCGATGACCAGTGGTTCGGCCTGACCGCGCGGGCTCGGATCATCTATGGCTCGAAAGAGCGGGTGCAGCCGGGGGAAGTGACCACATATGAGGATTTGGCCACGGAAAAGTGGAAAGGCCGGATCTGTTCGCGGTCGGGGCTGCATGATTACAACGTGGCGCTCTTGGGTGCGGTGATTGCCCATTACGACGAGGCCACGGCCACCGCCTGGGCCGAGGGCGTGAAGGCCAATCTGGCGCGCAAGCCCGATGGGGGCGACCGCGACCAGGTCAAGGCGATTGCAGCGGGCGAATGTGACATTGCCATCGGCAACACCTATTACATGGGCCAGATGCTGGCCGACCCCGAGCAGGTTCCGGCGGCAGAATCGGTGAACATCGTCTTTCCGACCTTTGCCAATGGCGGCACGCATCTGAACATCTCGGGCATCGCCATGACCAAGTCGGCCCCGAACAAGGACAATGCGCTGAAGTTCATGGAATGGCTCTCGGGCGATGCGGCGCAGAAGATCTATGCCGAGACCAATCACGAATACCCGGTGAAAGAGGGCGTCGAACGGTCGGCGCTGGTGCAGTCCTGGGGCGAGTTCACCGCCGATGACAAGACCCTGGCCGAGATTGCCGCGCAGCGTCCGGCGGCGGTGAAGATCATGGAGACCGTGAACTTTGACGGCTGATCGGCCAAGGCCATGAGACCGGGAAAAGGGGGCCGTCGCGGCCCCCTTTTTCTTTGACCCTGCCGATGGGGATGGGCTAGCAAGGCGGCCTGGCACCAGGGAGAACCGCCCATGACGCGCAAGATCATCATCGACACCGACCCCGGGCAGGACGATGCCTTTGCCATTCTTCTGGCGCTGGCAAGTCCGGAACTGGAGGTTCTTGGGGTCACGGCGGTGGCGGGCAATGTGCACTTGCATTTCACCGAAAAGAACAGCCGCATCATCTGCGAGCTGGCGGGAAAACCCCAGACGCGGGTCTTTGCGGGCTGCGACCGGCCGATGAAGCGCAAGCTGGTAACGGCGGAATATGTGCATGGGCAGACGGGCTTGAACGGCCCGCAGCTGGCCGATCCGACCATGGCGCTGCAACCCCAGCACGCTGTTGATTTCATTATAGAAACCCTGCGGCGCGAGCCCGCGCATACGGTGACCTTGTGTCCGCTTAGCCCCCTGACCAACATCGCCGCGGCCTTTGAGAAGGCACCCGATATCGTCGGTCGGGTGCAGCAGATCGTGCTGATGGGGGGCGCCTATTTCGAGGTGGGCAATGTCACACCTGCGGCCGAGTTCAACATTTATGTCGACCCCGAGGCGGCCGAGATCGTGTTCAAATCGGGCGTGCCCTTGGTGGTGATGCCCTTGGACGTGACCCACAAGGTGCTGACCACCCGCGCCCGGGTCGAGCGGTTCCGCGCCATGGGAACCGAGGTGGGCCGGGTCTGCGCCGAGTGGCTGGAGTTCTTCGAGCGCTATGACATGGAGAAATACGGCAGCGATGGCGGGCCTTTGCATGACCCGACGGTGATCGCCTATCTGTTGCAGCCCGGGCTTTTCAAGGGGCGGCATATCAACGTGGAGATCGAGACGGGGTCGGAATTGACCTTGGGCATGACGGTGGCCGATTGGTGGGGCGTGACCGGGCGACCGGCCAATGCGCTCTTCATCGGCAGTGTGGATGCGGATGGGTTCTTTGATCTTTT
>Ga0194133_10002951_pt1 | contig 25023 bp, 14 predicted proteins | sample TA2KigOf40mmetaG_FD_155448 | JGI IMG/M metagenome (GOLD analysis project Ga0194133, IMG submission 155448) | Freshwater microbial communities from Lake Tanganyika, Tanzania - TA2015055 Kigoma Offshore 40m | ecosystem: Environmental > Aquatic > Freshwater > Lake | place: Tanzania: Lake... | reverse complement strand
TTTTTTTTTAGGCACCCCCCCCCCCCCCCCAGGTCCAGGATTGGGAGTCTAGGGTTCAAAGTTTGACCATTTGTGGCTAATATCTTGCTGAGATATTTCTTTGTTTGGAACTGAATTAGGTTATTCGATGTAATCACATCTTTATACTTTGGATAGTAAGATTGAAACTTCCCAACCAATATTAGAAAACCCAAAGAAGATATTTTGTTGCCTTTAAGCTCACCTCACTATGTTGTTCTTCAAAAAAAACCTATGTTGTTCTTCTACTCTCTGATTGAACAAGTTGAGCTTTTGTGAAATCCAGAACACAAACTAGAGCTAAAATTATGCTCTGAAATAGACCTGAATTGCTTCTAAAAGACCTATAATCTTGGGATTTAAGTCTTCTTCAATACTTATAAAGTTTGTGCTCACAGAACAAAATTTTCTTTTATGTAAATGTATTTATTGAAAAACTTGTCTTTGCATTCTGCTATGCATATCAAATATTTATCTGTGAGCTTTTTTTAATAGTGTTTAATGAGGACAATTTACACTATATATCATCACAACATAAAGATTTAAAAGTCAAATAAATTACTTTTGTATGGACAACTACTGCCTATAGAAAATCAAAATTACCTTTAACTATCATTATTTTGCCAGGAGAGTCTACTTTTATTGTGGCTTCATTTTAATGGCTGGAAGCAAATTGAATTCTTTCGATTAATCAACTTTTATTAGACTTCTGATTTTTAAGGTCTATTTTAAATATAAAAACTTTGCAATGGCATTTCAATAAAAATTGAAATCTCCGTCAATTTTAAGGCTAGAAAAAAGTTTATAAAACTAGCTTAAAGTTTGAACAAAAATGTCATTTTATAATCTTTTCTCTAGCTTTAAAATTATGCAAGCTTTTAAAAACATAAATATAAAACATTAAACTCAAATAGGCAAAATATCATAAATCTGGACAGTAACTTTTGACCCATCCATGTGGAGTATATGGATGCCAAATTTCAAGCCTCTAGCTTTAATGGTGTGGGAGGAGAATGAGATAACATACGGGTGCAAGCATTCTTAAAAAGATCCCTATATACAAAATTTCTAAACTCCCCCCTCGCTTTGCTTGGGATGGATTAAACTTTTTTTGTGAATAATAGCAACTTAATCTGTGTAACATATAAAGAAACAAAATAATTTTAACCAATCTAACTATATAAAAGAGTTTGTCCGTCTGTCGTTTGTAAAGGTGATGGAACGAATCTGATTGGTCTAGCAGCTAAGGGGACATGGCAATACAATATTTGAATGAATCTGATTGTTCAATGGGTTCAGAAGGTTTTACAACAACGTGCAAGGCAAAACTGGCAAACAGTCCATTCTTAACAGATTAAAACATATTGACAGCCTAGACGCGAGGAATGGGTCAGAATGACATTGACGGATGACAAGATTAAAAAACACTCAAGAAGACCTACATTGATGTGTTCTTTGGCCTGGCTCTTCTCTTAAAAAGCTGACTGTATTCATTGTGCAAACAAAGAATAAGAAATAGAGCTGATACACAGATAGAAAGAGAAAGACCCATAAAATAAGTTGTAAAAAAATTTAAATCCAGAGATATTTTTTTGTAATTGAAGGTTGCAACAGCTCCTGTAAAGAATTCATTCAGCCTCAAAATATTGTTTTGGTTATATAATAATGAAATGGTAACTTTTTTTAACCACCCAAGTGTCAAAAAATGAATTAAATGGGTGGTTCGCTATTCAAAAAGTCTCAAAACTTAAATTAAAAATCCCTTCAATGAAAGTACAGCTTTTTTAACCACCCATGATCCAAGAAATGAATAAAATGGGGGGGATTCAATATTCATAAAGTTTCAAAGCTTGAATAAAAAAATTCCTGTTATGAAAGTAGCTTTTTTTCAATTGCTCATTATCCATCAAAATTCTGGGTCAGTTTAGGTTAGGTTGGATTTTGGTTAAAAGGAGGTGGGAACTTGTTTTGAGGGGTTGGTTGGGTCAGGTTAAGCTAGCAATAAATTCCCTTTTGGTACTATTATTTTAATTATAATAGATAAAGAAGGTTTTTATTCAGGACTTGTTATTATTATGCCAACATTGATTTATTGACTTTACAGGAACCCATCATTACTTAATTTGAAGTTCTTTCATCTCACTTTATTGACAAATATTCTGAGTACAATTTTTTAGAGGCTTATGGTATAGCAACGACTCCAATTAGTCAGTGATGTAATAAACAGATAACATAAATTCCAGGATAATAGTATTCTTTTCCTCCTTGTCAAAAACTGACAAAAAAAAGTTCAAAAACATGTTTTTCTTCAATTCGTGCCATCGTGGGCTAAAAAATGAATGAAAAATATTTTTGACTAAAAAATAAATACTGGTAAAAAATGTTTTTACACAATTCTTTAAAAGTTCTGTTGACCATTTTGGCCAAATTGACCCCTTTTACCTCATAAAAAATTCATTCCAAAAAACTACTATTTAATAATTTGCTATTGAAAGTCATTGAAATTAAAGATGAAATAAAGTTCTATCTTTTTTGCTGGTCGTGTCTTTCATAGACAAAAAAGAGTTGCCATATTTTTGGTGCTTAATGGCTTTTCTTATCTAGATCTATTTTCCAACACCTTTTAACAAGCCAGAAGAACTACACTAAACACTTTCCCATTAACACCAACATAAAAATAGAACTCATAAAAAGGTCAGTAGATAAAGAAGGGAACAATCTCCTCTGGCAAGCTAGTCCAGAGTGGGGTGCATTCAATAAGGGGCAGTCTGACACACAATAGACCAGACCAGGGGCAGAGCCCGATTTTTACCTTTGTTTTTCTAACTGTGGATTTAAAAATTGATCATTCTGTGGTATGATGATTTGTTGGTGGCTGGACCATATTTCAACATGTTACGAAATATTTTTAGTATGATTATCATACACAATTAAGTAAAAAATGATTTACTTTTTAAAGACATTTACTTGGAAATCTGCAGCTAAGCCTTTTCGATTTCCAATGTTCTTTCCTATTTAGTTTTTACCACCAAATCCGGACCAGTGACGAATTCAAACGAAAGTTTGGAATAGATTTGTAGTGGATTTTCTTCTTTACCTGAATCAATTTTCTCTTTTCTTCATCCTGATACCTTCATCTTTGGAATCTTATTCACCCATTAGGAATAAAAAAACCTCACTTGAATAATCAACTTTCCCCCTAAAAGATAAAAATAAGTCAGTAAAAGAAAAGAAAGAACTCTTTTCTTATAAAATTAGAAAGCCCAAATCTGTCCATTAACAAATGTTGAAGTACTCTGCAATCAAATAAGCTAAGAATCTGATTACAAAAAATAAAATGGAGGTATTTTAGGCAATGAGTAATAAAAACCATACCTACATGAAAGACACTTTTTATAAATCACCTTTGGACATGCTACATTTTTTTCAGAATTAGTTTCAATGCTGCATTTACTTATTTTTGGCCCACAACTTTCATTTTCATAATTTTTCAATTGCCATACATTATAATCTAAAGTAATTCTATTTTCCTTTGTAGAAACTTTCTTGCCTATTTTTCAATGTATTTTTCAAACATTTTGTTTTCCAACTTTTTTCCTTATTACTTCATTAAATACATTGTTGGTCCTTGATTAAATTTCTGAAATCTGACAAATTTTATGGATTTTCTACTCTATGCCAGTCTTCAATTTATTCAAAATTTGCAATTGAGTTTATGCCCTCTCTATCCACCAGTAGAAGTGAATCAATCCTAGAAAGTCAAGTGAGTTAATGGAAGAGCATAACCTCATTGTGTGTTGTAAAGTTAAGAAGACAGAGATGATTTATCAACATATGGCTAACAATTCCATATGGTCGGATGAGATTTGACATTTGCCACAAATCAAACATTCATGTGATAAAAAATAATAAAGTCAAGAGAAAGGCCTAAAGTTATTTGTTGAATACTGACTTAAGGTAACAAATGCCAGTTGGAAATCAAAGTTAATTAATTACATTTGAGTTGTTCAACGGACAGGCCGGGGTTTTTTTGTGAATGGAAAGTCCATTGTCGCGGTTCGACTTGAAATGGGTGTGTTTTGGTAGGAGGGCCACCAGGGGCCCCTTGCATCTTATCTAACAAACTCCAAGTTTACGTCAAAGACCCTCACTGTACCTGACCTTGAAAAAAGAGCGAAAAGAAGTACAATATCAACATTAAGGCTTAAATTTAAGCCTTTTTCCAGGATAAGATGATCTGCATTATAAAATAAAAAAGATTGCAATGAAATTCCAATCTGGTTTCCATATGACAAAGTTCTTTTTTTCTGTGACTTTTTATTGGAAAGCAATCTTGGCAGTTTACACTTGCTTTCTAACAAAATGGCTTTCTCCTTTGACTTCGTTGGTCGTGGGGTGTTAGGCCGAACCAACCAGCAATCGTGCGTGGTGGCTCCCATTCTGTGGAGGCATATTTTAAGGCATAGCAGAGAGGTTTCAAAGGCAGTCGGGTGGAGGTGGGGTTACATACCAGACTGAAGTTGCAGAGCTACACAAAGCAACAATTTTCAGCGGATTTCAAGCAAACAAGTCCCATCAGAAAAGTTTGAAAACGTAAATTAAAATCTATTTTTCTTTCTCCTTTTCTCTATCTATCTGCCTGTCTCTTACTTCCTCATCCTTTTTCCTTCTTGTTAACTTCCACATCATTTAATTTCCTTTGCTTCACTCTTTCATCCTTACTTCCGTAAGTTAAACAACGACTGGCCCATATCAACCTTACTCCACGACCACTTCCAATTCCCTTTGAGATCACCAAGCTGAGAAGCTAAAAAACCAGGGCCAAGACGGTTCTCAAGTCGAACATCTCAGCACAGCTGGACAGAGTGGACCCTCAGATTAATACAACCATTTGTAGCAGTCACAAGGTAAGTGAATGCTTTGATCAATTTGGAAACATATATCATTCAATGTGAATACTTTTTTTAATGGAAAAACTTCAATAAAGTTATATAAATCTTACCATATGGTCAGTGATGGCAAGGAAGCTTGTATTTTCTCCTCTAAAGTATAATCCATACATATAAGGAAGAGAGAGAAAAGCTTTCATGAAAATGGAATAAATTACCACTAAAACAGACTGTTGAAAAAAGAGAAAAACTGATCAGCATAAAATTTATATTTAGGGACCACCTACGTATTGAGACCGACAATCCGGACAACCAAAAACCAACCACCAACCACCTAAAGCATCCTTTCAACCAATTCTTTTCACCCTGAGATGGTACAATCTGTCTCAGCAGAAACTTTGGACAGTCTAAGATCTAGCAGAACTCTGAATCACACCAAGTCTTCAGCTAGTTTCAAGACCAGTCAAGACAACAGAGCCACCTCACCATGGCTCCAATCTAAATCAAGCATGAAAACCCTCAGGGGTTCAACCACCTTGGCGGTCAACCTAGCCTTATTGTCACTTATCGCTTGCTTTTTGCCAATCATATCGGCTAAGGTAAAAAAATCCTCAGTATTTTATTAACAAAATAGATAATAATCTATTGTCCAACAGAATGGTGAAGTCATCACCAACTCCTTCTACGTTAAGATCAAGGCTGATGAAGACCATCCTGATCCATCGGGTCTGGCACACAAGATTGCCAGGAGAAACGGATTCCACAATCTTGGACCAGTGAGTAGAATCATCAATTATTTCCATTAAGAAATCAAGCATGAAAATAGCTGAGGCATAAAGTGATTAAATGCAATTTTTTTCAATGTCCATATGGAATAATATTGTTACATTTGGTTGCCTGGGTATTTGTACTCCAAAGATCAAATATATGATGGTGACACATGAACAATTTCACACGGTTGACATTTTTTGTTGAAAGGAAAAGAGAAAGCTGAAAAAATAATCAACTATTTACAAGAATTTTCTCTCCTCATTTTTCTTTTCACCTATATCATTATCCTTTCTGGAAAATATGCCTTCCCATCTAGATGCTAAGTAGGTATGGAAAACAAATCAAAGTCATCTGAAATATATCGAGGCGCCCATATATATTTACCCCAATCAAATGATTTAATCAAAAATGCTGACAGTTTGGTAGAAAAATGTAAATCATTTCTCAACAAATCTTCTACTGAAAATAGATTCATTCTCATTTTTAAAAAGCTATATGATTTTTTGATCCATTCAAATATGTAGATTAATTTAGAATTTTCTTTCAAAACTTTTCTCATCATTATGAATGTTTCAAATATAAGCTTATAGTGGAAAATAGAAAGGTTTTTTCATTTAAAATGACATTTCAAATCAAATAAACTCAGAGATCAAAAGGGGCTTAAGAGTCAAAGGAAAAAAAAGTCATTTCAAAAGGAAAATTATTCTGAAAGCCTTCTAGAAAAGGCTTTGCTATTGCCTAAACGATCAAACTTTTCTTTTGGGAAAATTACGTTTTCCAATATTTTTATTTGCTCAATGAAAAGGCATTTTTTAAAGAAAGTTATGGGAACGGGTCTGAAGAAAAAAAAGTTCTAATTTTTCAACTTCACTTATTTGAATTGGTCGAGACAAATAAACAAACTAAATGTGAATTGCTTAAGCCTTTCAATAACAGATAAGAAATACTTATTTTCCTCTTACCGAATGAGAAAACTTCTTTTTTCAAAGTCAGAAATAGACTTTGCCCAATGGAATATCGAAAAAAAGTCGATAATCGAATATGTCAAGGACTTCACAATAATTAAATAGAAGCTCGTTGGATACAAAATAAATGGGTTTGCTTAAAAAATGCCAGCCTAATTGACAGAGAGGATGGAAATACTTTGTTGTAATTATCTTATAAATTCATTTAGAGTTTATAGTTAAATTATCTCATTAGTTCTAATTCTAAAAAGGTTTTTTATTTGTAAAAAAGGTCCATTAAATGAATTATTCATTCATCATTAATTACCATAATGATGAAGTTCTAACTTAAAAATTTAATCAAAATAAAAAATTAACAAGCTTATTAATGCAAGACTTTAGAAAGCTAACCATGCAAAATTAAGCTTATCAATCAGCTTCATTTAAAAACTTTTTCCAACTAATTGGAAATTTTCTTCAGTTCACAAAGTTTGTTATTAAAACTATTCAAACTGGATCTTCCCATATTTCATTTATTCAGAATACAATGAAGTCTTTTTTTTATGGAAAAAGCAGTTCATCATTCAAATTGAATCTTGACAAAAATTAAATTTGGATCTTGATTGCTCAAACTGACAATGCACCTTTTTTTGAATATTTTTACCATTTTTATTTTTTCATTCAAAATCAAGTTTGAGTGAGAGACAAAAAAAAGGCTTCAAATTTCAACAAAACAATAGAAACTTTCCCTGAATAGTTACTTTAGAAAATGAGAATCTACCACAAAAAAAAGTTATGAAAAAGCTTTAGACTGAAAAGGCAAAAGATGAATGTTAAAACCACATTTTTCAAATGAATGTGACCAAAAGTTCAATCCAATATTATGAATAGATATGGGTAAAAATAGAATTTGTTTAGTGGTTTTGTCTTTGATCGAGTCAATAAACTCAAGAATAATCTGTTTGTGTACAGCAACTGTTGGTCAACATATGGTTGGAAAACCAACATTTTTTAGAAAGCCTCAGTCTTTATAAGCTTTCCATAGAAAGGGACTAGGCCAGGGCCTGCGTGAGGCATGCATGACGTAACTGTGCCACGTGTCGTGAAAGCAGGTTTCCAGCCATGCTGGCAAGACTTTTCCCATTGACGTCGTACTCAAAGAAAAAGAGATTAAAAGCAATTTATCGGGATAAATACTTCTGATTTTTATTTTTTCTCTTTCCCTAGTGTTAGAAAAGAGAGGATATAATAGAGAGAGGTTCAACAATATTCATAACTGAATCTCTTTATAGCCACAATTTCCGACGTGGAAAGGAAGTTGATGGATCATATCGAAAATAATATTATAAATATTAACTATTGGTAAAATTTTACTTTATGAAACATGGGTTTTGCTGAGGCCAAATTGTTTATAGTTTTGGCATTAAGGTTGCCTTAAAAATTGGTTAATCTAAGCCAAAAAAATGTCACTAATGGAAGAAAAAAAATGAAAAAAGCCACCTATTTTTGCTCCTCTAAGGCCATATAAAATTATAAGATATTACACAAAAATAATTCAGCAAAAAAGGGCCTTTCGGCCAAAAAAGCAGGGGGCCTAGAAAAGTAATTAATATTTTACTTTCCAGCGATTCAATCAATGACGAAAAACAACCTTATCAAGAAAAATATCACATTAATTATTAGTAAAACTTTTTTTTCGGGGGTAATTAAGGATAATCAAGCCTAAGCATTCTTCCAGAACTTGATCTCTTACGTGTTTATGAATCAATGTAAAGATGCTGCTGATTATCTAATCTGATACCTTTCATAATTATCATAATATCGTACCCTTTTCGTTTCTTTCAATTTTTGTACACATCACAATATTTTTCATTTTTCAATGAAACTTTAAACAAATTGGTGTGGTCTGCCAAGCTTTCTTTCATACCGACACATCTTACAAATTTAAAAAACATCTATTAAACAATAAGACGCACCCTTCCAGAGGGCATCCAAAGATGCCTACCCATTTTACTGTCATTGTAAACTGTCCTCTTTATTATAAAAAAAGCTGCCAATCCATCAATAAATCTCAATGTTATTCAATGCCAGGCTAATTGTTATGGCATGCCAAGCTTTCTTTTATTCCAAGTACTCATCAAACAAATACTTTAACATCCCAATAACAATAAGGCACACCCTTCCTTAGGGCATCCTAAGATGCTTACCCAATTAGCTACTATTGTTAACTGTCCATCTTTTTTATAAAAGCTGCTTATCCATCAATAAACAGCAATTTTATTCATTTTAAAATGCAATTTCAAGCAAATTATTATGGTACGCCAAGCTTCCTTTCATTCCGACGCATCTAACAAATACTTTAACATTCCATAAACAATAACGCACACCCTTCTAGAGGGCATCCAAAGATGCCTACCCATTTTGCTACCATTGTAAACTGTTCCCAGTCTTATAAAAAAGCTGCCAATCCATCAACAAACAGTTTTTCTTAGTTGAGATGACTGAGCTATCCCTTCAAATTTTATTCCACCCTTGCTATAACTCCTATCAGTCTTATCTTTCAGTTTATATATTCAAAACAGACTGTTTGTACCTATGTATGTATCTGTGTCCCTCTTTCACATGTGACCCGCCAGACCAATTCCTACCCAATTTTGAATTGACCTCCACACCAACTTAGGAAAGGTTCTTAACACAAGTATGACCCCGCCATCCCGGCCCCCTGACCCCAAGGTACCCAAAACTCCAAAACCTAAACTGATCACTGGAGAAAAAACTTTGCTTTACAAAAATTGCATTAAATTTTTCCCGGGCTATGCTGGTTGGCTAGTTATTTAATAATTGATGGCTTATTCTTTTGCAGGTTTTGAGCTCCCACAATGAATATCATTTCGTTCACCAGGGTTTACCCTTGGTCCGAAGCAAGAGGAGCGTCCGTCATGCCCGTCTTCTAAAAGCTGACCCTCATGTAAGTTTAAAACATTCCCACAAACAATGTTTAAAACCCCATTGAAAAGTTGATTTAAGCACAAAAGAGTTTTTCGATAAGTAGCTTATATACAAAAAGGAAATCCTTTTATGGAAAGAGATTCCACTTTCTTGAATAAATTTTTTACTGAGATAGAATTTCAATGCATTTTCCTTTGCATTTGGGATTGTTTTTAATTCAAAAGATAGTTGGTAAAGGGAATTAATGCAAAAAAGGAAAATTAAGAAAGATCTCTTGAGAGTTGAAATATTGCCTAAAAGCGCGAAACTTTTTTTTGAAAGTTTTTGCAAAAAAAAGAAGGATAAAAGAAACTTTTTAAATGATGAATTAGTTTTGGTTTTTATCTTGTACTCCACCAGGTCGAGTTGGCCTTCCAACAGACTGGCTTCGTGAGGTCTAAGCGTTACGGTGTACCTCGATCCATGTACCCCGATATGGGTGTTCCACGTGCCGAGATGGGAGACGAGGATGAGTTCGTCGATGAGAAAAGGTCACCCTGGGTTTCACTCAGGGAAGCCTTGGACGAAGATCACGACTTGGAGCGTAGAAGTGCCACAAAGCTGGTCGAAAAAGTGGAACAAGTAAGTCTTGCAAACATTGAAATCTGAAGAATATTGGACACTTTTTATGTGTCACAATCAGGTCGAAGCCTACGACCCACACGTAGTACACGATGAGGACTACTACAAGAGGCTTCAGAACAGTGCAAGCCACAAGTAAGTTCACATTTTTCCAAGGTATTATCGTAACACACGCTCAATGATAGTTATAAACCCCATTTGACTTTACGATATTTTAACGTTCTAAAGTCATTTCAAACAGGCTGCCATTATTGGTTTTCATTCCCACCTATTTTTGGCATCTGAGCCAATTTCTGTTTCTCTTCTCCCAGAAGTCCGATCAATTTCCTTGATCTATCCCTTGTGTATATAAAGCTCATGTTTCCTATCCCTATCAATAAACAGTTCAGAACAGATTCTTTTCTGATTGGGAAGGTCATTTTGGGTTTTTGCTCATCCCTACACAAACTCCGCACCGAACTCATTAGTATGATTAGTCAAAAATTATATCATTTTATCCCTCACGAGCGAAGCGGGTAGAGAAGTTTAGAAATTTTACTATTATACATTTTTGCCTGGTGCGTATCATTTAGCGAACCAGGAGGGAAATAATGTCGTCTGTCCATCACCTCAAACTCCTCACTCAGTTTTAGAGCTAGAGAGCTGAAATTTTGCATAGAGACACCTCATATTCATGCCAAAAAAGTTACCAAGGGGATTTTAGAAATTTTGTCTGAGCGCTTCGAGATATGGGTTTTTTGTAAGCCAGGCAAGGCGAACGCTTGCAGCAAACATAGTTTGTAAAATGGCCGCTGCCTTAGAAGTCGCTAATGGAGGGTTCTGCATTTTTCAATGTACTAAAAATTTACACCAACTTAATTATGAACAGGAATGACAAGCGGGGTTACAACCCTCTCAAGGTCGAGAATCTTGTGGATCTTCCTCCGGAAACTGATCCCACAGATCCTCTGTTCGTCCATCAGTGGTATCTGGTAAGTGCATCTAACAAAATGATTTGATTGACTTTTTTTTTTATTTGTGCATTGAACAGAAAAACACCGGCCAAAATGGTGGAAAGCCAAAGCTCGACCTCAATGTGGCCGCAGCCTGGGCCCAGGGTTACACTGGCAAAAATGTCACCACTGCCATCATGGATGATGGTAAGATGAATTTGAATTATTTCTCGTTTCGTTAGGATTCATAAGGCAACACTCAATTTGCATTTCCCTCGAGGAAAAATTTCCTGGTGATTTGAATATAAAAGAAAAAGTGAATGAATATCTTCTACTTTTATAACTAACAAAGTTTTCGAGTGGATAAATAATGCCTTCATCATGTAAAAACCAAAATTAGATGCATCTTTAAAAAGCAAAACAAGAAATGAAAAAAATAAGCTTTCACCTGCAGCAAAAGTGATTTTGACATGATTTCTATGCCAAAAATAAGGCTGTGTATGCAAGTTTGAATGGAGTAATTTGATTTTAAAGTCTTTACATGTGTTTTATGGAAGTTTACGACAAAATTTGCACCATTAACAAGCGTATTCTGGTGTGCCACATGTAAACAGGGGGTGATACACCTGAAAGCAGCATTGTTGTTGGCAAACAGTGTGTCTTATTTTCAGTAGGGTTTTGACAAAACATTTTAGCAGATCTTCTTAGTTTGAAGAACTCAATCTATGTAGCCCACTTTTTTTTGTTCCAGGTGTTGATTACATGCACCCAGACTTGATCAAAAACTATGTGAGTTGAAATTTCTACAAATCTTTTTGTCTAGATTTTAATGATCTGAAAAAACTTCATTCTGTCAAGTAAAATCTCTTCTAAATCCTCTTTGTCAATCTAACTTAAATGAAAAGAAAGACAAATTTTTGCAATTTGTTTTAACTTTTATCTTAGAATGCCAGGGCCAGTTATGACTTCAGCAGCAATGATCCCTACCCCTATCCTCGTTATACTGACGACTGGTTCAACAGTCACGGGACGAGGTGTGCCGGTGAGGTAGCTGGAGCCCGCGACAACGGAGTTTGTGGCGTCGGAGTTGCTTATGACTCCATGGTTGCTGGTAATTTGAAAATATATCAATTTTCAAAGAAACTGTACCCAAAAGGTACTATTTGACGCTATCCTCTGGGCAAACAAGTCAATCCCTACCCACCCAAGCTCTTTGCGCACATCTTCAAAATCAACCCTTACCGCAGTAGTCCCCACCTTGAACAGCCGCTTTACATTAAGCTAAACTCCTCACCCATCTGCATCAACTGGAAAGACATAAAAATTTATGCACAAACAATGGATTGATTTAAATTAGAGATGGGTCCAGACCCGACCTAAAAAGAACGTACTGTTGACCCTCAGTAAATAAGAGGCCAGTCCGTCTTTGATCTGGGTACTTTTTGACCCGATCCAATGAGAATTTTTTTTATCCTAAGGGAAAAAAATTGAAAATTTTGGGATTTTTAGGGGAAATTTTCCAAACCTAAACCAAAGAAAGTTGCCCTGAACCAACCAGGGGCAAAAATTTTTGACCCGGACCCATCACTGATTTAAATATATAAATGACTAAAAGGTCAGCTCATCGCTGAAGGGTGCAGAAGGGGGCATGAAGCGAGGGCCTATGCATGGAGAGTAATACAATAATTTGCATTATAGTTGGCAGTGCTTTAACTCCAGGTTTGCTGGTAATTTGAAAATATATCAATTTAGAAAGAAACATACCTCAAAAGGCATTGTTTGAACTCACCCTGGGTGCAACCAAATCAACCCTATAGGCCCATGCACTTTCTGCACGTCCCGTCTTATAATCCACAGGCATTTAATTTCCCTTATTTATGCTGCCTTAATCCAAACCAGCACCAAATCCTTCACCTAGTGCTTATAACTCCACTGACCTGCAATGCCCCTGTTTGAGATCATCGTTAGGGCAACCAAATCAACCATAATGACCCATACACTTTCTGCACTACTCGTCTTATAGCCCAAGACGGTCAAAGCATCAGGGTGGGGATTAGAGGACTGTAGGTTTAAATTCAACACCTCCTAGGGCAACCTCTGACCCTGGGTTGCCATACCAGCAAGAAATTCCCCAACAAGTGTGCCTTAAAAATATATCCCACATTTATGCAAGCTTGATCCAAAAAACACTCTCCAGCCCCAAATCTCTGCACCTGGAAGAAAGAGAGAGATAAAATCACTTTAAAACCAATCTTATTATCAGAGTAGACTCTGATAAACCATCATCACTTGCAGGTTATCATGATTATTCCTCGACGAAGGGTGCCTCAGTGAACCTGGGTTGAAAAATTGCTGCCATATGGCTGGAGTCCACAATAAACCTGAATATCTAAATATGTAAAATAACGAGATTCATTATTCAAGGTATTCGCATGTTGGATCAGCCCTACATGACTGATCTGATTGAAGCCAACTCCATGGGTCACGAGCCCAACCTGATCGACATCTACTCAGCAAGTTGGGGCCCAACTGACGACGGCCGCACAGTCGATGGACCTCGCAACGCCACCATGAGGGCCATCGTTCGTGGTGTCAACGAGGTAATAAAGAATACTTTTTTTTCGCCAATCTAAGTGTGTTTGCTCACTAAAGAAGCAGTTTTTGTTTGCACAGTAAATCGATTTTGTTTGTGCATCCTTTTTCATTTGTTTGTGCGGTAGAATCTTTTTTTATCATTGTGATGCTTAAGCCGATAAAAGTTTGGTTCAGATAAAAAGGTCTTTTCTTTTTTATCTGAGTAGGAGAAAAATCGATTCATCAAATATGATAAATCGAGGGTTTTTTCCTCTCATGAAGAAATTATTTATTTTAGGGTCGTAAAGGTCTTGGAAACATTTATGTTTGGGCCAGTGGTGACGGTGGTGAAGATGACGATTGCAATTGCGATGGCTATGCTGCTTCCATGTGGACCATTTCCATCAATTCCGCCATTAATACTGGAGAAAATGCTCATTATGATGAAAGTTGTTCGTCAACTTTGGCATCCACTTTCTCTAATGGAGCTAAAAATCCCAACACCGGAGTGGTAAATAAAGAAAAAGTGTCAATCTGAAATTTGTCATATAGTCAAATTTTTTTGTTAGGCAACAACCGACTTGTACGGAAAATGTACCCGAACCCATTCGGGTACATCAGCTGCAGCTCCCGAAGCAGCAGGAGTTTTTGCTCTTGCCATTGAGGCCAAGTAAGATTTTTATTTACAGCCGAATGTTTACAGTTGACATTGGTTTGGTCTCAGCACAGGCTACCTTTGACCCTGGATTTTTTTGTGTAGCGTCTAACAAATCAATGTTACGAAGACGCTTTTTTCTGTCTGAAATCATTTTTTTGTATTTTTGTGGCAACCCAGGGTCAAGGGTTGCCTGGTGGGTCATCTGGATTCAAACCCTCGACCCTCCGATCCCCAGCCAGTTACCACGAGGACCCCTGCTGCTCTATCATCATAAAACTGACCAAACGAATTTGAAAAACAGTCAATTATGCTTTAATTTGAGGATCATTTGATTTGATAATTCTGTTCCCAAATCTTTATCCGATTGAACCTTAATCAGGATAGTCAAAAAAAGGGTACCAAAGTGTGATCTTATTGTGTCAAACATAAAAATGATGTAAACTTATGCACCATGTTTATCTTACATTTCAAGGTTAACCATCCAATTGAAAACTGACATCTGAGAATCCAATAGAATAACTAGCTCACAATCAATTAGCTATAAAACTCAATTATTGACTATAGATGTAGAGAATCTTGAGTGAGAAATAGGATTATTGAAAAAGCATGGTAAAATTATTAAGAATCTCCTTAGGCTTTCTACATTTTTACAGAGAGTTTAAAACTTCTACCCCTTGAATCTTAGTCCCTTCTTCAATTCTGTGTTTTAGAGATTTGAAACATGAAACACAATTTTAAAAAATTGTACACCTCTGTCTGGGCATTATCGTTGAATTTTTTTTGCAATCTGGGGTCAAAGATTGCGTTAAGTTCTGACTGGGGTTTGAACCCACAACCTTAAGATCCCCAACCAAGTGTTATGACCATTAGGCCATGGTGATTGTAAGTGCATATGAAGAATTAGGAAATATATAAATGACTTGTGACGCTACACCATCGCTGATATATGGTGACGCTACGTGATTGCTTTTTTGTGACGCTATGTCATTGTAGAGGGGAAAATGGTGAAAACAGTGGGAGTGGAATAAAGGAAAAAGGGGGCAGTTTAATTGATACTAGATTAATGGAGAATAGAGATGAGAGGTACCATACAGTGAAACAATGACCTGACCAAAAATAAGCTCACCGTTTAGGTACCTTGTGACAAAGCGAGTGCAACCTGTCAAAAGATACGGTAATAAGAGTATTTTGAAAGGTTAGACGGAAAATCAGTTTTCTGAAAAAGGTGACACAAAATGGGTAACCTTCCATAAGATTGACAAATAATGTCACTTCTTTTCATTATATAAAATCTTGCCCAAAATATTGAAAAGTCACCTCCTTATTTTTGAAAGGTATGGCAATCTATCACCTATTAATTAGTATAACTCTGCAGTTCAAGATTTGTTCATTAGTCTCAAAGGAAATAGTTGAAAAAACATCTCCATATGATTTCAGTCGTCAGCTCACCTGGCGTGACATGCAACATCTGACTGTCTTGACCTCGAAACGAAACTCGTTGTACGACTCAAAGGGTCGATTCCATTGGACCATGAATGGAGTTGGTCTAGAGTTCAACCATCTGTTCGGTTTCGGTGTTCTCGACGCTGGAGCCATGGTTGCCTTGGCTAAACAATGGAAATCTGTGCCAGCTAGATATCATTGTGAAGCTGGATCAGACAAAACCATCAGGTGAGTCAATAAAAACAAGCTCTCATGGACAGAATTGACCTTATTGATGTTCAGGGAGATCCCAAGCGACAAGACTTTGTTCTTGACGCTCGAAACGACGTCTTGCGCTGGAACTGAAACAGAAGTTAACTTCTTGGAACATGTCCAAGCTGTCATCACTGTGAACTCAACAAGGTAATTTCAAACAATTCTGTCAAAATATTCATGGCAAAAACTATCTTTTTTTTATCAAATAGGCGAGGAGATTTGGAGTTGTTCCTCAGATCACCCATGGGAACCAGATCCATGATCCTTTCCAACAGGTCAGTTATAGCAGAACTTGATCTTTTTTCATCCAGATTTTCACATTCAGTATTTGCAGGCCAAACGATGATGATTCTAGAGATGGCTTTACCAAATGGCCTTTTATGACCACCCACACCTGGGCTGAATATCCCAGGGGAAAATGGACCCTTGAGGTAACTTAGTATGTTTTGTTTTTGAGGCTCCATTTCCTTAAAATTAGTCAGAAAATAAGGTGCTTCGAGTTTTTCCTGAATGCCCTTTTCCCGAAAATCAGAGGGTAGGCAAGGTCAGGTTATAGTAGAGATGGGCCCTGACCCGACCAAACCCAAGCATACTTTTGACCCACATAAAATAAGAGGCCGACCCAAGGTACTTTTTGACCCAACCCGATGAGATTTTTTTTGACCCGATGAGGCAAAATAACTGAAAAATTGATATTTTTAGGGAAAATTTTCCAAACCCAAACCCGGCCCAACCTGAGCAACAAAACATTGACCCAACTTGGGTCAAAAAATTTTGACCCAGACCCTTCACTAGGTTTATAGTCAACGATTTTAAGGAAAGTTGGTCAAAAATTTAAGATATTAAAGTATTGGCTAACCCAATCTGATCTAAGCCCTGATTTTTTTGAGAAAAACAGCTCGTAGCGCCATTCAAAATGATTGGACGAGATTTTTTCCATATGGTAAATTATTAAATGGTAAAGTTTTAGAGCAACAAGAGAGAAGTGATCTCTTCCGTCGAGGTTTCAACCTCAAGAGAAAGAAAAACAAAGAAAGAATCGTTGAGAGCATGTGTAGAAAGTCACATGCATAGAAAGAAAGGCCGCTGACATGAATAAAAATCATTAAAACATTTTTTTAGAAAGCTGCCAATTATGCATGGATGAGACCATATTGTTGAATTCTTTCAGGTTCGTTTCAACGGCGAAAGAGTTAACCATGGATTTTTGAAAGAGTGGACTTTGATGCTTCACGGCACCAGGGATCCACCCTATTCAGACCTGCCAGTTACCGACCCACACTCTAAACTAGCGATCGTGAAAAAGGCTCACGAAGACAGGAAAAAAATGTAACCATCTTGCCTTTTTCTGTAATACTAACCAACAGCTTAAAAGCTAAGAAATGATACCAACGCCAACTTAAAGATCAACCTACAAACAATAACAACAACAAAAAACCTCGCAAAATTTTGAAAGAAACCTCGAAACAACCACGAAATGAAAAACCCCCAGATTCGAAAAAAATGACTTTTCCTCACTGTTATCGATGGAAAAGGCCATTTTTTATTCATTTAACCACCAACTGATATTATTGAAATCATTTTTTAAAAAAATATCTAAGAACAAGATCGCAAAATCTGTCGGATAGAAAAAAATTCACCATCAGCGAGAGAACCTTCCACTCCCGAAACAAGAACAACAGCAACAACCCTTCAAAAATGCTTTTGAATACTTCGTAACATCTTGTCAGAAAAAAAAGAATCAACAGAACATTTGTGGCATAGGCAACAACATCTTACAGATAAGATCCTTCTTCTCTCTTTAAAATTACAAAAAAAAGACATTCACACAAACAACAAAGCTTTGAGACCACAACAAAGCATCTTTCAGCGATAAATTAATACAACCAAGTATAAATCTTTCAGTGAAATTTACTGTGTCACCAGAAAACAAAAAAAATTGCTCTACAAGGCTTGCTAACATTCCGCTATGCTCAAAAAAAACCCCAACCAACACAAAATGTCCAATTTGATGAGCATAAATAATATAGGTCGGAATGAAATTTCATCTTTTCATTTTAATTTTTTCATTTGAAGAACAAGAAAACTTCCCAAATTTCTTTCTAAAATTGGACAAAAACCATCTTCTTTATTCTTTATACTAAACTAAAAAAAAACAACCAACCACGATCGCAAAACTAAACTAATTTCTAAGTCATGAGGTCTGAAATCAATTATTTGTATCAACTCTAGTTTACTAACTTGAATCGAGTAGATTGTTGAATTGAGAGTTAAATCAGTGTGAGAGCGAAAATGGTCGATAATTTTCTAAAAAAAAACCAGCTGACCAACAAACTTAAATTGAATCAACACCATCTTTGATTGCAAAAAAACAAAAAACGGATTTCTTTTTCAAAAACAATTTACCAACAAGGCCAGAAACTGCATTTAAGTTAAGGTTTTTGACTGTCAAGTATTTTATTTCAGTAGAGCTAAGTTTGTTGACTGTCGTTTTTTCTTTGCACTAGATATATTTAATCAAACAAAAAAAAAGTTTCTTTGGTTCATTCAATGTCAGTGGTAATTGTATCTTTTTTCCTCTACCACATTTGGTAAGTTGAGCAACTTAATGAACTACCATCAACGATAAAACCACCACCATTGTGCAAAAAAAAACACAAAGAAAAATATTTCCCAATTGAAAAAATAAAACCATATAATTATATTAAGTAAATAAGAGATGACACCATATGGGGCAACACCTACAAAATGACATCAAGAAAATTAAACAGACTTATTTTGACCTGACCTCATGTCCAAGGAGGCATCCTGAGTGAATTTGTCCTCCCCTATAATTCACTCGGGGGCTTCAAGAAAAAAGGGGCTTCATTTGACCATCAGTAAATATTATATTGGTAGATTTTCATTTGCCTATTAATGAATTGAAGAACAAAAATAAACCATGCCTTTTTAAATGTTATTCAAAAAAAAAGTCTCCAACGAAAATGAGGCAGTTCAAAATTGGTCTTTTTCCGAGAGCAGGTTATGAAAGCGCGACCATCTAATTTCAACCTAAATTTAATCTTAAAAAAACCATCGAATTTTTCAACATCTTAAAGTATGTTGTAGCAATGGCCGATATTTGTCAACTTTTTAAACGGCAATTGATCAATTTTCAAGAATCAAAAAGATGGTTTTTATTGTAAACTAATCTACAACGTCCACCTCTATAAAAAGTCATATCACGAAAACTTAAAATCTATTTATATGCCATTTATTTCAATTTTATGTTTATTTTTTTTAAAGAATGAAAAAACTTTGCATGTATATGTATTTGGAGAGCTTCAAACAGTTTGACGTACCGTAAAATAATTTTTTAAAAAAAAGTTCGACACTTTTAACACCTTCATCTTGCCATCAAGTCGAACAGAATAAAAAGAAATATGAAACAAAACAAACAAACACCCCACTAACATCTTTATGTTGAAAGTGTTGTGTGCTTTTCTTACACGAAAATCATCTTAAGGATGACAACCTGCAGTCTACCCTGATTCAGGTTGTCAAATAGATCTCTGAGGATTTGACTTGTTGAGAAGCCTCTTCAAAAAAAAATTACCCAATTCATTTACATTCAGGAAACCTGCCCCAAGTGGCAGAGGCCCATAACTGAGGTGACTCCCCGATCTGGCATCACTCATCTCAGCATAAATGAGAAATCCAAGGGATAATACGACAGGGAAAATTAACATGAATAAAAAACATTTCCCGAAACCTCTTGAACAAATCTTTGAAAGAAGTTTCTGTTTTTCCTTCTCTGATTATCCCGCTGTGATGCGCCACGAGTTGGTCTGGTTTTTGATACGTGGAAAAATGCAAAATAAGATATCATTGAAAAAATGTAATTATAATAAATCTAAATCTAAAAGAAATCCGGAAAATTAAGAACGGCTTAATAATTATCATAATTTAAATTTTTTTCAAAAAACACCAACAAAAAAAGAGTACATTTTTTGTCTAGAAATGTCATTTTAATTCAGGCCTTTTGGTCCTGAATCAAACTTTTCCACCATCGAAACGATCAACTCGCTCATCTACAATTCGGCCCGTGCTGCTCGGCATCAAGTTGGATACCTCACAGATCTATTATGATAATGTTTCATAAATTGAAACACACAAATCTTGACAATGGAAAAAGTGTAAGAAAATCACACACTTGAGACATATAAATATTACATCAAGAGAAGTCCAAGACTTTGGTCCCAGTTTTAATTCGAAATATGTTTGAGTGCGTTGGAGTCCACGGATAATCTGAATTTACAAGTTTTTCATGCAATATTTTTGACTTACAACGAGCTGCAACATCAACATCAATTCAATCGAAAAAAAAGCGTCAACTTAACACCTATTTTTTCCACACGCTTTTTTAAACATTGAAACTTACTTTGAATTATATCTTAAAATCAAATAGATATTGAGTAAAACGAACAAGAGCAAGTTTTTTTAGTATCCAACTAAAAACTCTTTTTTCAAAAATTAAAACTTTTTCTTTTGCTAAATAAATAAATGAATAAAAAATTCCCGAGAAACTTTTGAGGATCACAAGCTAAAACAGAGAAACTAAAAAAATCTCCGCAGTCTCGATACCAATTATAAAACCAAAAAAAAAACTAACTAAAGTCTGCCATCTACAGCTTGAGTGCCGGAGTGACTAGTTCAATGTATCCATCGACTAACAACAACAACAACATTATAACATCATAAAATCACCCTTCCGCTGAGTTAATTAACGTTAATATTATATTCTATAAGTAACTATAACTGATCATTATAATATGCTAGGGCTTTTCTTTGATTGAAAAACAAAAACAAAAGATCTTGCAAATTTTATAACAATATTAGTTTTTGAATAAGAAACAACATCTCTCTTGTATCTGTGACCCACCACCTCCTCACAGAATGTATGCTTAAAGGTCATTTAAGCATCAAAATTTCAAATTTTTTTAATACCATCAACAACAACAACAAAAAAAGAAAAATTAACACAGAATTGCGCACTTTGTTTGTCAACAACAACAACAACAACAACCGAAATAAAGAAACCAGATCTATCATTAGGCCATCAATGCAGGTTTTAATTTTTGTTAAATGTATAATTTGAATTTAAAAAAAATATGAAGATTTTCCCACCCTCTTTCTTCATGTAAACAATAAAGCAGTTCTTGACTGTTGTCTGCAAGCTGTCAAATGTTTCTTGTAGTTGTTAAGGTCAACAGGATATCCGTGGCCAAGCTTTGATCGGTCCACCATCCATCCTTTTGCCGATTTCAAGATGAGTATTTGCACTTTTGTATATTTGACCAACATTGTACGAGCGATACTCACATTTAATTTTAACAATAAAATATTGAACAAAAACTAAATTTGTGAATTTCCATTATCAAAGGGCTATCTATTATTTTCTTACACGAAATTACAATTCATTTTCGAGAGCAAGAATAATAAAAAAGTTTGAATGAAAGGTGTGTATCAAAGGGTTTGGGAGGCTTTAATAGGTTTTTTCTGATAATAATTAATCTGGTATAGACTTACTGGCAGCTTAAGAGCGGCTAAGCCGTCCTCTTTCCCCCCTTATTATGCCATTTTTGATCTCATTGGTTTTTTCTAGCACAACACACCCTCCCTAGAGATCAACCCTGACCCGACCCGAGCATACTTTTGACCCGCAGTAAATAGAAGGCCAAACCGCCTTTGACCTGGGTACTTTTTGACCCGACCCAACAAGATTTTTTTAGACCCGAAGGGAGAAAAATTGACTTATTTAGGGGAAATTTTCCAAACCAAAACCCTAATCATGGATGGCTGACCCGACGTGACCCAATCTGAGCAACAAAATATTGACCCGTACAATCACTATCCATCCCTGCCTGCAAGACGGGACAGACATTAGGAGTTTTATACCTATTAATTTGATTTTCATGCACAAACAACAATATTTTACTAAAAGTCATGTGCCAAAGTCAATATTATTTAATTCTTTTAAAGAACGCCTGGCCAATAATTTTCATTAAAGGCATACTTAGGCTGGTAATTGGGTTGAGGTAACCTGGGTCAAAGGTTGCTTGGAGCTGTTGGGATTTGAACAACCATCCCTCTGATTCCCAACCTGATGCCAAGACCACTCGGTCACGCGGAGACCCCTTATTATGTCAATTATCATTACAGATTACTATTACCAAACTGAAAGCGTGTAGTTGATTTTCTTGCAATCTGGAGCTGAAAAATACTGATGTGACCAAGTTAAATTATCAAAGGGCTATCTATTATTTTCTTACATGAAATTACAATTCATTTTTGTGAGCAAGAATAATACAAAAGTTTGAATGGGAGGTGTGTATCAACAGGTTTGGGAAGCTTTCACAGCGGAATTTGAACCCACATACCTTTTTTTGATTCCCAGCTTAATGTTGAGACCACTCGACCACGGCAACCCCTCATTATACCAATGGTCACTGCAGCTTTCTAATTCCCTGACTTGCAATCTGGAGCTGAATAATACTGGTGTGGCCTAGTTCTCACTAAGGCTCAAATCCATAGATAAAATTTAGTTGGTTTAATTTACAATTATACCTTTCTAGAGATTAGAGGTGAGGTGAGCCAGGTAATTGTTAGCATGATTTGGGCTGGATTGGGTCATTTAAAATTTGACCTTGGTTGCCCTTGGCCGGGTTCGTATTTAAGTCAAAACCTAAAAGCAAAACTTTCCTTTCTGTAAATTGTTGCTCAAAGTACAGAGGCAGACTTTTTTTCAAGTCACAAAACTTTTTCCCTGAGGGAATATGTTGAGTTAATTCGATGAGAAACTCTGAGAATATAAACAACTTTTACAAAGTTCATATCTTCACAATTCATCTGAGTTTGATCCCCATAAACTTTTGGGTTTACTATGGTTTAATTGAAATTCAAACTAAATTTATTATTGAATATTTGAGTATTTTATGGCTATGTTTTCAAAGAATATCTTGAATATTAAAGTGCTTTTGCTGTACAACTTATGACTTTGATGGGGCTCTGAAGAGTTCAAATCCGAGAACCTTGGAAAAATTCTATTCAGTTCAAACGTTCATGACTAAAAAACCTGCCTCAGTAAAGTCTAGACTAAAGAAGAAAACAATAGTTTATATGTTTTCAATTTATGTTTTTTACTTTACTTGCTCCGTACAGTGAATGTCATGCAAAAATTCAGAGCTCTGCCAGCAACTGTAGGGCGCAATCAATCAAATTCTATTTGCTAAACATAGTCTGGGTCAAAAATGGGTCGGTAAAAACCCTGATGGGTCAGTGCTTAAATGCAGTATAGGTCAATTAATGCACCGGCCCATGCCATTACTTACCTCTTGTCCAGATGATGAGTGATGAGCAAATATTTTACTATTTTATTGAGACTAAAACAAAACATTTTATTCTCTATCTACTAGGACAAACTGGTTTTTTGTAACCCCGCCAAAAATAAGACACACTGTATAGCTACTTTCAGGTGTATCCACCCACCTTTTACCTGTCTCATCCCTGTTTACACATGGCACACCTGAATAAACGTGCAAATTGTGCAAATCTTGTGTAAACTGCCATAAAACACGTGAAGACACCATCCCATAGTACTACATTCTAATGCACCAACACAGCCTTATTTTTGGCCTGGAGCGTTCCATTTTGTGATAACAATGTGCGAATAATGAGAGCGTAATAAAAACAATGAATGAATATAATACAGTCTTTTTACTTGAAGTCAATGTGGAATTAAGCATAAGAACAACTCAAAGATCTTTGTAATGCAATGTCTCCTACTCCAAAAACTTGTTCCCTGAGGGAATATGTTAAGATAATTCGATGAGAAAACTTTTTTGACAACAGTCTCATTCAAGAGAGATTCATTTTCTCTGTTAGAAGCCTCATGGGAGATTAGACCTTGGTTTTCTCATGAGAAAACGCTCACTCAAAATCTACCTTCTTGGTCCTAAGATGATGAATCTAATGTGGAGCAGATTTTTAAGACCTAATCAACTGAACTTATTATCTGGCTCTAACCAAATCTTCATTTTTTGTTTGATCTTTACATTTTTGTGAAAAAAATGTCTTTCAAAAATGGCTACACAGAAATAATTCAAAAATAATCAAAAAGCAAAAACTATAAATTTATGTTTATGATCTTGCAATTTCTTTATTGTTTTAATAATGACTCAACAATTTTCAACACTTTACAATGGAAGTGAAATTGATGTCAGTTTTTGAGAATACTGTCTGTCACACCATTTTAAAATTACATCATCGCTCCAACCTTTTACATTTCTCAGGTGGTGAACCCAAAGCTCTTTGTACCACAGAGGAGCATCAGCCATTCCGATGCCATAATTTACCAAAATCTCATCACCACAAGATAAATCACTACAAGAAAATATTGCACAAATGAGGCCGAATCTAGGGTGATAGGCTTGACCAAGTCTGAAAAATAGAGAAAATAAAGTAGACGGGGGAATTTTTTGAGCAGGGAAAAATGCCGAACCCTCCTGAGCTACCAATCATCAAAAACTATATAAAACTATATATATATACTCTACAATTTTATTGAATTCTTCTCCATCTAATATCCTCCATCCTCCTAACGTAAAGTATTTGGCAATTTTTTGTCTATCACAATTCCAAGACCCTCAGGATGGACCCAGCGGTCCAAAAATGGGAGGGCAATGTGGGTTGGAAAAAAGCATCCCAAAGTTTCATGATAGTTTCCCTGATGTTCTTAAGCAAAGATCTGCTTTTCTAGACACTAGGCTAAAGAAAAAATTGTTTCTAAGATAAATCATAGCTCTTTGAACTAAATACCCGACCGAAAAAATAAGGTAGACTCGTCGCTATTTTTCCCTTTATTGAAAATAGGTAGACTTTGCGTATCTTATTGCCGTTTACCAGACTTTAGTAGAAAAAAAGTCACCCTT
>Ga0194133_10002950_pt1 | contig 25023 bp, 23 predicted proteins | sample TA2KigOf40mmetaG_FD_155448 | JGI IMG/M metagenome (GOLD analysis project Ga0194133, IMG submission 155448) | Freshwater microbial communities from Lake Tanganyika, Tanzania - TA2015055 Kigoma Offshore 40m | ecosystem: Environmental > Aquatic > Freshwater > Lake | place: Tanzania: Lake... | reverse complement strand
TAACTGGGTCCATGTCCAGTGGGTTTGCCATAGTGATGTTTTTCCCAAAGGTCAGCCCACTTGGATTCAATTTGATTTGGCTGATATGTTTTTTCCATGTAAATAACCCCAATTAACCTGTTGATTGTATCGAAATTCTATACGCATGCCAAGAGAATGGTTAACGCCTGCTAACTTTTAGAGCAATGTCTTTTTTTTTGTAGTACAGATAGCGCTGCCTCATTTCTTCCATGTTCTGCTCAGTGACCAATTCATATTTGGGCATATTGGGCAGGGTATCAATTGAAATAGCGCTGTGGTTAAGGATTGGTAGATTGCTGGGAAGCTGCAAAGTTGGCCAGCACAAAGCGATACCGCCGTTATAATTTGAAAGAAGATCACAGACCATCCAGTTTTCCTGGGCCCAAAGCCAGACATATATTTCTTTTGCTGTTTTTTCCTTGTCCAGAAGCCAGATAAAATGGGGATGCTCGCTGCTAACTTGGTGCAAAAAATTCAATGTTTCAATGCTTTGAAGGGGGTCTGAGTGTGTTAGAAAGTGGATTTGATTCATGTCATGATTTTAGGGGATGTTTTGAATGAATACAAGAAGGTTGTGAATAAGACCAATGTTTGGCAAAATAAGTGGCTGGAGGTGCTGTGTACTTATTTGAAAAATATATTATTAGACTATTACTCAGTCAGTTTCTGTTTTATTGGGTATTCATTGTTGTATTCTTGATGCTGGTTAAATTTCAGAGTTTCTCCCATTTAAATTGGCCATTTTACTTTCAGTTTAGATTTACACTGGCTTTCTTGGCACAAATCATGAGTCTGAGTGCCCCCTTTGCACTGGGTTTTGCTGCAATCAAATGGCATGAAAAGATGCATGAGCTAAAGTGCTTTGAGGCAGCCAGCTCTTTGGGATATACCAGAGAACGATTTATAAAGATGAAATGGGTGATGGTTGCAGGTTTTGTTTTGCTGATTTGGGGGTTGATGAATGTTGTGCACCCTATATTAAATCAAAATCAAGGGCAGTTATTGCGTGATGCAGCAAACTATTTGGGGATATTTAAGTCAGGTGAATTTTCTATTCAACCTGTGAACTCTGGTGGCCAGATGGTGCTTTATCATCGCTATGAGGATGGAAAGTATCAAGATTACTTCATTCAGCTAAGTCTTGGGGATCATTTTACATATTATTGGGTAGATGAGGTTGGCTCACGGAATGATGGAATGAATTGGGTGCTTGAATTTGGCAAAGGGCGTCAGTTTAAGGCCTCACTGGATCATATTATCCAATGGTCGGCGTTTGGCAGTCATGTGTTATCTTTGCCTCTTTTGACAGATCAGTCCCAGCCTATTGCTGCATTATCGATGTCGCAGTTTGATGAAACACTGATCGCACATCGACAGGAAAAGTTTTTGAGAATTGCCCTGGGTGTTTTTGTTGGATTAATTGGGTATTTAATGATTTACTGGCCTAAATATAGGGGTCGGATAGGGCTGGGGGTTTGGCCAAGAAACCTGGCCCTGCTGCTTGTGTCAACATTGATGTTCTTGGCTTTAATGGCACTGGTGAGCCAAGGGTTTATTGCCGTTCAAACGGCAACGGGTTTATTATTTGTTATTTTAGGTTTAAGGTGGATAAATGCCATGGGGGCTTAGGATCAATCGCTGGTTAATTCATCTGTATCTGATGACATGGCTACAGACACTGACAGTCTTTGTTGTTGCATTTGTTTTTAGTCGTACCATTGGACAATTTTTTCTTTTGTCCAATGAGTATCAATTAAAAGATATTGGGCTTTATGTGCTGGGTATTCTACCCGGTGAGATGGGTATGTTGTTGCCTTTTCTGATGATGCTTTCGTTGCTGGCTTTTGTGCTAAAAATGCATTTTAATGGCTATGATCATGCCATGCAAACCATTGGATTTGGTTTTTGGCGTTTTTATCGTTTGCTCGGAGGCTTGGCCTTGATGGTGTTTTTGATGATGAGTGCTTTAACCGGTGAGTTTGGTAAAACTGCCTATCAGCATGCCAAATTTGTTAAAATGCAAAAACAAGGATTGAAGGTCCAAGTTTGGCAAAAAATTGGCAGGGATTTTTATCAGCTTGGGTATAATCCATTCACACAGCGCATTGAGAATTTCAAACACATCGCGTATCAATCACAGCCTGAGATTGATATGTTCAATGACCTTGCGTTGGTATTTAAACAAGGAGTTTGGCAGGATAAAGATGGAAAAATCTATGATTTTGAGCCGCCTGAATTATTTATTCATCAACTTTTTGGGGTAAATTGGTTAAGTTGGCAACAGCTATATGGGCTGGAGTATAAATTGGGCCTCAATGCTTTAATTGCGCGTTTATTTCTTGTGCTGCGTGATGCGATTGAGATACTATTATTTTGTGCGCTTTTACTGGTTTCAACCAGGGCCAATAAGCGACATAGTTTGTGGCAAAAGGCGTTAAAAGGCAGTGCTGTGATTGTTTCCTTTCAGTTTTTTATTGGGAATCAAGGTGCTATCATGATTATGCCATTAGTGGGCATGGTGCTATTGATCAAGTGGATAAGGAGTATGGTGTGAGAGTATTTAAAGGGTATCGCTTTATTGCATGGGGATTAGCGGGTTTGTTTTTTATGATGCATTATGTCATCCGGGTTGCACCTCAGGTGATGATTGATATCCTTCAAACAGATTTACATATGAGCTTGTCGCATATCACAACAGTCCAATCGGCTTTTTTTCTAAGCTATATACTGATGCAAGTGCCTGCTGGCATTTTAATTGATCGCTATCCACCCCATCGCGTGCTTCAGTGTGCTGTGAGTTTGGTGCTTGTTTCTTCTATGATATTTTATTTGGCACATACTTTTTGGAGTCTTTTGTTATCTCGTATTTTATTGGGGATTGGTTCTGCCTTTGCTTTTTCTGGCTCTGTGAAGATGGCCACATTGTGGTTCCCAAGAAGGTATCTTGGTATTTTTACCAGTTTAACTCAAGTCTTAGGCATGGTGGGAGCAGCCTCTCAGTCTGTGATCGATGATTTTTTATTGATGGTTAACTGGCGGGATGGAATTGGTTATTTCACCTTGTGCTTATTTTTTATTTGGGGGTTAATGCTTTTAATTTGGAGGGAGCATCCCAATGTCAATCAGATTGAGCATACTCGCTCTACGAGCATCAGAGGGGTATTGTTGGACTTTTTGGAGGCTATACAAAATCAGCAAACATGGCTGGTTGCCTTTTTTACCGGATTTATTTATGCCCCCACTTTAATTTTTGGTGAGTCAATTGGTCTTAAGTATGTTGACAAAGCGATGCAGCATACCTCAGTGCATGAGGGTACAATTTTTCTCACCATATTATTTGCAGGATTTTCCATTGGTGGTATCTTACAGGGCCTAATCTCAGATATGATATCTGCCAGGCGGCCAAGTATCTTGATTTCTGCTTTTGGTTCATTAATTACCTTCAGTGCCTTTTTGTACATGGACCTTGGCTTTTATAGTTATTGTGTGCTGATCTTTGTTTATGGCTTATTTAACTCAGGTCTAGTGATCGGATATGCCTTGGCAGGGGAGATTAATCCGCGAAGAATTTCAGGCGCAGGCATTGCATTTTCTAATATGATGAGTGTTTTGGTGGGCACTTTTATTTTGTTTATTGTTGGACATATGTTGTCATACTTTGAGGCATCTGGCTGGAATATGGTTTTGGCATATCAATATAGTTTTTTAGTGCTTCCTATTTGTTTATTGCTGTCTTTATTTTTGGTTTTCTTTATTCAGGAGAGCTATTGTCGATCAATTGATGAGCGGTTATGAATAAATCAATCATATTTTCTGGAGCTTGCCTGATTGCTGGTACAACCATTGGTGCAACTGTACTGGTTCTGATTGGTGCTGTTGTGGGCTATAATTTTGCTCAGGTACTTGCTCTTTATGTTTGCGCCTGGCTATTAATGACCATAACGGGCTTAATGATGGCTGAGGTCTGTATTAAAATGCCAGCAGGCCATAGTTTTCTATCGCTAATCGGCCATTATTGGGGTGATTTTGGCAAGTGGGCGATGAGTTTTGTGTTTTATTTACTGATGTTTTTCTTGCTTTGCTCTTATTTAAACATACTGGGTCATAACTCACAGGGGAGTTTTGAGAAATTAGGATTTCATTACTCTGCAGATGTTTGGATAGGTCTTTGGGTTTTAGTCTTGACGATTTTAATGATGATTGGGCGACATATTTTGCAAGAACTCAATGCTGGATTTGTTGTGATTATGCTGATTGGCTTTGTCGTTTTATATGTGATTATTATGCCGCATTGTCATTTTAGCAACCTTATGCACCTTCAGGAAACTTATTCAATGACAGTTGAGGGACCTATGAGTTTACTGTTCCTGATTAATGCATTTGGATTTCATATTATTATTCCAACAGTGCGAAACTCTCTTGGAGAAGACAATTTAGGCGGCATCTACCAAATTATTTGGTTGGGGGCGATTATCCCGTTGATTTTATACCTGCTTTGGTATGTGGTCTCTATTTCCCTTTTGCCCATTGAGTTCATCAACTCCAACGCAACTCAGATCCCGCTAGAGCGCTGGGGGTTATTAATCACTGACACAATAAAACAAGTGAGTGATTCCAATATTATTTATTTTGCGTTGGTTTTGCTTCATTTTACATTTGTCCTGACCTCGATTATCGGCATATCATTGGCACTGTATGATTTAATTGCTGATTTTTTCCAAACCAGAGGCATTAAACAAATACACGCTTTGTTGGTCACACTCAGCCTTGTGCCAAGCTACTTGTTTGTGCATTTTGAAACAAAGGGTATTCGCGCATTCTTATATTATGCAGGCGTGCTTGTTATTTTGTTAAATGTGATATTGCCTGCATTGCTTCTTGCGCAAGAGCGTTCAAATCGACCTTATATGAAATTTTATCAGGCAGTACCGACCTGGTTAATTTATATTGTTATAATCTTGGGAATCGCTCTTTTTTATATTCAGCTAATAGATCTAAAGTGATTTTAAAAAATAGATTTAAGCCTAGATTCGCTGGTTTTTCAATAAACTCATTTAGTGTGTTATGTAACATCAGCCATTTGATTTTGCTCAAACAGACTTTGAGCCAGTGACTTTAAGCGTACATAATCTATTTTACCAGAGCCCAGCAGTGGGATTTCACTGATTGATTCGATCACTGCAGGCAATGATAAGTTATTTAAGCCACTTTGGTTGATGGCATGAATAAGATCAGCACGTTGTGCATTTGGGTTAGTTGTGACCAGAATGATTTTCTCACCTTTTTTATCATCACGCATGGTCACAAGACCATGCTGGAAATTAGGCCAGCAGCTTTGAATCACATTCTCAACCTGGCTGAGGGAGATCATCTCCCCACCAATTTTAGCAAAGCGTTTGACTCGGTCAACGATGTGAACATAGCCCTGGGGATCTTGCTCGATGACATCACCTGTATGGTACCAGCCATTTTCAGGTGGCTGAAGCATGCCTGGGTCTGAAGCAAGAAGATAGCCCATCATGACATTATCACCCTTAACGGCAAGTTCAAATGCGTTTTTACGGTTTGGGAAAGGTGTTAGCTTGGTTTCAATGCCAGGTAAGGTAAGGCCAACAGAACCCGTTTGCTGGTATAAAGGGGTGTTACAGCTAATGACGGGTGAGCATTCAGTGGAGCCATAGCCCTCAAGAATGCGGATGCCAAAATCTTCTGCATATATACGCTTTGTCTCATCAGCCAGCTTTTCACCGCCAGTAACAGCCAGTCTGACGGTATTAAAGTCGTAAGGGTGGGCACATTTATGGTACGCTGCTAGAAATGTATTTGTTCCCATCATGACAGTGATGTTTTTCTCATAAATGACATTGGGGATTTGCGAGAAATGCTTGGGATTTGGATAAAGGAAAGTAAAAATGCCACCAAAGATTGGGGTAAGGGTTCCAACATTAATGCCAAATGCATGAAACATGGGCAGTGGATTAAACATACGGTCTTTGGGTCCAATGTCAACTGTTTCAAGCACCTGTCGAATATTGGCCATGATATTAAGATGGCTTAGCACAACCCCTTTGGGTGTACCTTCAGATCCTGAGGTGAACAGAATAAGTGCAGGTGCGTTGGGGCAAAGCGGTTTGCCTTTAACTAAAGGCCAGGTCAGGCCCATTAATGCGCCTTTAATTTTCTGAGTTAATGAGATTTTTTGGGCAACATCTTCAAGGTAAATCATTTTCACCAGTGGTGAAATATGAGCGATGATTTCAGCCAAGTTGGCTTTTTCAATAAAGGCTTTTGAAGTGATCACTGTATTAATTTGTGCTGTTTTAATGGCGCTTGCAATGTTGTTTTTACCGGCTGTGTAATTCAGCATCGCAGGAATCACACCCTGCACTTGGCAGGCAAAGAAAGTAACAACATTTGCATTGGTATTGGGCAGTAAAATACCAAGATGGTTTTTTTCAGGTACCTTATTTTTTAATGCCAAGGCCAGTACATGCATTTTAGTCACAAGCTGCTGATAGCTTAGGGAGCTGCCTGTTATGTCTTCTAAAATTATTTTATTGCTGCCAAAGCGTGATTTTGCCTGGTAGATCTCTTCAATAAGGTGCCCCTTTGATTTATTTTGATAGGATTGAAAGATGAGTTTTTGATAGACTTCCTGACTGAGGAAGGCTCTTTTTTCTTTGCCATGTAGATTGGTTTTGGGGAGGTTAAATGGTTTTGATATGCTGATTTTGACTTTAGGGAAATAGTGGGTGGTGCAATAATTATGGCGATGGGGCGCCAGAATGCTGGATTCTACACCTTTGATATTAATAGCAATAATGTCAGCACCTGTTTTTTCAGCAATTAGACCAGTTCCTTCATAAATTTTCATGATTTTCCCGGTGCGGCTAAGTGCACCTTCTGGGAAAATGATGCAGGTTCTGCCTTCATTGACTTTGTTGATCAGAGCTTTTACTCCGTATGGGTTCATTGGATCGATTGGGAATGTGTTTGTAAATGGTGTGACTAATCGAACAATCCACCATTTTGCAATTTCGGTATTCACTGCAAACATCATATGTCTGGGCAACAGTATGGCTAGAAGGGGCACCTCAAGATAGGAAACATGATTGGCGATGATCAGCAGTTTTCGGTTGGCCTTAATAATGTGCTCAGCTCCTTCAATTTCAATGCGCAGTAGCCACGTTAATATTCTGGCAATCGTAAGCTTTGCTTGATTAAATGGGATATTTTTTAAGGTATAAAAACCCAAAATGCCACTGGCTAAAAAAAGTAAGCCTATGTAATGAATAAATGGCATATTTAATGATGAGATAAATATCGTTTGAAGGATTGCAGCTGCACCCATACCAATAGAGGCAATAATGTTTAAACTGGCAATGTTACGAGAGCAGTGATTTCTTTTACTTAAGCGCTGGATAATGCTGTAAAGCGGTACAATCAGGACCCCCCCAGCAGCTGCTAAAAAGAAAACGTCAGTCAGCAGTCTCCAGCCACTAAGGGTTGTTATGAATTCACCCATACCCATGAGTTGATCCGTGCTGTGGCCAAAAGTTCGAGAGCCAAACCAGAGGTGAATACCAAAGATAGCGATAGTGAACAAGGACAAAGGGGTGAAGCGACCATTGAGTTTGTTTTTCACTAAATTGTGGCAAATTAAAGAGCCAAATGCCAATCCAAGGGTGTAGCTGATGTTAAAAGCCATTGCAACTTCAGCGTTACAATATAGGTTGTATTTCACATAGTTACTAAATTGTAACATCAAGCTGTATCCGATGAACCAGAACCAGGTAATGCCCAGAATGCTTTGCCAAATGTGAGGATTTTGACGGGCATTGTCAATATTGGACTGTATAGCACTAAAGATATTTAATTTAATTTGGATGGGTGTTCTGTCAAATACTTTTTTGGTGGGTATCCACAGGCTAAACATGTAGGCGCTGATGGAAAAAGTCAAAATAAGTAAAGCGATGATGATGTTGCCGCCTGGATAGTCAATTAAGTTTGCAAATCCGATGCCAAGTGCGATCGATATTAAGGTTGTGGCTTCAAGGATGCCATTGCCTAAAACCAGCTTTTCTTTGCTGAGATATTCCGGAAGAAGTGCATAGCGAACTGGCGAGAAAAAGGCATCATGTGTTGCCATTAAAAATAATGAAGCTGCTAGAATGTAGATGTTTGGGATTTCTTGTAGCAAAGTGGATGCCATCAGCAGGCAAATGGCAACTTGCCATGCCCGTGTGATTCGAAAAAATTGTGCTTTGGGGATTTTATCAGCCAACTCTCCAGCCAGTGTAGAAAAGAGGAATGAAGGGATGAAATAAAGAGCGCCCAGAATGGAGCCCCATAAAAATGCTTGGTTGCTATCAGCCAACAGACGATAGGTAACAAGCAATAAAATACTTTGACGCAATATGTTGCCAGTGATAACGGCAAGGGATCCAGATAGGATCATGGCAAAAAAACGTGAACTCATGAGCAGGGATGTAATATTGTTCATAACAAAGTCTCCTGAGCTTCAAGCAATAAAAGCTCACTGGGTTGAAAATAGTCAGGCAGGCCACCTTGATATGGCGGTTGAGTATTGCCCTGAATATATGGGGATGCATAATTGATGAAAGCCTGGGTGACATCCATTCCGCATTTGGATATGAAATGGTTGGGAAGCAATTTTTCAGTATTGGCCACCTGTTCAAGTGGGCAGTGGCCCAAAAGTTGGTCACAGACTGTAATCATTGATCCACTCATGCCGCTCTCAAGCATTAGGACTGCTTTTTGGCCGATCCGAAAGGCTATGTCCAGGTCGACTTGAGAGGCAAGGTGTCCTGAAGCTCGTTGAAGATAATCAGCGTTTGCGAATCGGGTTTTAAGTTTCAGTGTGCTTTTAATCATTTTTGTCAAGCGCTGTGCAATTCCACCAAGTTGTTGATGACCAAATGGACATTTTTCTACACCCACTGTATCAGAAACAAGCGCCTCCTGTAAAGAAAATCCTTCGGCTACCACCATGGTGCAAAACCCAGAATTTGCCATATGTAATTGAATCATATTGCAAATATCTTTAAATGACTGAGGCCGCTCGGGTAATAAAATCATATGTGGGGCATCGGGGTTATGGCTGCGAGCCAAAGCGCTGGCTGCTGCTAGCCATCCGCTGTGACGGCCCATCACTTCAAGAATAAAGACCTTGGTTGAGCTGGGGTAAACCGCTTGAATATCCATCGTTGCTTCCAGAATTGATGTGGCCACATATTTTGCGCAGGAGCCATAGCCCGGGCAGTACTCAGTCATGGCAAGATCATTGTCAATGGTTTTAGGAAGGCCCAGGCACTGAATGGGTGAGTTGATGAGATTGAAATATTGTGCGAGTTTTAATGTTGTGTCTTGGGAGTCACCACCCCCATTATAAAGGAAGTAGCGAATCTGATGGGCTAGTAGAGCTTGGTGTATTTGATCATAGATTTCCGGGTTTTCCTCAAATTTAGGCAGCTTAAAGCGTGATGTCCCAAACGCGCTGCTGGGTGTATGGTATAGGCGATTGAGCTGGCTCTGGCTAAGATGCGTAGCGTTGATTAATTGATGATTCAGTAAACCAGGAAGGCCATGCTTTGGAATCAGAATGTTATGAATTAATTTGCTTTGCTTTGCCATGGTAATAACACCAGCAGCAGTAGCATTTAGAGCGCTGCTTACCCCACCTGAATGTGCATAAAGACAATTATACGCTTGAGTCATCAGCAACCTTCTTGCGATAGATTTTTTGCCATATGATGAATGATGAGAATGCGATCATGCAATACATCACTGATTTTAGAAGGCTAAATGGGAGTCCTTGAGTGCTGTAAATGTGAATGTATAAAATGTCAGCTGTAAGCCAAAGAAGCCAGCACTCCATTTGAGCGAATGCCATTAGAATAAAAGCATTTATTGATAGGAAACTGGTGATGAAATCATAGTGCCAAGAATGTTGATGGATTTTGCAATAAAAAAATGCAAAAAGACATGTGCCGGCGATGAAGGTTAAAATTGGAACGGGTGTGGACTTAATTTTAAGGGTTGAGGGTGTTTTATCCTTCCACAGGTAAAGCCCAATGATTGATAAAGGCAAATAGATAAAGTGGATACCGGCATTGAAGAAAAGTGATTTTTGATAAAACAGTCCGAAATATATGATGCATGCTAAAAAAGACAAAAGCCAGCTGATTTTTAATCGAGCTGACCCGGCAATAGTTCCTGAAACAGAAAGGGTTGCTGCAGCAACATCTAGTGTTTCTGGGTGAAAAAACATCAGGATTAAGCTTTTTTCTTAAGTCTTTCTTTAATACGCGCTTTTTTACCAACAAGTCCGATATAGTGGTATATTCTAGATTGTCTGACTTTACCAGGGCGTTTAACTTCAATTTTGATATTTGGATTATTCACCTGGAAGGTTCTTAACACACATACCCCATAAGAATGTTTTTGTAATGTGAATGCAGATCGCAGGCCTCTGTTACGCTTTTTGATCACAACACCCTCAAATGCCTGCAGCCTTTCCCGGTCACCTTCACGAACTTTTACCCAAACAACCAAAGTGTCACCGGTGCGAAATTCAGGTGCATTATTTTTTTCAATCTGTTTAGATTCAATTTTTTCAATCAGTGATGACATGACGTTGTTCCTCTATAAAATGCTTGATTAAGCGCTTTTCATCGTCAGAAAGACAATTACGATCTATTAAATCAGGCCTTTTTTGCCATGTCAAGATTAATTGTTGATGATGCTGCCATTTTTTGATATCTGAGTGATTGCCGGAGAGTAAAATGGTCGGTGCCGCAATATTTCGCCAGATTGCCGGTCTTGTGTATTGTGGGTGCTCAAGTCGGTTGCGGGTTAAGCTTTCGTGTTCATGGGAGCTTGGGTTGCCAATGGTCCCGGGTATAAGTCTTAGAATTGCATCAATCATGGTGCATGCCGGCAGTTCGCCTCCGGTCATGATATAGTCGCCAATGGAGTAAATGAGATCATCGTTATCATAGACACGCTCATCGATGCCTTCGTAGCGTCCGCAAATAAAAGTCAATGATTCCTCGTTTGCAAGTTCCCTGGCATGCTCTTGTGAGAATAGCTGCCCTTTGGGATCAGTGAATATGAATCGAGTGTTTGGATTTATTTTCCTAATGTGCTGTTTGGCCCTAAAAACAGGTTCTGCTGAGATGAGCATGCCCGGGCCGCCGCCAAAAGGGCGGTCGTCAATTCTTCTATCAGGTCGCTCAGAAAAATCACGCAGTTGATGGGTGGTGAGTGTTGAGTGCGTTTTTAAGGCTTTCCCGCTCAAGCCATGCTGTAGGCAATCAAAAATCTCAGGGAAAAGCGTTATTGCGTGAATGTCCATTGTACTTTGATGGTTTTGTTGCTGATGTCAACGTCAATGATGTGTTTTTGGGTAAATGGAATGAGGGTCTCTTTTTGTTGCTCATTTTTGATTGAAAGAATATCTTGAGCGCCGTAGTTAAGGACTTTATCGACTGTGCCAAATGATTCATTGCTGCTGTTAAGCACCGTGCAACCGATCAGGTCACTCCAGTAGAATTCATCTTTTTTTGGTGAAGGGAGCTGGTCGGCAGATGTGTAAATCTCCTCATTGACCAACCCAGTGGCCTCTTCAATGCTATTGATATTGGGTATTTTTACCAAAAAATAGGAACCTGCGTCCTTTGGTTTTAGAAAACGAATCGGCTGTTGCTCACGATTAAAAAGAGTATATTTAAAAATTTGCTCAGGGGGTTGCGTGAAACTGTAAAGTCTGATGCAACCCAGCAAGCCATGTGTTTTGCCAAGCTTTCCGACAAGAATGGGCTGCATTAGGCGCTAGCAGATTCTTGAGATTTTTTGAATGCTTTGCACAAGGATTTTACAGCGGGTGATACTTGAGCACCTTGGCTGACCCAGTGATTGATTCTTTCTAAATCAATCCAAAGTGATTGTGTTTCAGTTTTAAGGGCATTATAGAATCCCATCCTTTCAATGAAACGGCCAGTTAGCGGCATTCTATTATCTGCAGCAACGATTTGGTAAAATGGGGTTTTCTTCTTCCCGCCTGGTCTTAAACGAATGATCACCATAAAAAACTCATTAAGTATTTGTAAACAACATATTACGAATTTTGTAACGATTTGCAAGCCTTTTTACCTTATTTCATCTGGTTTTGAAATTGGCTCATCATTTTTTGCATTTTGCTGGGTGAGAAATTTTTCATTGTCTTACGCATTTTTTCAAATTTCTTTAGGATCTTCTTGAGCTCTGTCTCTTGGACGCCGGAGCCTTGCGATACTCTTTGGATGCGAGATGGATGCTTCATGTGCTCAGGAAAGGCTCGTTCATGAGGTGTCATGGATAAAATTGCGGCTTCTGTGCGTTTGAATTCCTTTTCATCAATCATATCGAGTGCTTTTTGAGGTAAGCTGGCGGCTCCAGGTAAGCGCTCAAGAATGCTCATTATCCCACCCATGTTATTAATCTGCTGGAGCTGGGAAAGAAAATCATTAAAATCAAACTGACCACTTTGAATTTTCTGTGCAGTTTTTTTGGCATCTTTTTCGCTTATGTGTTTTTTGGCCTGCTCAACCAGTGATACAATGTCTCCCATGTCCAGAATTCGTGATGCAATCCTTTCAGGATCAAATGCAGCCAAATCTTGAGTCTTCTCACCCGTGCCAACAAATAAGATGGGCAATTGGGTAATATGACTGGCAGAGAGTGCCGCACCGCCTTTGGCATCGGCATCCATTTTGGTGAGAATAATGCCGGATAATGGCAGGGCATCATGGAAGGCCTTTGCAATATCAGCAGCGCTCTGACCCAGCATGCTGTCGATGACAAAGAGAACTTGATCGACATTGCCTTGAGTAACTATGCCTTTTGCTTCGCTCATGAGTTTTTGGTCAATTTGATGCCGGCCTGCCATATCAATGATTAGAACGTCAGCATGGGCGTGTCTTGCAGCTTTTAAAGCGCCTTGGGCCATGTTAAGTGCATCATGAAATGAGCGTGTATCGATGAAGTCAATGTTTTCTTTTTGTGCGGTATGCTCTAATTGATCGATAGCAGCGGGTCGGTGGCAATCCACTGACGCGACTTTAACCGTAAGGTTGTGATTGGATTTTAGCCAAAGAGCCAGTTTGATACACGTTGTGGTTTTCCCTGCACCTTGTAAGCCTGCCAGGGCAATAACCATCGGTTTTTTTTGAAGAATTTTCAGATGCTTTTGAGGGTGGCTTAAAGTCTTGATTAATTCATCATGAACAATTTGAGTGAATTGATGGCCATGGGTAATGCCTCTGATTTTGTCAGTTCCAATCGCCTGCTGTTTTACCCTGTTAATAAAGGAGTCGATGACACTGAGAGAAACATCCGCATCAATCAGAGCTCTTCTAATATCTTCAGCTGCTTTTGAGATATTGGATTCATTGATAGCGCCCATTCCGGCGATATTTCTTAAGCTATTGGAGATTTTTTTGGCAAGTAATTTGAACATGTGAATTGAGTTAAAATTTAAGTCAGGTTATTATAACAGTCAAGTGTTTGATTTCCAAGAGGTGAAATGGCTCATGCTTATATAATGAGTATTTGTACCGCCATGATTGGCGCTTTTCTAATTTTACTGCAAGGCTCGGCCCAGCGGTGGCTAGATTTTCTGCGCTTTGCTGCCATTGTATTTACATTTGTGTGTGGCTGGCATGTTTTTAATATGAGTTTTTCAGGGGGTATATTGGCTGGGCTGCTCATTGTGGCGGTGTTTTACAGGTTTAAATTATTTGACTGGGTGCTTTCAGGTTTGCTACTGCTTGCACCGCTGGCCATCTATCATGATCAATCCCTTCATTTATTAAGTGGACTGTACTGCGTAATGGCATTGCTACTTATGATGACTGCCAGTTGTCTTTACGCGTTAAATGCCAATGTGCTAAAAATGAAGCATTACCTTATTTTGCCTTTAAGCATGAATCAGTTGCGCCATAAGCGTGTTGTTATTGAGTTTTGGGGGATGGGTTTGTTTGTGCTGAGTGTGGGGACTGGATATTTTATGGCTCATTCTCAAATTGCACTTGCGGTGCTATGGGTTATGTTTTTGGGTGGTTATTTATTTGAAGAGCGCCGATCTTTATTTTTATTATTATTGACCTTGATTGTATGGGGGCTGCATGGCTATTTTTGAATATGGGTCTTGGATTTGGCTCATGCTTTTGGTGTTGATCAGTGCATTTTTCTCAGCCTCTGAAACGGCATTTATGGCGATCAATCGTTATCGCGTCAGTCATCGTGCTAAAAAAGGCTCTAGGCGAGATCAAAGAGTTCTGGATGAGTTGGCACAGCCGGATCGACTTCTTTCTGTCATTTTATTTGTCAATACCGTCGCTAACTACATGATTGCATCATTGGCGACATTGACTTTTGTCAGCCTGTTGGGTGAGGGATATTTAATATTGCAAAGTATTCTTAGTGCAGTTCTTCTTTTGATGTTGGCAGAGCTGATTCCTAAAAGTTTTGCAGCATGTAACCCTGAGCGTATCGTTTTTTTGGCCAGTCATGTGATTAAATTGATGCGCTGGGTTTTGTATCCGATTGTGGTTGCGATGAAAGCAATGAACCGTGCAGTACTGCGATTATTTGGGGGTGCTCAGATGAATGGAATTGGTGATATTTCGGTAACAACAGATGATATTCGAGGTGTGATAGGCATGGTCGATCATGATGCCAATTATGAATCACATGATATGTTAAAGGGTGTATTGAATTTGGAGGATTTAACGGTAAACGATATCATGATTCCTCGAGGGGATATGAGGGTACTTGATATTATGCTGCCATGGGATGAGTTAAAAAAATCACTGGCGGAGCTTAGCTTTTCTCGGGTATTGATCTATAGTCGAGAGTTAGACAACCTCGTGGGAATTGCGTGTAAAAAAACATTGTATCGGATGTTTTCCAAAGGGGAGGTCAATCGCAGTTTATTCATTAGTTTGCTTGAGCCAGTTCGTTATATTCCTGAGGGGACTTTGCTTCAGGTTCAGCTAAAATCATTTAGGCAAAATCGTTATACCCTGGGTGTGGTTGTGGATGAGTATGGTGTGATTATGGGTATTGTGACCTTGGCTGATATTGTTGATGAGGTGATTAAAGGTTTTTCGGGAGAACCTGCTCGTCGTGCCATTATGCATTTGAGTCAAGGTGTATATGAGGTGGCTGGGAATATTCCAATTCGTGATTTTAATCATGTTTCTCGATGGGATCTTCCAACTGGTGGTCCGGTCACGATTTCAGGGCTTGTTATTGAGACCTTGGAAAGTTTGCCAAATGGTGTTGTTTGTGTTGAGATAGCTGGTTATCGTATCGAGGTCGTTTCAATGGATATGCAAAAAATAGAGCGTGTTAAAATATCGAAGAGTCACTATGAAGTTAATTAAATTAATCCTATTATCAAGCTTGGTCTTTTCAGTTCGTGCTTTTGCACAGGCTGTGTTTTATTCACCATCATCTGGAAGTAACTCTGTCCATAATGGTGGCTATTTTTTTGATCAAATGGGTCAGGATAAGTTAACTGCAACATTGTCAGTAGAGTCTTTTGCAGGTTTTGTGCAAAATCTCATTTTATTTGCAGGTATCTGTATGGTATTTGTAGCGCTGACAAAGTATTTTGATTATCGCAAAAATCCACAATACTCACCCATATCGAATGTGGTCTCTTCTTTATTTGTGGCATTGTTCTTATTTGGCTTGGGCCTGGTGAATTCGGGGGTGATATGATCATACTTCTAATGGGCGCCCCTGGATCAGGAAAAGGTGTTCAGGGACAAAAACTGATCGATTGTTTTGGCCTGGTTCGGATCTCAACAGGGGATATGCTTCGGGAGCAAATCAGTCAAAAAACAGAGATTGGGCTTCGTGCCAAGTATGATATGGATCGTGGGCTTTTGGTGCCTGATGAATTGATTGTGGAGCTATTAAGGCTAAGAATAGCCATGCCGGATTGCAAACAGGGTTTTATTTTGGATGGTTTCCCAAGGTCAATTTTACAGGCACAGGCGCTAACTGAGCAAGGTGTTGTGCCTGATCATATCGTGTATTTAGATGTCTCTGAGGCAGTAATTGTTCAAAGAATTTGCGGGCGTTTAACACATGTTGCCAGCGGCCGTGTTTATCATGAAATCTTTAATCCACCCAAGGTGGCAGGCAGGGATGATTTAACTGGTGAGATGCTTGAGCGTCGAAAAGATGATAATGAGGTATCAGTTCGGCAAAGGCTCAAGGTATTTGAGCAGCAAACAAGGCCTGTAATCGATTATTATCGCGCACAAAAAACGGCTTTGATTCATTTTATAAATGGAGAAAATGACAAGGAGGTTGTGGGCAATCAGATATATCGGGCACTGGTATAAGTTCTGGTCCGAATAACGGGAGGATCAAAATCTACTGGCTGATAATTTACAGGACGATGCTCCTTGAGCTGCCTTTTTTTTGGGGAGCATATTTTGGCTGTGTGCTGCCTCTTCTTTTGAAAGCCCTGAAGATCCGGTTGCCTGCTTTGGTGCCCAGGATTTAAGTTGATTAATGGAATCATCAAGCCCTGATTTTTTAAAATTGATGTATGAAAATAGTCCAAGTATGGAAAGAGAAAATGCAGTTGTTCCCAATGAGGTCATGAGGACTGTCATAACTGACCATTTTAAACTGCTGAGCATTAATGGAATAAAAGTTGCTGAGAAAATAGTCAGTGCTGTAACTGTAAAAACAGCTGGAATGATGTACTGATATAAAATTGGATTGATTGGATTGGGTTTGCTTGGTTTTTTTGAGTTTTCGATGAGCGCGCTAACCAGGTATTTTTTATTAACTTTTTCTTCAAAGTTATAGTTTTCTCGGATCCTATTGAGGATATCCAATATGACTGATGGTTTTTTTGTGTTAGGGGTGTCTTTTTGGGGTCGGCTACCTGTTAATGTCGTGACCAGCTTTGTGGCGAATTCAAGAGATTTGACAGGGTCTTCAACGCCATTTGATTTGGCTTTAAATAAACTGAAAATGCTGCTAATCAGTGTGAGCTCAACTGAGTTGAGCGTGACTGGTGGAGTATAGGGGAGTAAAGTATCTTCAGTTTTTGTATTTAAGTGAACATAGCGAGCAGCGAGGTTTTGCAGATGAGAACTGCAGGTAGGGTCTTGCGCTGTCAAGTGGGCATGGAGGAGAAAAGCGTGATTGATCGGGCTGGCGCCTTTTATTGGGACTTGACGAAGTATGTGGGCTGTTTTTGCAAGATTTTGTCTAAATTCACTTTGAATTTGCAGGCGTGGGGGTTTAATTTGTGAAATGGCTTGGATTTGCTTATGCACGCTATCACTAAGAAGATGGTCATAATCTTCTTGGCCAGTATTTGTGCCATGACCAATTGAGAAAGTGGGGCTGTGGTGATTGATTGCTGCTAAATGAAGGCATAATCCATATGCAGTGATTGGTCCGATGTGTTGCTCCGCTGCAAGTTTTCGCATATATCTGATGAGTTCATCTTGAGGGGTTTCTGTTCTTGACTCATGTGGGATTTGGCTCCTAAGCTTTAAGGCATGTTTCTGGATGGAAGCAGTTTCGGATTTAATTGATTCCAGAAGTGTCTGGGGTAGCTTAGAGAGCTCTTTGGGGAGGGGGTCCCAATCAGATTCTTCATTAATTAGCCCTTCAGCCAGGGTTAGGCTCATGTCTTTATGGCCCGTGTAAGAGTTTTTTAGAACTCGCTGAAAAAGAGTAAAAGTGGCTGATAGCTCATCAGAGGTCGGTTGAATCTTCCTACTAAATAACCATTGCAGGAACGATTTAAGGATGATTTTATCTCTGTTTGAATAATCAAATAGAAAGTCGATTTGGTCAATTGGGCTTGTTCTTGCATTAATGCTTTTTGATAATTCTGCAGTGATTTTTTGCTCTGAATTAAGCATTAAATTGATGTGGGATTTGTTGGCATTGAGTAAAGTTTGAAGCGCTTGGCTGCATCGCTTTTGAGCTGGTGTTGTTGGGGTGATTAATACAAGAATGGCCTGAAAGTAAAAAGGTACTTCTTGTGTGAAAATTGGAAAGTTGAGATTTAAATTCAGTGCCACGGGTTTTTTTGTTAAAAAGCGGCTATTTGTGCCAAGCATTGCTGGTAGGTCTTTGAGAGTAAAAAATATTAATTGTGCTTCCTGGATCAGATCATATGAGGGGTTTGTTGTAAAACATCTAAGAATTTTGGATGTTATGTCGTTGGCATTACCTGTCAGTGTAGGCAGTGCATCGCCGTTTGTTTTTTCATCAAAGGCTCTTTGGACTAGACTGGTACCCTTTTCAGGTATTTGATAGACAGGCTGAATTTGAGTGTTATAAAAATGCTGATATAGCAAATCTTGTAAGATGACTGAACTCCAAATATCAAGCAAGGGTGAAAGTTCAGGGTGCTCATTGCTTGCTATTCCTTCAAGGAATGGCATGAGTCCATCTGGGCTGCCTGTAAGGAGCAGGGAGGCCTTTGCTAAGGTTGGCCTGCTCAGTAAATCCAATGTTGCTGATGGATTATTAAAAGCTATATTTAGCGCTGCTCTCCCAAGTTTCAAAACATGGCCGAGGTTGTTTTTTGTTAAGAGACTAATCATGGACGGGCAGTCCCATTGAGAGGTTTGTAAAACGGCTCTTCTGAGGATTTGGCGTGGCTGTCACTTTTGAAGTCAAGTCATTTGAGGGGAGCATCCCTCTTAAATCTTCAACATAGCTCTGAGCTCCGCTGAAATAATATAGTAATTTATTAAGATAGTAACATGTTATTAAAATACCACTGCCAGATAAGAGTGCCAATAATGCTGATTGTGCGATTGTAAATATGCTTGTTTCAAACAGTATGAAAAAGACCGGTAGAGATGTGGCTAGAAAAATGATGGCCGCAAATGACAGTATTAGAAAGCTGTGAATCGCTTTGGGTAACTGGCCAAGTAGAACATTTTCTGTATTCTTTACCATGTCTTCGCCCAGGACTTCTCCTGCAAGACCTCTAAGATTCAGGCTACCGGTCTCAAAATTATAATGATTGGGTAGAACTTGAATTAGTGAGGCGGCTGAATCTGCGGCTTTTCCTTCAATTGACTTTGAGCCGGAGCGGATTGATCCGTTCAGTGCAATACACGATCCAATCATGTTTATTTCAAGAGAAAGGTGTTCATTATTGGAAAGGTCGGTCTCAGTTAGATAATTAGGGCAAGTTGCCATCAAAAACACCAGTGAAAGTAATATTTCAGAGTTGGAAAAAGCCTGAGGGTGATGATACTTCTTTTTAATGGTTTGAACCTGACTATCTGAGAAATCCAAGTGAGTGCTATTAATACCATGACCGGTTGATCTGCGAAAAATATCTAAAGCGCTTTTGGATTTGGCTGAGTGCTCTTGTAGGGTAAGTTCAATGATCGGAAGGTATTGGCAGCTGGCGTATTTTAAAAATTTTTTCTCCTCTTGAAGATGAGTAGGGAGTTTAAGTTGATGCGCTCCATCCTTTTTTATAATTGCATTGTGGGCGTGTAGAAAAATAATGACGGATTTTTCCTTAGGGCTCATCTCCATCGGTAATATTTTCGGGATTAGGTGCTTGAGGCGTACATTAATTGTTTCCAGATGCGCTAAATCACTCAGTTCATAGTTGGGAGGTAATTTTTCAAGTACCTCGCTTAGCTCTTGAGCTGTGATATCTTGTGCTGCTTGGTTTAGGTGTAATAAAGTGGTTGCAATTGTGCTTGAGATATTGTGCGTGCTTTTGGATAGGGGGGTAAGAGTATCAAGTGCGGTTTTTACAGTATGGGCTTGACCTGCAGCGCCCCCAGCGGCTTGGAGAGAATCGGCCTGTGGTTGTTGGGGGGGAAGAACTGTTTGAACTGCTTGGGTCTGCTGTTTTATTCTTGCCCTTAGATCATCTGTTGGATTGAGGAAAAGTTTTTCCCATTTATCAAAAGCAGCATTAATACACTTAGTAGTATCTTGTATCTGCAGGAAATCGAATAAAGAGGGGGCTGAAATGATGGATAGTTCCCGTTGTATAAAACATTCCAACTTTTTGTAAAATTCACCAAGGGTGTCTGATTGAGGCTCTAATAAATTCTGAAGTCTTTTATTTTCCTGGTTTTGAGCAATGAACGCCCGGCCTCTTTCTTCTGGGTAACCTTTTATTCTCACAAACTCTTCTAGTAAAGATTGAGTAGATGTGGCTTTTGAATCTTGTTGAAGGTAGGTGATTATCACTTGATCGATCACATCTTCCTGGTCGATCAGAAAATGCTCAGTAAGTTGCTCAAGAAGAGCAAGCTCACTTGGCGATGTTGTGTGAAATAAATTCCGTGAGTTTAGAGATGTTGAGACCATTGTTATTAAATCTTTACTCAATAAAGCTTTTGCAGCCTCCAAAGTTGCCTGTTGGTTAAATTGCAGCATTTTATCACAAAGTTGCATGATGCTCTTTATTTTAATGCTTCTCATTCCAATGTTTTCGATCAAGAGGTGGAAGGCCTGTAAAATAAGCGCAGTGTTTTGCCTGGTGCTTGCCAAGGGAGTTTGAGTTCTAAGTTGCTCAAAGCAGGGTGATGCTGGGGTGGTGCAAGCCTGCAGCAGATCGATCTGGTCGATTAATTTATCCCATTGATCTAAAAGTGCCGATGAATCAAGTTCTGAAATGCTAAATTTACCAAGCAGGGTGACTAGAGCATGATCTCTTTTTTTCTTGAGAGTTTTCCATGTATTTTCCGTATCGGCTTGGGAGGAATCATGCTCTTCACAGCTGAGCTCTTTGACATAGCTCGTTTGAAGTGAGGCTGTATCAGTGCTGAGTATATCAATCACCTCCTTAACATTCGGTAGGTTTTTTATAACCTCAAACAGGCTGCTGACGTGTGCACTGATATTTGAAGCTGAACTGGGCATGATGGTGAATTCCACTGTTTGGAGGATTATATCTTCTTTTACCTTAAGAATAAATGAATTTAATTTTGTGGTTTCATAGTGGTGATAATGTGCTTAAAAGTGGTTGACAGTGGAATAAAATAGAAACATAATGGCTTTATGTGGAGAAAAGTGGAAAAAAGTGGTGAATTTATTTCGTGGTATTAATGCCGTTAACTTGGATGTCAAGGGACGCATTTCTATGCCGAAAAAGTACCGCCAAGATACACTGGACGCTGCAGATGGAAAAATGGTTGTTACGATAGATACCGATGCGCCCTGCCTACTGCTATACACACTCAGTGAGTGGGAGCGCATTGAATCTAAGTTGCAGCAGTTGCCAAGCTTTAATCCGGCTGCACGAAGAATTCAAAGGTTGTTAATAGGTCATGCTATGGAAGTTGACATGGACACGCAGGGACGCCTTTTGTTACCGGGGTTACTGAGAGATCACGCAAAGTTAGATAAGAATGTCATTTTGGTTGGGCAGGGCAATAAGTTTGAAATTTGGAGCCAAGAGCAGTGGGATGCTCAGAGAGATGGTTGGCTAAAACAAGGAGTGAGCTCGGTTGATAACAGAAGTGAGCTGCCGGGGATGTTGGATGACTTATCAGTATAAACATGAAGCTGTTATGTTTGAAGAAACCATTGAGGCTTTATCCATCAAGTCTGAGGGCACCTATGTTGACGCAACGTTTGGGCGTGGAGGTCATACAAGGGGGATCTTAGGTCAGTTAGGGCAAGATGGTCAGGTTATTGCCTTTGACCGGGATCAAACTGCAATTGAATATGCTCGATCTGAGATAATGGATCACAGGCTGCACCTTATTCATGCTAACTATGAATCTATTTCCAAGAAAATGGATAAAGCCAGTGCAGATGGAGTGCTGGTTGATTGTGGATTATCATCACCTCAGCTTGATGAGGCTGGGAGAGGGTTTTCCTTTTTAAAAGATGCGCCGCTTGATATGCGAATGGATCAAACACAGCCACTGACTGCTGCTGGATGGTTAAAAAATGCGCAAGAAGAAGAAATCGCAAATGTACTATATTTAAACGCCGATGAGCGAAGATCACGGCGCATCGCAAAAGCCATCTGTGAGGCTCGGAGTCAATCAGAGATTTTAACCACAAAGCAATTGTCTGATGTGGTCCAAAGTGTTGTTAGGCGTGAAGGTAAGACTCATCCCGCAACAAAAACCTTTCAAGCCATTCGGGTATTCATAAATGATGAATTTGGGTCTTTGGAGAGATTTTTAGAAGGTGCCCTTGATGTGTTAAAGCCCGGTGGTCGATTGGTTATGATTAGTTTTCACTCGACAGAGCATAAAATCATAAAACGCTTCATACAAATGAATCGACCCGGTAATGAGGATCTCAAACGTGGACTACAGACCCTAGCTGTACCCAGAGTCAAACGGATTGGGCGTGTTATTAAGCCGTCTTTACAGGAAATTCGGTTTAATACACGCTCAAGAAGTGCGCAACTTAGAATTGTGGAGAAAATTGCATGAAATTAGCACTGAATCGGCCTTATTTTATTTGGGAATCCATCAATGAATTTAGCAGTGTATGGCCGTATTTTCAATTATTAACACTGGCGATGACACTGGCCCTTTTTGTGGGGATCAGTGTGATGAATGTTTATATTTTGCATGAGAATAAATTATTGAATGATCGGGCTATAAAAATGCAGGTTGAGCTATCTGATCTTGCTGCATTAGGGCATGAAATTCAGCTTGAAGAGCAGGGTTTAAATCGGTATGATAGGATTAAGCTCATAGCCGAAAAACGATTGGGGTTGACTGACGTCAAGCCTCATCAAATTGTTAAAGAATGAACCTGATTTCACCTCAGATACGAAGGCTTAATATTGCCTTGCTGATTATATTTTTGTTATTTTTAACGCTTTTATTTAGGGCGGGTTACCTGGTGACTGATCAACGAGAATTCTTGCTTTTGGAGAATCAAAAACGTGTGGTTCGTCAGGAAGAGGTAATGCCTACTCGGGGAATGATTTTGGATCGAAATGGTCTGCCTTTGGCGGTATCTAAGAGAACTTATACTGTGTCGATTGATCCGCAAACAGCAAAATTATCAGCTGAACATCAGGCCATGATTGTTGAGCATTTAAATATTGATCCGTTGGTTATACAAGAGGCATTAATTAGTCAGAAGCACTATCGCGTTCTTGCAAAACAGGTGTCTGTAAAAAATAAATTAGCTCTTGCCTCAATTCCGGCACTCAATTTTGAAGAACATGAGGTCCGCGTTTATCCTGCTTCAGAATCTGCTGCACCATTGGTAGGCTTTCTAAATGGGAAGAGGGAGGGTATTGTTGGGATCGAGCGCTATCATCAGGCATCTTTGAAGGGTCAAAGCGGTAAGCTATCCTTTGTTGTTGATGCCTTAGGCCATATTGTTAGTTCAAAAAAAATGCTCAGGCCAGTCCTGATGGGTGAGGATGTTCATTTGACCATCGATGCGCATTTACAAATGCAAATTTATGGCCTTTTGAAGCAATCACTTGCAAAATACGGGGCAAAATCTGGGATCGTTTTGGTGACGGATGTTAAAAATGGTGAGATTCTGGCGATGGTTAATTACCCATCATTTAATCCCAATGAATCCATTACAAGCTACAACCCATTGCGCGGCAATGCTGCCATTGAGGAGCGATTTGAGCCTGGATCGACCATTAAACCGGTTTGGTTGGCATGGCTCCTTAATAAGGAATATATTGATTTTGACTTAAAAGTCTCAACCAGCCCTGGTTATCTAAAGGTTGATGATCAAATTGTCAGAGATATTCAGGATAATGGTGTTCTTTCTTTGGCTGAGATTATTAAGCAGTCAAGTAATGTTGGTATGGTCAAGCTTGTGATGGATATTCCTTCTCAATGGGTTGAGGATATGATGATTGATATGCGCCTGTCTCATCATCGAACTGTTGGGTTGCCTTTAGAGGTGAGCGGCGACATGAATGACAAAATTGCCGTTTCAAAATTTGCCAAAGTTGTCAGCTCATTTGGCTATGGTATTGAAATTACCCCTCTTGAATTAGCAAGGGCCTATGCAATCATTGCATCTGGGGGCATAGATCGTCCACTTCATATTAATAAGCATCAGATTATGAAATCTGAAAAAGTGATTGATTCAGCGGTAGCAAAAAGAATTCAAGACATGCTGTATGAAGTTGTAGAGGGCGGGACTGGATATCGGGCTAAAGTCAGAGGCGTGAAGGTCGCTGGGAAAACAGGAACCACACATAAGCTTAATCATGGGGTGTATCAGGAGAAGATGCACAGGGCCTCTTTTGTAGGATTTGCACCACTTGAAAATCCGCAATTTTTAGTGCTTGTAATACTGGACGAGCCAGATGGGAAATGGCATTATGGTGGAACGTCGGCTGCACCCTTATTTTCAGAAGTGATGCGCGATGTATTAAATTATCAAATGCGACAAAATAAGCTGGTTAATTAATTGGAAAGTGACAGTCATGTTCGTTAGACAGGTCAATCAAATCGTTGAGAATTTAATAGGGGTTAAAACTGATGGCCCCATTTATTGGCGGGATATCAAAGATGATTCTAGGCAGGTGGTTCCCGGCGATGTATTTATAGCGCTTCCCTCTTACTCAGGCAAGGATGGTGATTATTATATCGATCAGGCTGTCAAGCAGGGTGCCAATTTTATTATTCGGCAGTCAGACGTTAATTATTCATACCTGAAAAGTATTAAAATTGATGATAAAGAGGTTGCTTGTTTAAATATTGCAGATTTGAAAGATATTCATGGCTCGTTGATTTCGCATTTTTATGGATTGCCATCGGCACAAATGACCATGATTGGGGTCACTGGAACTAACGGCAAAACCAGTGTGGTAAATTTAATTGCAGCAAGCCTTGAGGGGCTCAATATCAAGTGTGGTGTTATTGGCACTTTGGGTCATGGCCTGAGCCATAAATTGCTTGAAAAACAAAATCAGACAACACCCTGTGCACTCCAATTACAAAAAATACT
>Ga0194133_10002946_pt1 | contig 25034 bp, 27 predicted proteins | sample TA2KigOf40mmetaG_FD_155448 | JGI IMG/M metagenome (GOLD analysis project Ga0194133, IMG submission 155448) | Freshwater microbial communities from Lake Tanganyika, Tanzania - TA2015055 Kigoma Offshore 40m | ecosystem: Environmental > Aquatic > Freshwater > Lake | place: Tanzania: Lake... | reverse complement strand
GAAGAAAGGCCAGCACTAGTTAAAAAGCCTTGAATAACACTCCTATACGCCGCATAAGTTGCGTTGGAAGGAACGCTAAACAAAGAACTAAGCTGCTGAGAATTGTTGGCGGAAAACACTTGGAAAGTGAACGTGTCGCCCAATGCAAAGAAAAGCCTAAACCGCTTGTTCTGTACCTCTACGCTCCCCCTATCAAAAAGAAACTTGTTGCCAATGAAAGGTTGCTTGGGGATACTCTCGTTACCTTCCTTGCTGATAAATTGAACGTTTTCGGCGCCTACATAATTTCCGGAACGCACATCTCCAAACTCACTGTCTAAGTCCAGAATACCCTTCATATTGTGCTGTACCGGTAGTATATTCGCCATATCTTAACTATTTCCAAAAGGCTTGTAAACAACATAGGCATTCCACAAATCCTGTATCTTGCCTCTATTCTGCCGATAACTATTCACAACAGCATCAGCCCTCAAAAACCTCTTCTGATTCTCCCATTCTTTCTTGAAATCTCCAATCATTCCCCTATCATACAAGCTAGGAAACCTGCGAGCAAACTTGTAACAAATGTACGCGGCAACACCCCTTTCCTCCATCTCATGCATCAAACTCACACCATACTTATCCACTAACCGCCCCTCCCAGAAAAGCCTTACCTTTTCCGTTGGCAAGTCAGCAGAACAATCAAAAACAATCTGCCCACCATCGTTAGCCTGAATGCTATACCCCCAATCCAACCAACCCCCAACAGGCCCCTTTAATATCTTGGTCTCATCAACATAACCAGAGCCAGAAGGGCAGCCATCATCATCTACAAAGATAAACGCCAACAAAGACACTAGGCCAGCAGGTAAAGATACCTTGTTGTCCACAATGTCATACACCGCACTATGTTCACTTATCTGGTCAACACTGCCTATGTGCATTAAAGCATCGTTGGCAATGATTAACAAGTACGGATCGTACTCTTGGGTGTGTTCCAAGTTTAATTCCATCTTCGCCCTTGATATGGCGTTGGATATGGGTATCGTTGTGTATCTCATCTATTCGGCGTTTTTAACAAATCCGCATCGGTATTGCTATTGGATACCTTGTCCTGTGGAACCCGAAGGATATAGTTTATAGTGCCCTTGGAAATCGCTTCTTCAAGTATCTCCAACCCCTTCGCACTAAAAGGATAATCGTCAATGTCAACATTGAAAGTAGGTACATCTTCCGGCCTTAAAAATACCGCCCGAACCAAGCCCCTCTTAACCGGCTGGTTTAACTTCATCATCTCCTCCTCCCAATCATAGGCAGCAGAAATCTTGTTGCCCAACTTCGCAAACCTATGCCCCTGGGCAACAGCAAAACGCTCTGGACTTGTAAATAAATTGTACTGGCTCATGCCATCTTCACTACCAACATACCCAAAGCCACTATCCCTATTGGTTAATTGCAAAATCTTTGGGCAACGGAAAAGGTAAAACCGACAATCATCTTGGTTTAACTCCTCATCATACTCCAACCAATGATTCTGATAATTCGCTGGGTTGATAACACCATCGCGCCGAAACTCCTCCCTAATGGCAAACTCCCTCATAGAATGAAGCCTAGAGAGATAATACTGGTAGGAAGGCACAGCCTCATCGGTTGCAACCCCACCACCCTTATACACAGATAGCCTGTCTAATATGTCGCTACGCTTCATGGATTCTCAATGGTTTCTTGGGTTTGCGCCTGATACTGGCTTAAATCCCTTTGTTGTAAACTGAATAGGTCGGCAGCTTCGTTCACTAGCCTTACCAAAAACTTCTTGTTGTAATACAACTCTAAGTCTGTGGCATTATCATTTACGTCTATTCTTGGGGTGGGGGATACCTGCCCCTCAGTCATGTAGTCAATTCTTATCTTGTTCGGCGCCGGCTCAAAAACCAAATACCCCTCACTTACCTGAAACTTGGGAAACTCAACAGTAGCATCACTGAAAATACTAATCTTCTGGTCGGAAATACGTTGAACAGCATAGTTGTCAAACTCCTTCTTAATCTCCCCACCACTATTGTACGGACCAAATCCGGCAACAGGAATAGTCAAATCCTTGTCCTGATACAAAGAATACTTGCTGTAACCCTCATAAGCATACAACTTCTTCAAATAATAAATACCATTTGCAGACAAGTTGCCGGTAACACCAGTAATAGTTACCCTCTCACCACTACGCAAATCCGTTCTGCCCTCAACCTTAATAACTATCGGGGTGGCATTGGTGGCATCTACAATCTTGTTCTTAATGTACTGCCTAGTGTATATGCACTCCACAGTTAGCAAGTGGTGGTAATCAAAAATAATCTTGTCCGAGGTAACACTTCCAGTGTTGGGAACATACACCCCAGCAAAATTTATTTGAGAAATCTCAAACCGATTTGTGCTTGGCACTTGCTGAATGGTAAAATTCCCAGAGGCACCAGTAACACCTTGAACATTGTTAAGCTGAACAACATCTCCAACAAGCAAACCATGATCCAACACTGTCGTTATAGTAGCTGTGCCGGGCGCATAGGTTAGAACTGAAATTTGCAGGGGAGATGTGTATATCTTTCCATTCCTTACATCATACTCCTTATCAACTTTTAAGAAGTGGGTAAGCTCATCGTAAACTTGTTGCCGGTCTAGGCCATTATACTTCTTCTCCAATAAGTTTATGTAGGCCATTAAAAATAGCCTGTTCTTCTTGGCTGGGCTTAAATAGCCGGAGTAATCCTTGTCAATCTGCAAGTCTAACTCCCTTGATAATTCTAATCCTGTTGTTGGCATAGTAGATACAAAGATACAAAAAAAGAATTGGGAGAATTACCCAAACATCTCTTCCATATCTTGCACACTCAACTTGCCAATAGCGTCTTTTACAAGCTCACCATTCTCAAAGTACATTGATTTTGGTACTCCCATTACACGATACTTTTCTTTAATCTCTTCGGCGAGGTCGGTATCACACTTGTCAATGTTTACCTTGGCTACATTCCTGCCATCAGAATACTTTTCTAGGGCTGGCTCCATAAGCCTACATGGGCCGCACCACGTTGCCCCAATAACTAAAAGTCCAGAAGGGTTGGCTAAAAACTCTTTTAACTCAAATTTTGTTTCTATGTGCTTCATCTTTTCGGCGTTTTTTGGCTATCGCCAAAGTTCATCAATGTTTTGCTCCCGAAGGTACTCTCTAATTTGTTCAGCAAGTTGAATTTCTTGCTCGGTTGCTGGTTTGCCGCTGAATGGGTTGTTATTGTACTTGGTTATATCCCTCATCCGTTGGTCAAGGTTATGAATAACAACAAAGTAATCACTACCTTTAAGAGCGAAGTTTGCCTCCGCTTATTCTTTAGGCAGTTTGAATTTAAGTTTTAGTTTGGGCATACGTTTTGTAATTGTTTGGTGATGTTTAAACTCACTTTAGCGATACGTTTCGTCATAGCTGGGTACTTTTTTTGTGTTTACTGGGTACTTAGCTGGGTACTTAATTGCGCAAGGTATTGCTTTTCGCTGCTTTTCGCCCAAAGTTAATTCTTCGCCAACCTTTCCCTCTGCAACAAATTCCACAAGTCTGTGGGCGTTTGGAGTTTTACATCCTTACCCCCAATCGTTACAGCCCCCTCCAGCCACTCATCACCAAAGTCAAGCTCCCAAATATAATACCCAATCCAATCACATCTGTCCCCAGTAAGTTCAGTCAATACCTTTACAGTCTGCTCAATTAAAACATCGTTGTTGTAACCAATCATCTGGCAGTCAACAAACAACTTGCTTATCTTCCTGGAAAACTTTTCATCGTGCCTAGTCTGCTTCTTTAAGGCTAAAATTGTTTCTACAAATAAATCTTGTGTCATTTTGCTTGGGGTTAAAAAAAGGCCTCGGCACTATTACCGAGGCCATATCTCCTACTTCGCCTTTCCTCTTGTTTTTTTCTCTTCGGCGCTTACAACCAATCCGCCAATCAATGAATCAAACAAACGCTTGTTCTCATCAAAGAATGCCAAAATAGTATCAACATCCTTACCTACATACGTCTCACCATGATAATAGTTGCCCTCACGATATTCCAAAGGCTCTTGGTCAGACTGAGACATAATCATCGCCTTCTTAATGGCAATAACCTTCGCAGTGTAAGCATCTCCCAAAGAGGCTGTCTCCACAAACTTACTAATGTAACGCTTGGCATTCTCCTCACCATACAACTTGCCACCATCTCCGGCCATCTCTACCAGCATATCATCATCACTCATATCCCTAGGGTCAACCTCAAAGTACCAACACACCTCACGCTTCTCCTCCTCAGTCAAAGCAACAAACGAAGCCAGTATCGTGGCCTTAGTCTTAGTGTCAGTTGCCTTCCGGCTAACATACAGCGAAGGAACTTCCAAGATAAACCTCGGAGAATACTTCTTTTTCGCACCAGCAACCAAAATGTCAGCATCACACTGAACCAGCGGATCCTGCGCCAAAGCCTTGAAAAAAGAAAGAGCCTCCTTGTTTTCCAATATCTCATTGAAATCTTCAAATTGATACGGCAACTGAGACTCCGCTAAAATTGGCTGGTTGCGGTCTAACGTGGCACGAAACAACGAACCCAATAACCCTGAGTCGGTAGTTTCTGTTTTCATTTCACTTACCGTGCCCCTGGCCATCAAGTAAACAAACATTCGCTTCTCCTCAGAGTAATACACTCCAGGGTAATGCTGGCCTCCATTTGGGTTGGCCGTTTTGAAAATAACAGCAGGCTGTTTCATTAAATCTAGTTTTAGTTAAAAAATTCTAGTGCAAATATACAAGTAAATTCGGAATTAACAATACCCCTCTATTTTATATTTGCAAGAAAAACCTATTTCAGCAAAATACCCTTCGGCGATCTTCTCTATTTCCCCAGCATCTTCCGCCCGATAAATAATGCTGTCATGCTTCGTAAAACACAAATAACCCAACACCTTAATCCGCCGAAGCAACCCATCAACAAATATCCTGCTCTCCTCCCTCTGCAACATCACCGCAAACATGTTGTCCCCATGCTCTAACTTATACCCATCAACCCACGCCATTACCGAAGGGAATACCTCTCGCATACGCTTCAAATAAACACTCCTATTCCCCCTGGCACTGAACAACATTTCAAAGGAAACAATCTTGGCCTCTTTCCTTGATTTTAAGCCTAGCAACTGCTGGACTGACTCATAGAACGTGCCATCTACCGAAATGCTCTTAAACAGCTCGGAATCGGCTGTGCCAAGGTCAGGCATTACCCTTGCCATTAAAGCTATTTGGGAATTTACAATGTCTAGGGTTTTTAAGTTGTTGGCCTTGCATATCTCAGCCATAAACTCGTTGGGCAAGTTAGTGAAACTAGTGTCTAGCCTGTGGTTGGTTGCGTTTCGGCCCGCCCTTAAATACCGGCGCTCTAACTTATCCAGCGCATCTGTGTCCGAAGCCCTTACCTCATAACGCTTGTACGATAAATACTCCTCCTCCCCCATTATGTAGCAAGAACTCCTGTCCTTTATCAATAACTTACCCAACCCCTCAGCCTTCCTTAACGCATTTTGCTTTGAAGTACGATACGAATACGCCTTTTTCCCCTCCACAACCGTTACCTCTATGCTGTTTTCCTCAATCTCATTGCCAATTCTGCAATTTTCCAGAGAAACACCCTCAACTCTCGCCTTGGCAACCTCCCGAAGCCTCTGCATTGGCATCTCTAACTGCTTGAAATCTTCCTTAAACCAGTTTTCAAATGTCTCTGTATCAAGTATTTCCACCCCAGATGTTGAAAGAAATGATACTGAGGCCAATTCCTCTTTATGATACTCTTCATTATACATCAACCTATACCTATAACACTTACCTTTCCTGTTACTAGATATTACTCTTACATAATCACAAGATATAATCCCTAGCCCTTCTAATATCCTTATGTATATCTTGTAGGCTGAACCTCCCCACCCTTTCCTAAAGTATTCCCAAGGTATGTCTATCTCTGAGTATAAACTGCCTTTCTTCTTTGCCTTGATGAATATGACTGCTAACATCTTGTAAACGTGCCCTTTTTCACGTTCTGTTATGTCTAGTGCCTCTATCTTTGCTTTGATTGAGGCTGGGAGCTTTAAGAAACGGCTTGTTAGCTTTCTGCTTCTCTTTTTTGGCTTTAGGGGTTGTTGTACGTTCTTTGGCATATCATTTAGTTATTGAATTGCACTACAAAGATACACTTTTTTTAATACACCAAATTTGCCCTTCGGCGCCGTTGCCGTAATGGGCAACCCTCCACCTTGAGGTGCAATTCAATAACAATAAGCCAAGACTAATTGAGTGGGGAGGGTTACATGGCAAAGGTACACCTTTTTCCGAAATATCAAACACGCCGAAAGATATTTGGCACTTAATCGGTTTTTTGCCGATTATTTGTCGCAAATTTGGTAGAAACTTTTAATTTCTTTTTTTGCTAGCCCTATATTCCCTCATAGCCTCTTTTTTTTCAATTCCTTTTTTCCAAGATCCTGCTGCTAATTTTTCTGCCTTTCTTCTTGATTTAACCCAAATCATTTCTCCTTTTGCTTCTGCTTCTTTTGGCCCCTGCCCAACCCAATCTAGCGGACTAGTTGATTTACTTTTGCCTAATTTAGGGGCTATTGTTGGAAAAACACCAAATTCGCCTTTTTTTTTAGATATATCTCCAATGTAAGACATTTTATGGGTTTCTCTTTTATTGCCGACAATTCTTCCTGGCACTCCAGCCCTCATTTCCCTAATTGCTTTTTTGGGATTAGCTGTTGTTTTTTTAATTGGGCCATTTACTTTTTTCATTGTAGAAGTATTTATTTCAAAGATAGTCATTTTTTGCCGTCCCAAATTTAACAGACATTGGGGACAAAATGTGCCAATAAAGTCAAACTTGCTTGATAAAGTTGGCAGGTTTATTGAACGCAAAAAGCCCCAAGGCTGGGGCTAATTGTTTGGGTTCTAAAGGAAGTTATACCCTTTCGGTAGTTGGCTGGTTGGGTTTTAGCGTATATGTATCCTATCGGGGGTTGTGCGTTTTAATGTGATTTGGCCGTTTTTGTCTTGCTGCAACAAGCATAAAGGCTGACAAATCATAGTATGGTGTGGGTTAAAGGTTATTTGCGTTCAGGAATTGTACCAGCATTGGAATGGTTTCGGGCTTGATTTGCGTCCAGTCCTTGCACCACATTTCGGCGGTAACAAGTTCGCTTTCCTTATAGGTAAGTTCAACGAAAAAGTTGGACTTTTGGCTTTTGAAAACGCACGTAAAAAACTCATCGTGCGAATAGCTTCGTGTGATTTCAAAACCGCCGTTCAGCAGTTCCTCGTTGATTGTGATTTGTTGGCTCATTGGTTAATGTTTCTGCAAACCTATACAAAAAATCAATGCACAAGTGTTAAGAAGTGTTAAAAAAAACTCCCCCCACTTGCGCGGAGGGAGCTAAACCTTAACCCATGAGCAAAAACACAAAATACTCATGTGCAAATATAACAAAAAAGCCCCAACCAAAAAGGAAGGGGCTATTTTTTTTCAATCCTATACTACTCAGGGAGCAATAGAAGCTGGATTGGCAAGGGTTGTGTTCGGCGCCCAGTTGTTCAGAATCTCTTGTAGAGCCTTCACAGAAGCACCATAACCAACAGCACCCTCATTCAACAAGATATAGACTTGCTGGCTTTGGGCTTGGCGGATAGAAATGCTATCCACAACATCATTGGCATACTCCAACCCTAACAAAGTGTAACCTTGGTTAGCGGTAACAGCTCCTGAACCATCAGCAGCACGCCATTCAGAGTTTACACCAGTTCCAACCTTCGTGCCATAGTTGTAACCTTTGGCAGGTTGGGCAATCTGGGTGATAACAATCGTACCAGAGTTGGTAGAACCATTTCCAGCACCAAGCAACACCAATTTGTCAGTGGCAGGAACGCTACGAACAAGTGAAGTGAAGGAAGCCCCACCATTCACAGTTAAAGTAGCAATACCGCTAACATTCACTGCATTGCCAACTGACAAGCCATGGGCTGCCAAAGTGGTAACAGTTACTACGTTCTTGGTGGTGATGGTAAGAGTGCCAGAGTTTGTTCCGCCATTACCTTGTACACCTTGCAAGGTGAAAGTGGTAGCGGTTGGAACAGTGGCAACAATCACACTAGAAGCGGTTGCAACAGCCGTTTGGTTTGATCCTGGACGAGTGTCAATGAAAAGGAAGGTGGCAGCACCAGCCAAATCAACAACATCACCAGGAAGCAAGCCATGAGCAGCAGCAGTGGTAACAGTTACCGTAGTAGTACCAGCAACAGCCAAAGCAGCAGTACCACTAGGAGCAATGCTCTGAGTGATAGCCACAGAAGGCGTACCATTGGGAGCAATGGTAGCGTTTGCAGAGGTAACGGTAGTGTTTCCAGCGTTAGCAACAACCAAAGAGGCTGGGCCAGAGATGGTAACAGGAGTACCAGTGCCAGTGGCGGTAGCGCCGAAAGGCAAAGCATTCACCAAGTTAACCAAAGCACCAGCAATTCCAGCAGCAGTAAAAGTAACACCAGAAGTGAAAGACACTTGACGAGACTCAGTAAGCCCAGTTAAAGTGTTCACACCGGTTACATTGATTGCATAGGTTGTACTAGCTGCTGCGGTAAAAGCAACACTGAAATTAGAAGTCTGGGCAACTTGGCTCTCCTCTAATCCCTCAGTCAAAAGACGAAGGGTAGAAAACTTAGGGAAAGCATCGGTCAAACCAGAAATGCTAATTAGGCCGTTGGCAACGCTAAAGTTAGCGGCAACGGGAGCATTCATTACAAATGCTAAAGGACGAGGATTTGATAGAAGTGACATATCTTATTAGTTTTTAAAGATTAGAACAAATAACCAATTTTACCAGAGAACTCACCAGTAATCATGTTCATGCCACCTTTGTACATCAAGTGCAAAGCCGAACCTTCAACAGGGGTAACAATGTTGTTGGCAGAAGCAGCAATTACATCAGCAGAAGTTGCAACGGCATTGTTCATACCATTGATCATACCTGCATAGAAAGGCTGACCACCACCAGGAGTGCCATCGGGAGACCAGTGCAACATTTCAACGGCTGGCTTGAAGCCCATGCCATTGTCAGTTTTGATTGGCTCAGCATCAATGTAGTAGATGTCGTTTGACTTAATAGTTCCGCGAACACCAGCAATGGTAGAAACCTCTGGGAAAAAGAAACGGTTGTCAAGAACATCGGCAATGTAAAGGGCAAACCGGCGACCGGAAATCTCTACATATTGGAAGTTTACACCCAAAGTCTTATCGCCATCAGTCAAATCACGTTGGTAACGGATAAAGTCTCCATTTCCGAAAGAACTGATGCGGTTGTAGGCTTGAGTACCCATAACAAGAAGACCAATGTTTTCTTTGTTACCACTCTTGCGAAGAGTAACCTCAGTTAACCAGTCCTCAAATTGTTGACGAGTCATTGCATTTTGCAAGTCAACCACAAAACCATTGCGGTTACGCAAAGTCCAATCAAGACCTCCGAAGGTATCTTGCTCACCCAAAGCGTTGTTGCCTTGTGAACGCTGAGAGATTAACATCGCCTTGTCAATGCTTGTAAGCAAGCGCTGAGAGGTTAGGTTAATCTGGGCGTTTTGCCACAAGCCACCATCACCAACCTTTGAAATCAAAGAGGCTACATTGGTGTTTTGCAAAGACCACTCAAAAGAATCCCGAACGGTAGAAATGGTATTCCAATCAGTACGAGGGGTAACGGTTAGAGAAGTCTTACCGGTAGAACGTACTACATTAGAAGAGTCAAATGCAACGCGTACAAATGCACCAATAGCAAAGTCGGTAACGGCGAAAGCATTCAAAGGCTGGAAAGGAGTAATCTCAATAGTGCCAGCAGTAGCAGTTACTACCTGCCCAAGGCGAGAGAAATCCATTCCTCCAAGCACAACGTCCCCACGACGGAAAGCATCGTTGTTCACACCAGTAATGGTAAGAACTAAATTTGCCCCAACAACAGTTCTGTTTTGGATAGTGGCAATGATGCTTAAATCATCAAGGTAAGTGGTTTGGTACCGGCGGTCGGTAGAGTTGTAACCCACAGAGTAGGGAACCTCAGGAGAACCGGGGAATTGTTTAGTAGTGTTTGAGATGATACTCATAACGTAGTATAGAGAGCGATACCCTCCACTAACGTCATAGACAGCTTGTGGGCGATTTACATCGTTTAGCCCACGAAGCGTCAAGTTTGTTGATAAATCGAGCGACTGAAAAGCCATGTTAGTTAATTTTAACGTTTAGCACCAGATTGACTCCTTACCCAAGCCTCATACGGATCATCAATCCGTTTTGTTGCCTGTGGGTTTTCAGAGCCGCCAGGAGTGGCACTTTTATCTCCGGCGTTATGGACTTCTTTAACAACGTTCTTTACGCCTTTTCTAACACCTTCGTTTAACTTAGCACTTGCTAATCGGGGAAGGTCTAAAAGGGCAACTACCGCAGTGTGGAAGTTCCGAGCATTCAAGCTGCCATCAGAATTGATGAAAATCAGGCCATTGGTTTCCTTGACAAACTGACGAACCTTGCTCGCCATTTGCTTGTCATAGTTCAAGCCAAAGTATTTGCCTTTCTTTTCCCACTTCTCAATTTCAGCTTCAAAATCTTTATTAAAGTTTGCAAGCGTTTGCTGTTCTTGTTGCTTGGATTGCTCCACAGAGTTCACTAACTCATCAGCACCTTTGTTGCGGTTACGCTCTAACCTTTCCCGAATATCGGCGGCTAAACGCTTACGCTGAACAGCAGACATATCCTCAAAGCGCTCAAGCTCATCGTCTATCTCATCTTGAGTTACCCCAGGAACACTTGCTAAGTCTAAGCGGTAAAGCTCAACCTCACTCATCTTGGAATAATCACGAGTATCAAAACGCGATGCCAACTGCTCAATAGTGCCACCACTTGTGAAATGGTTAAGCACTGCCAATGCAGTAGGATTGTTTTTGAGCTGCTCTAACTCGGACGCAGCTTGCTTCAAAGAACTATACTCCTCTGAGGAAACACTAACCTTATCCCCTTCTTCCGGCGCCTTGGCCCCAGTGTAGAAGTCCTTGTAGTCAGGGTCTTCCTCAAATGTTTCCACCTCTTCTACAACCTCTGTGGTTGTTTCAGGGGTTTCTACTTGTGTCTCTTCGGTGGGTGTTTCCACCTGAGGTACTAATACCTCTTCGTCTTTTGTCTCTGCCATATTTGTCGTTTTAGGTTACAAAGTTACACATTATTATTTAACATCAATTTCTCCCCAGTTTCAAGCCCTAACTTGGTGGCATCAAGCTCCATCTTATCGGCGTGTCTTGCATCTTGGCCAGCCTGCTTCATCGCCTCTAACTGTGCCAACTGCTGCCCTTGGGCTTCAATCGCTGCCATTTGTTGCATTTGCTGCATGGCCTTCATCTGAGCCTCTTCCTTCTTCTTCCTCCGGATAGCAGCCTCAAAGTAGTTCATAAGCTCATTGTAAGTGTTGGCAGTTTCTATGCGTAAATAATCAAGCATATCCATCTGGCCACTCTGAGCCATTGCCACAGCCATTTGCATTAACCTTCCCTTACTCTCCGAGTTGATAACATCTTCGACTACCACCCTCACGCTCAACTTGGCAAAGGAAAAATCTTTGTTGAGTTTCAAATACTCCATTCCCCTATCACTAAGGATTTCCCTTTCAAGCTCCTTGTCGCCATCGTTAATCAACACCAACTTTTGCTTCTCTATGCTATACTGCATAACATCAGCATAGAGTTTAATCACTGAGGCAAAGTAGTATTCCACGCCCTTAGCATTTTGGGCGATGGTGTTTACTTGGGTGTTCATACCTACATAGGTCTGCTGTTGGCCAAGGGCTATCTTGCTCACTGAGGCAATAGCTTCCATTTCGGCCTGCTTCTCCTTTTTGAGGTTTATGTAGTGCATGATATTCTGGGTGATACCCATATCAAGTTTTTCCATTACCCTTTGGAAGTCGCTTTGGTCTAACTCCTCACCGGTAGCCCTACGCAAGAAGGTAAAGCGATTCTTCTTAATATCGCTCATAAACTCATCGGCATCGGTTTCAATGGCATCGCCATAAAACACATACACGTTCCCTAGGTCATGGGCAATGGCATCGGTTATCTTTGCCTCCATGACATCTATCTTGTCTTGGGCAGCGCGGAGTCTATCCACTAGGCTTTTGTTGTAGCCAATGCGAGTGTATGGCCGAACAGATAGAATGGGAAGGACAGCCTCTTTAGGCTTAAAGGGATTCCTTACGATATTCTTTTCCTCGCCAAAGTTCTTTAGGATTTGATTTCCGATTAGGGTACCGCGCCGAATGGTTTGAAACATAAAGTCTCCTTTCTTCCTTCGGCCTTTTCCCTCAACCAAATCCCCAATGTCAGCATTCTTGTAAGACTTCCAAAAGGCAGTAACACAAGCCACACGCCCCTCGCCTTCACTCCACCACCAAGGGAAATAATACCCTTGTGCGCTACCATAAAAATCATTGGCAGTGGGAACAGTACCCCCAGCCATAGAATAAATAGTGTTACGCTCATCCTCATCAGTTATCTTGTATTTAGAGATAACCTCTTCAGGGGATAAAAACTCAATGTACCCGGCAAACCTATCCCTATCGGAAAAATCCTCATCACCAACTTGGTCAATGATTACTTGTTGGGGTTGGACTACATGGTGCCTAACATACCCATCTTCATCGGTGTCAACCAGCATCGCCCCAATGCGATTTATGATCGTGTTTGAAAACATCTTCTCTACCAGCGCTGGGGTGTTGTTCCTAAAGATTATATCCTTCATCAACTTTAACGCCTCAATCTCTTGGGGGAAGTTGTTGATGTATTCCATTAGGTCTTCAAATTCGGCGTCTGAGGCTGCTGGGAAAGGGTTATACTCAACACCTAAATTAGCAAGCTCATCAAGTATGCCAGTCTTTTTCATCATGGCAAACATATAGGCTTGCATACGTTCACTTTCGGCCTTTGCCCTTCCTTCCTTGCTATTGTTTTCAATAGATAATTTTGAATAGGCTATTCGGCCCGAAAAGCTACCAATCAAATGCGTAATTAAATTATACACCTGATTACCCCTTTCCCAAGGTGTAGGGATAATAAGCGAACCACCTCCACCAGGCAACACCTTATTCTGCAAAGGGTCCTCAAACAAATAGGAAAACCTATCGTTAGGCTGATCCCCATGAAAATACATGTAGTTGTTAATCATCTGTTGCACCGGAGTGTTTTGAAACAAAGCACTATTGGTGAAGGAAGATACCACACTGCCATCTGGCCTGCCAGTATTGTAGTGGGGGCGGTTATACATTCCAGCTATAAACCTAACACATTGGGCATACCACTCTTCCAAAGAATGATACTTTTGAACTATCTGCTCATCACTCAATGCCTGTTCGGGCAAACTGCTAATATAAACCCCAGAAGTAGGTGAAGTTAAAATCATTCAGGTAAAATTACAACAAAGATATTAAAAAAATCCATCTGACTTTGGGTTGTGGGTGAGCTTCAAGTCCATATCAATACCCTCGTGGCCTTGAATACCTCTTAGTTTAATTCTTTTCGCCACTGGCCTACCGCCTTCACTCACATACACAGTCTTGTAGATTGGCTTTTGTTCTTGGTATTTAGTTTCCCGAATGTTGTAGTGGTGCTTCCAATCTATGAGGGCAGCAATAAGCGCCCAGGCAATGTCGGTATTCTCTATGCCTAGCTTTTCAATGTCTTCAATAATCTCATACCCCCAGCAATAGTCCATGCCATAAATCATCCATTCCACTAGCACTTTGATTGCTGGGCCTTTGGTACTGTTGTCGTTGTTCCAACCCCTAAGTCTTTTCTTTTCTTTTGCTAACCTAGCGTTTCGCCAATTAGCCAAAAGCGCCGAATAGGGATAATGGCTTAAATACCTACTCAACCCAGAATCATCATAACGCTGCATAAACACACTACCAGTATTACGCTCTAAGTTATTCTTGCAATCGTTGTAAGCCTTCTGTAACGCAAAAGTCTCATTAAACACAAAATCCACATCATTCGTCCTAGCAAGATAATACGCCACAGGATAAGGCGCCTTTTCATTCTCTGGGTTTTCCCTAATAATCACAGAGCATTGTTTACTTCGCTCATCAGTGTCTAGGTGCGCCTCCCCCCTATCCCCAAAAGGTATAGGGTCAGTGCCCATGTAATAAATCCCATCAGCCTGTGGGTGTTCTAGTATCATTAACTTACTCAGCGTCTTCATAAGGGTACTATTTTAAGCTGGCCATCTATCTGCTTGAACTTATACTCCAAAAAGTGCTTTTCCTTTTGGTTTAGGATAGCCTTTTTCTGCCTCCTAGCATACTCCATAATATCATTAGAGAGCAAACTATCGCCACTGGCCTCAAGCAACTCATCTAAGGTAAGTGGGTAGGCTTTTATGAACTGGCGGTACTTGGTTGGATCGCTACTCTTTGACAACTTCTCCCTAGTGCTTAGGATATAATCCCTAGCCTTCTTTTCATCGCTGTATGCTGGTTGGTGTATTCTCCTAGAGCCAATGTAATGATTGCCAGAGTTACCGTACATAAAGGAAACTATCTTGCCGGTCTCATTGCCAAACTCATCAAACTCTGGGGCTTTATCCACACAAGCATAACCAGGAATAAAGAACACGCTTTCCTTGCTCCCATCGGTGCTATCTTTGATAACTCTTCTGGCGTTGGCAATACCTTGGTGGGACATTTCCCCACAAGAGCCACCGGTGATAAACATTCCAGTTCTCACAAAGCCGTCCGAAAGGGAGGCCTCCGCCGAAGCGTACACCCTATTTGCGTATGGGTGAAGGAAAAACTCATCCACAAACAAATAGTTCATGGTAAAACCCTCAAAGGCGGCAGCATCACCTTCCTTCCTAGAGGTCTGGGCATAGGTTATTTCGCTTATATCTGTCGTTTCCCGAAACTTCTCTAGGCTTCCCACCTTTTCCTTCTTCATAAACTGGATACGCAATTTAGTGCCATCTCTAGTGCCTGGGGCGGTGCGGAACACTTCCCAATCCGGCAAGCCATTGTCCTTCTCCAATTCCTTCAAGTCTTTGGCATCTAGGTTTGTGTAGTTCCACTGAGCATCAAAGTTGTTAAAGGCTACCATTAGCTTTTCCCTGTATGCTGTATTGCCACGAGGTACATCGCAAGAGGTAAAGCCACACACCGAACCTTTATCTGTAAGGGCAATGCGTAACGGCTCAAAGCCTACAAAGTATGTGGTAAGGGCATACCGCCTACGCTTAAAGACATATAGGGAGTTGTACTTCTTCCTATCTGCTTCGTATTGTTCGTGTAGGGCGGCGTCCCAGTCCCTCCACCAAGGTCTTACGGTTTTACCTGATGGGAGTTTTATGAAGCCTTGGCTTAATGCGAAATAGTGGGAGGGTGTTATGCCGTTGTACCCTTCTCGCCACCTTCGTATCTCTTCTTCCCTCCAAGCAATTTCTTGCTTTTTGGTCATTTTTGATACCTCTGGGTCTTGCCAGATGTAGGGGGCAGACTTTTTCTCAGGGGATTTGTCTATGATTATCATAATCTATGCCGTCTTCTTTGGCAAAGATACGACAATACTTGATGTTTTCTTGGTAAAATAACGGGATTGTCATACCGCGCCGAAACGAATAAGCCTTTGAACAGTCATAGGCAAAAACCCTTTACCCCTAGAACTCTTCATACCAAGAGCATTAAACTCCTCAGCAATATCAGCATAACTCATACCCGAATCCTTAAACCTCCTAGCAAGTCTAACAGCATTACTAAGCTTAACCCTAGACCTCTCCCTACGCACCTCAACACTACGCTCTTGCATATAGTTAAAATGCTCCTTTGGTAACTCTTGCTTATGAGAATGATAACCCAACTTCTTGCCATTCTGCTTTAAGATGTTAAGGGCTTCCTTTGTACGCTTGGAAATGGTCTCAGCCTCATCTTGGGCGATAACAGCAAAAATGCCAAATACCATAGTGTTAATCTCAGGCATAGTGTGGCAGCGTAACTTTACACCAGAGTTCTTAATCTTTAGTGCGTATTCGGCGTCCCTGGCCAATCGGTCAATCTTATAGAATAACAACGTGCAATCATGCTCCTTGCAATAATCTAACGCTGCAAGAAGCTGGGGCCGCTCCTTATTCTTACCACTCTCCTGCTCAATAAACCATTTCTCAGGGTTGTAGGTTTGCAATGCTTGGCGTTGAACCTCAATGCCATTGTCTTGTTTGTTGGTAGATGTCCTACCATAGGCTACATATCTCATGCCACAAATGTAAATAACATTTCTTTAATGCCGCTATGCAGTTAACATTTTTTAACACTTTTGGGTTTTCCTACAACGTGTCATTAAAGGCACAAACTCCCAATGTTTCGCCCCTTATATGGCCAGTTATTTGTAACACATTTCCCCCCAAATTTGTTACAAATTTAATTAGTTATCTTTGTAGTGTCTCCTGTCGTCTTTGCCAGCCCTCACCGTAAAAAAGTGGGGGTTGGCTTTTTTTTATATATCTTAGTCCCCAAAAAACACCTATGACTGAACAGCAAAAACAAATCATTGAAAAGTACGTTGATAGCCAAGATTTTGGCTTCTTCAAGCGTACACTTGCAAGAAAGATTGTAATGGAAAACAGCGGCGTATTTGACCAAACCAACGAGGAGGTCGAAAGAGTGCGCCGTTCCATTCGTTACCGAACAGGGGATTCAGGCGACTGGCAACGAGGTTACGCTGAAAAAAGCGGAAAGCTAAGGCAAAACCTTTACAACCCCGACCAAATGAAGCCAAGCGAATACATGGCTGCGTTCATTGGCCGAGGGGAAAAGACCAGCAAAGAGGTATGGCACTTACCTAAAAGCATACGCAAACCGCTTGTGCTGTCTGATATTCACTTGCCTTACCACGAAAAACCAGCAATTGAAACGGCAATTGACTACGGGTTTAAAAGCGGCGTTGATGCCATTTACCTAAACGGCGATGTCATCGACTTTGCCAAGATTAGCCGTTGGGAAAAAGACCCAGCGTTGATGTCGGCTCCCGTTGAGGTGCAAATGGCAAGGGATTTTCTGCAAGGGTTAACCAGCCTTGGCTTGCCAGTTTATTACAAGTTAGGCAACCACGAAGATAGGTGGGATAGGTACATATTGCAGAACGCACCTGAGCTTATTGCATTGCCCGGCATACAACTTAAAGCCGCCCTTGGCCTTGATGAATTGGAAATTGAACTAATCGACAGCCGCCAACACGCCAAGTTTGGAAAGTTAAGCGTATTACACGGCCACGAGTTCGGGGAATCGGTGTTCAGCCCAGTAAACCCAGCGAGGGGATTGTTCTTGCGGGGTAAGTCAAGCGTACTTGCAGGCCACAACCACCAAACAAGCGAACACCACGAGAACAACCTAAACGGCCAGCCGACCGCTTGCTTTTCAACGGGTTGTTTGTGCGACCTTGAACCAGCCTACAAGCCATTCGCATACACCAAATGGAATCACGGGGCGGCCATTGTTGATGTTGATGAAGATGGGGACTTTAGCGTTGAGAACTTTCGGATAATAGACAGAAAGGTACGATGAGAGCCAGAATACTTCCCTTGGACAACAACTACCTCGGCACAGAGCTAGAAATATCCTCTGAGGACAAGGTAAGTGTTATAGAGTTCTACACCAACCTAGGCACCACCCCATCACAACGGTGGTTGAGAGTGTGGGGCAAGCCTTCCCCCAGCCATAAGTATGAAACCCAGCAAGATTACGATCTAGCCAAATCACTATGCGACTCAATCAATGCAACACCTACTAATCAAATTTGAACAGCAAGGGGATAAAATGGTGGTGGAGTACGACCTAGACTGCTCCATTCTCCAAGCCGTTGAGGGCATAAAGGCCGTTATTGAGCAGCTACAACTTGAACCCCATGACCTCTTCCCATTCGTTGACAATTAACAAAAAAACAAAATAAAAAAGGCTCAGCTCGGAAATTTTTGTATAAAATGCCACTTTCCGTTTTTGTGTTTTTTGGTTAGACATTTAATATAAAATTGGAATGTTGTTCAAAAAGGGTAATTTGGCCGAAAGGTTTATCTTTGTATAATGATAATCAACGTAAACATCCCACATGTATATTGGCAGGTAAACCTAAATCGGTTCGGAGTAAACAAAATCTATCCTTGCATAGTGCATGCAATACAATCTTTTGGAGGGAAGGCTTTACACTTTCACGTTTTAACAGACTTTGGCGCCAACTTCAGCACAGTGTGCTTAGATAGCCTATACCACAAAGAACCATCTGGAGACCAGCTGCCGTTAGACTTCTTGCAGTTGTGGGATTGCTTTTCCAACAATACATCATTCATAACCTACAACTACTTATCAGAGTGCAGAGTGAAGGTCTTATTCAAAGACAAATCAACTATGTGGGGGAATTACTTCGGCACTGTTTATTGGTATGATAATGGTTATACAGATGAGCCAACACAATTTAAGGAGGGGCATATCATTCTTTTGGACAACGGTCAAGTGGCAGTGCAGCCAAACAATAGGCTGATGTTTAAAGATATGAGTTTTACTGGAACACCCTTCCCCGCCGAAAAGATTACTGCCACAACATCTCGCCCAAATGTAGAAAACAGCGAAAAGTGGATAATAACAAATAACGACTACTTCTATGAACTCAAGTGAATATTTCCGCAACAACCCAGAGGCCCGAAAGAAGAAAAACGCCTACAACAAAGAATACCACTCCACCCCAGAGCGCAGGAAGTATCGTGCAGCCCTAAATAAAGCCAATAGAGCCAACCCCTCACCTAAAGGCATGGATAAGTCCCACACCAAGTCTGGCAAGCTGGTAAACGAAGCCAGCAGTACCAATAGGGCAAGGAACGGCAAGGGAGGGAAATCTTCCAAAAAATAGCCCATTACCCAACCGCGCCGAAAAGCACCCCACCAAAAAAACCACCCCCCCAAACACCCACCCCCCCTAGGTTAATCATCTCACCAGCAGCGAGAGAAATTCCACAAGAACAACCAAAGGAAACTAGAGAAGATAACCAATAACAAGATAACCGAGGAAAAGTAACCGGCAACAAGGTAAATGGGAGAGGCAACTTGGTGGAGGGTAACTGGCAACGAGGTAACTGGGGGAGAGGTAACTGGGTGGAGGTAACTTGGGGGGAGGGAACTGGCGGAGGGGAAACTTGGGGAGAGGGAACTGGCAGGAAGGTAACTGGCAATGAGGTAACTTGGGGGGAGGTAACCCAAACCATTTATCTCTTTGTGTTCGTGGTGTATCGTACAGATCCGGCGCTCGTGCCGGCGCGCCAAAGCACCCGCGCCCTTGCAACCCACCCCACCCACGCGCGCACATGCACACGCGCACGCACCCACGCGCACGCACCCACGCGCAAAGAAATGCGAAACGAAACCCCTCGCACGCGCACACGCACACGCGCACCTATGCACACGCGCGCACACGCACCCACGCACACACATACGCGCACACATGGGCGCGCTCGTATCTTTCAGTCATAACTTTTCACTTTTGTTCGTTGCGTTAATGTTATTTGGGTAGATATGCACCCTGAAAATTTCCACTGAACGTCAACCAGGTGAATACAACAGTGGCAAAATTACACCTTTGCTGAACTGAAATCATCTTTTTTGCCCTTTCGCTTTTATCCATCCCCCCGCCCCAAACCCTCCCAAACGCCCCCCAAACCTCAAAGCATTTCAACTTTTTTACATTTCCTTAAAAAAAATTTAGGCTCTGTATCCCTTGCAAACACTACATTTTTGAAAAAAAGATAAAAAAAAGTGTATTTTTTTTGAAAATATATTTGGTAGTGTCGTTTTTTATTAATTACTTTGACATATGAAATTACAAACGCAAATAACCAAAGTGGTAAAGCTAGACGGCCAAAAGTTTAGCGTTACTACCTCACCTAAAAACCAGGTAGTAGCACATAGCAGCTATAGGGGTGCGGGAGTTATCAAACGGAAGCAATCCGACAGCAAAAGGGAGCGCACCCAAATAACTTTGGATCGCATCGGAGATACTTTTGCCCGAACTTTGGCAACGGCGCGCAAATTAGAGCGAATTGAACAAAAAGAAACATTCAAAGCCGAACGAAGAGACAAGCGTCGCGAAGAGCGAAGAGCAAAGAGAAAGTAATTTTTTGACATACGAGGGTGTCCACCTCATAAAAAACGGGCTAGGTGCAATAGTGCATACCTTATTTAAGGTAGGTCTATCAAAAGGATTGGTAGGCTTAGGTATTAACTACGCTCAAACTATTAACCTTTTAATTTTTTACCTATGTTAAACATCATTTTATCTCAAAAGGGCTTCGAAGCCAAAGCTCAATTTAATTTGGAAACGCCCAAACAGGCCGCCGAATTAACCGCGCGTTTTATCGCGAATCAATTATCCCTACAAAAGGAATTGAAAAACATTGGCATGGGAATAAATACGGGAATCCGTACATCTAAGCCCTTAGCCATATCTATTTCCTTTGACGATGGGGAAACGGTTGCATTTAGCATATCTATGACAAAGTACAAAGTTGCTCTATCGAATGAGGACAATTTTGCTTTGGGTTGTGGTATGATTGCTGAACATCTACAAACTTGGGGTATGGTATCTCAAGGTAAATAATCCCTTCGGCGCGCTCCCCTAATCGTGGAACCCTATGTATGGTACATTGGTATGGTTCGATTCCATACCATAGGGCTAATTTTTTTTAATCACTTAATACCTTTAACCTATGTGCTTTATCATCATTCAAGCCGACAAAGTGACCGTTTCTAAAATTGTAAACGGCACAAAGTACAAACAGACCTTCTATGGCATCGATCCAATGGAAGCAAAAAAGCAATTTATTAAAAAAGTTCTAAGCCTATGAACACTACCCAAATGTACATTGTACTCGATGCCGATGGCTTCGACACAATCGGCGAGCCACGATTTATGCCAGAAATTTTGCCGCACATTGCCGAGGGCATGAACTATGCCGAATGTACCTCTACATTCACCCCTATACGGCAGTGGTATCTTGCATACTTTGACGATGATATGGGCGAAGAAATTAGCGATGATGCTAGCTTTGAGGGGTTGCATGAGGCACTACAGCAAGGAGTAGATGTTTATTCTTACCTAGATGTATGCGATTCAGTAATCCGAGAGAGAGTATTTTCCGGCCTATCTCAGTTTTTAGACGTGGACTATAAACACGTTTATGAATTATGGCTCAACCCTTTTATTTAAGCCTTTCGGCGCGTTCCTTTAATTCGTAAACCCTTTAATACATTTAACCATGCTAAAAATTGAGCAAAAAACAGAACGGTTTTACAAAAACCCAAACACAAAAACTACCTACATCCTGGAAGAGTCGGAGGTAGAAGAAATCACAGAGCAACAATACAGAAATGTAGTCGAGTCCGCCTCATTTTTTCGGAGGCTCGGCGGCTCTGTATCTCAAGAGAGGGCCTATACCTGTTATGGCTACAAAGTTGTAAAAGATACAGCAACCAGTCCAGACCGGCAAAGTAAAACAGTGCGAACATTTAAGTTTACCTGGATAGATTAACCCTTTCGGCGCCGGCCTGAAAACCGGCGCTTATTTTCAAACCCCTTAACCCCTTTAACCATGTTCAACTTACAAAAAGAAACCCAACGAATCAAGGCAGCAAAGCGCCGGGACACTATCAATGGCATTATTCTAGGCCTTGGGATTATTTGCGCGGGCTTTTGCTCTTCAGTTTTACTTATTACGTTTTTTAACCTTTAATCCGTTTAACCAAAAACACAAAACCATGCTTAGAGAAATGTACTCCTATTGGCGGGAGCAAAAGCCAACAGACACCTTTCGTGATTTTTACGAAGAGGTAAAAAACGATTGGGACGAACTTTATCCAAGTCTCAAAGATGGCAATTTAACCCTTAGAGAATATTCCTATGGCGAATATCTTAGGCACGATGGCCGGCTTTGGAGTAGTGAACGCTACTGCACAACTATGAAAGGCACATTCGCCCATACAGGCGACGTATATTGGTGCGAATATTATGACGATTACACCGATGAGGTCTATACGGTTTACATTGGCAGGAGCGAGCGTCGATATTCAATGTCGGGCATTGAGCGGTATGAGCAAAGAAACGAAAGCCTATACGAATATAGGGGCGAATTCTATGACCATGATGCACTATCTAGGCACGACCTTGTGATAATGTACAATGGCAACATTGAAGAATCAGACGTTGCCTATTACCACGAATCTGACGGCCAATACTACTACGAGCCAGAAGAAGAAGAGGAAGAACACACTAGGGATTATCATACTTATCGCAACCAAGAGAAAATAATCTTTAGCAAAGCTCCTCAGTTTTTTATTGGCATAGAGGTTGAAAAAGAAGACCAAGACGTAAAGGAATCTATACCAATAGATGACTTTGAAGACCAATGCCCAGGCTACAAGAAAGAACGAGACGGCTCACTAGACAGCACTTCGGGCTTTGAGATGGTTACACCTCCATACGAACTTGTCCCTGATAAGATTATGGAGCATATCAAGGCAAATAAAGTTCTTGTTGACCATTTTAACGCCGAACATTCTCTAAGCTGTGGTGGGCATGTTAACTTGTCGGAGGAAGGTCTTTCGGGCGAGGAATTATTCTCAAAACTCAAAGGATACAATCCCCTGCTCTACGCCCTATACTACAAGCGAATAGATAAAAGCTACTGCAAAGGCAAGAGCAACCATGACCTAAAAAGCGAGAACGAAAAATACCAAGCCGTAAAAATACACAATAATAGAATTGAGTATAGGCTTGTCTCCGCTGTGCATGACCTCAACACCTTAGAATGGAGGCTCAAGCTATTTGAATTGATAACCAAATATCCAACAGCATGCCCAAAGGTTGCATTTTACTTTGTGCATACTAAACTCAAAAAACACCTTAAAAAAATGTACCCTGATACCTTCGACACCTTAGTAGAACGTATCATATCTATGACCGATAAATTTGAACAAGTAAAACTATAAAACCATGTGCATCGCAATCTTAAACACCTCAAAACAACTCCCAGACAACTACATTAAGAACTCTTGGGACAATAACAACCAAGGCGCTGGCCTACTATGGCAAGATGCCGGCATGCTCCATACCTACAAGACATTCTCTTACAAGGAATTTCTTAAAAAGTACAAGCAGGTACGCAAGGCAACCAAAGGCAAGGTAGTTCTTCACTTTAGAATAGCTACCTCAGGCTATAAAGGGCTAGAAAATCTACACCCTTTCCTTGTCAACGAGCATCTAGGCTTCGTACACAATGGCGTTATTGATGGGCTAGGCAACATGCAACACTCAGACACCTACCGGTTCAACGAAATGCTCAAAGACCTGCCGAATAATTTTCTAGAGTCCGCAACCATTCGGGAATTTATCTCTAGCTATATTGGGTATTCAAAACTAGTGTTCTTATCCTCAGGCAATACCCATACCATAATCAACGAAGATATGGGGCACTGGGTGGGCGATGATTGGTTCAGCAATACCTCCTACCAACATTACAACGATTATGTGTGGGCAGGCAACACAAAGGTGAGCAAGAAAAACCAGTCAACACTATTCGATGATGAGATAGACGAAATTGCAGGCAAAATAAGTTATTGGTTTGATGATGTTTCTGCAAGAGAGGTTCAAAGGTTTGTTGACCTTACTGGTTGTGGCTTTTATCAACTATTGGAAGAGATAGAATTATGGTGTGGCCACTATAAAACCTACTCTCTCATAGAAGTCAATGACGCTATCGAATCTAATTTTGTAATGTAATCCCTTCGGCGCCGGCCTAAAAACCGGCGCTATCTTAATCCTTAACCTATGAAAAAACTAACTATTGCCTTCGGCCTGCTAGGTCTAGCCTTCGGCGCCCTACTCCTTCACCACAGCCAGGACATCATCATCACTGTGCTAGGCGTGGCAACTATTTTGCTCTCTATTTTAACCCTTAAAAACTATAAACTTTAACCCTTTAATTCTAAACACTATGAACACTACCCAAATGACAGATGAACAGGCTAAAATTATAGCCCTTCATCAACACCTCGGCACAGAGTTTTTTATCCTGGAAGATGAAGATTATTTCTACATCTTTGAGGGAGACGAAGACGAAGCCAGGGAGGATTTTGAAAACGAAGTTGATGGGACAGACGATCCCCCAACAGACTGCAATTTTATTATCTATTGCCAGAATAATCTAACAGAGCTTGAGCTTGATGACGACTATCTGGTGCTAACAGATGAAGAGGCAGACGAAAGAGCCAAAGAGTATATTTTGGATTCTTTGTGGGCTTTTACCCCTAACTTTCTAAGTTCGGCAACTGGAGTGCATGAAGATGTTTTTATTGCCATACAAGACAACGGCAAATATGAAGGCAACAACGATGCTATCCTTTCCCTAGTTGATGATGAAGACGGGCTGGCAGAAGAGGCTATCCAGTGGGATGGCAGAGGACACTTTCTCTCTCACTATGACGGCGACGAGAATGAAGAAACCGTTAACGGAGTTACTTACTTTATCTATCGTCAAAATTAACCCTTTCGGCGCCGGCCTAAAAACCGGCGCTCTTTTACAAACCCCTTTAACCCTTTAATTCTAAACACTATGAACATTCAAATTGTAACCTACTCGGAGAAAGCCATCAAAATATATGGCGACACCAAACCCCTAAAAGAACAGCTGAAAAGCCTAGGGGCAAAGTATAACCCCTATCTTAAGGGCGGCCCAGGCTGGATCGCCTCAAAGACAAAGGAAGTGGAGATACGCGCTGTAATTAGTAACCCTCAGCCCGTTACCTTGGCAAACGTGGAAGTTGTTTCGGCGCCCATCTATGCGCCACCAACACCACAGGAACCAGCGCCACCTATCCCAGCGCCACCAGCGCCACCCAAACCAGCGCCCA
>Ga0194133_10002945_pt1 | contig 25041 bp, 18 predicted proteins | sample TA2KigOf40mmetaG_FD_155448 | JGI IMG/M metagenome (GOLD analysis project Ga0194133, IMG submission 155448) | Freshwater microbial communities from Lake Tanganyika, Tanzania - TA2015055 Kigoma Offshore 40m | ecosystem: Environmental > Aquatic > Freshwater > Lake | place: Tanzania: Lake... | reverse complement strand
GAAGTCGACGCATTGATTGGGGACCCTTCGAAAGCTGAGCGAGATTTAAATTGGAAGGCTACGACGCACTGGAAGTCCTTGGCGGAATTGATGGTGGACGCAGACGTCAAACTACTCAATGATCAGCTCTCCGGGCGTGCGGTAAGAGAGGGCATTTCTCACTGAGGCACCGAGTGCCGACTCGTTTTTGGTGGTACCTGCTCGTACCTATCGTTTATTTGTTCGCTTTGGTTTTGACGTTTCGTGGGTACGCAACGGGTTCCGCAGTCCCACCGTGGGATTTCATGGGCGGGGGGCATGTTGAGGCCTTGCGGTGGTACCAGGACGGCAATTTGCTTAAGCCTCCGGGCTGGTTCCCTTATGCCTGGTTTGGACTGCCCGAGCATCAACTCATTCAAAATGGGGGTTGGGTCCTACCTATCGCTTTGACGGCCGAAATATTTGGGTGGTCGCCGAGACACGCGACTTTGGTTCAAGGCGGGTTTATCTGGTTTGGTGGGGTTTCAGCCTTTGCTTTGTCTCGGGCCTTTCGGTGGCAATGGCCGGTTTCTTTTCTTGTTGGCTTCATTTATCTCTTTTCGGTCATGAATATTTCGAATGCGCAGCACTCAGCCATGCTCAGGGCTGCGGCCTTACTGCCCCTCTTAATGCTGGTTTGTTTACCAGCTTGGGTCCTTAAGAGCCCGTGGCTTGTCATAGTGGGAGGGCTCGTTTGGTGGCAGGTTCTTGTTTCGAGCTACCCAGGCAATTTGATACCGATTTTGTTCTTGGTTTTGTTAGTAGTTGCAATCAGTTGTGTTCGGCTTGATACCAGATCTCGCTCTAAGTACCTGCTCACGCTTCTAGTAACAGCTTTCGGCGGATTTTTGCTCGCAGCACCCAGGTGGGTGCCTGTATTGGTTGATCGACAGAGCTTTCCAGTAGAGCGCGAGAACACGGCCATCCTTACTTGGGAGCTGATCCCAACCTTGATCTCCTCATATGACCTACCTGGCTTGCCTAATGACGTGACGATGCGAAGCATTTGGCTAGCCCCACTTTGCCTCGGAGCTTTGTTTTTATTGCGGCGCAAGAATTCGCTTGGAGTTGCAGCCGCTGGTGTGATGGCAATTGCACTCTTAATGATGTCAGAAATTCCGGGTATCGCACAGCTAAAAGATGTCATCTCAATTTTTCGAGTAAGTACCTTTGCCATCTCAGACTGGCGCCCAATTCTGGTGCTTGCTGCGGCCGTGCTGGTGGGTTCGGTGCTACAAGATGCATTTACATCGAAATGGCTTTCGAAGAGAGATTTGTACTGGCGAGGAACCATGCTTTTGCTCGCCGGTTGTGGTGTGCTAGCGATTGAGTGGGCGCGAAGCGGCGGCGTCCGACCATCGTTACTCCTCTATCTGCTGGCGCTTATCACTTGCGCAACTCTTTGTGTCATCTCATATCGCGGCATTTCAGAGGCTTCTGCTGTAGCCGGGGTCGTGGTTCTAGCGATGTTGACTTTCACTTCTTTCAATCTTCTAGCAAGCACAGCCAACAGAACTTGGCAGACCGATCGTCAATTAGCCGAGGCGTATGTGTTTTCAGGTTACTTCGACGAGATTGAAGAGAGCAACACATGGCCTCTAATTAGCCGGCCGGCGCGGTGGTACATGGATTTCCCGCCACTTGATTACGCGGCGGCTACAGCAGATGCTCGCTATAACCGATATTGGGTTACCGGGGAATTTGGTGCGGTGGGTAATCACAACGTTAAGTTCTCATCGGTTTACCAGGCAATCATCGAGCAATTAGACGCGGGTGCCACCCCACTGGTGAATTTTCTTTCTACATCAAGCCGTCAACTGATAATGCCGCCCTCGACATCAATGATTTCTGACAATGACTTGACTAGATGTGCATCGGACGCGACAGACTGCAATCCAAACAGCTTAGAGGTAGAAATTGAAATGAAGAAATTCGATAAAGAAGGTGAGACCTTCTTAATTAGCGCTAAAGAAGCATTCACGATGGTGCAGAACGAAGCATTTCACCCCGGGTGGACTTACTCGCTTTGTCCGTCGGCCGAAAACCTAAGTGCGTGTGTTCCAAGTGGTAATGCTTTAGTTGTCAATGAGGCGCTTCGTGCTTGGCAGCTGCCAGCAGGCAATTACCAACTGGTCACGTTTTACGTGACGCCCGGCGAGCCTTACCGATGGTGGTTATCAGGTGTCGGTGTTGGGATGCTTTTTGGATTTCCGTTATTGGCGCGTTGGCGTATTGACTCTCACAGCAGAGGCCGCTTCTAACACAGCCTTTCTGAAATCGTTTGGGTTACAGATTCTTTCGGCAGCATCCATCGCATTTTTTCTTATTTTCTGCCACAGCTTCTCATCAGAACTTAAACTCTCGATGGCATCTGCAAACTCTTTTGGATCACTGGCGACCAAGACTTCTACATTGTTGGTCCATTGAAGTTGCTGGGCTAAAACAGGGGTAATAATGCTCGGTAGACCAAGCGAAGCGGCCTCTAAAACCTTGATTGGAATTCCTTGTGCTCTTTGCGTTGGGGCAACGAACACCTTTGCGTGATTGGCCTCTTGCCAAAGGTCTTGGACTAAACCAACCACTTCAACGTCGGGTTTCTTCCATTTTTTTGCTAAGGAAGGCAAGATCTGGCCGACGATTCTGAATGGGTTTGAATCGCGAAGATCTTGGGGCATCTTTTGCCAGACATTTACAAGAAACCATTCCAATGATTCGACATTAGGTGAGTTCAGATTGGTGAGTGCTCCGAAGAAGAGAAGCCCCTGTCTAGACGAAAAGTCTTCGCTGGTCGGTTTTCTTGCTAGCGCGTGCGCTGCGACAAAGACGGGTTTGTTGGTATTGGCTTTAAAAGCAGCCTGGTCTAGGGGCGAGACACAAACAATCGCTTGGGCGATGGAAGTAAGTGCTACTTCATCTCTGGCCGCTACGCCTAAGTCTTCTTGAGAAACTGCCTGACCCCGTGAAGTTAACTGGTTAGCTGTTACCAGTGCCTCTGCGTCATAAACGACTGGGCAGTTAATTAGACCTGGGCGTCGGTCAAGGATTTCCTTCACGTACCGAAGGTTGTGTGGCCGACTTACCCACAGCAGTTGGTACGAACCGGCGCGCTCGCTAAGAAATGCTTCGAGTGTTCTCGGACTTAAATCTGGAATGCACTCGACGTCTTGGCCCAACTCTTGCCAAATCGCGGGCCAATCTACGACGCCTTCGTGAGCTGTTGCTGCCACGCACACCCTGTAGCCAGACTCTTTGAAGGTCTGAATCAGCCTAACCACCCGGGCAAAACCTTGTCCAGCACTTTCTCTAGGAATTTGATCATCCACAATGAGAACTTGAGGTGCCCTACTTCGGCTGCGCGCCGTCACAAACGAGTGATCACTGACGTCTGACTGCAGGCGCAAGAACTCCCCTTGACTTTCAACAAATATCTTGCGTCTGTCTAATTGCATCTTTGATGCTTCAGCTAATCCGGCGGTAGAAGCAAATTCAAAATGTTCGGTAACCACGTCTGGCAGATAAACGATTCGGTGACCTTCTGACAGGGCGCGAGCGCATAGATCAACTTCTTCGTAGTAAGCCGGTGAGTACTTTTCATCGAAGCCTTTAAGGTCATGCCATACGTTCGCCCTGAACATTAGAAATGCCGCAGAACAAAAATCAACATCTCGTAAAAACATTGCCTCACCTATCTCAGGTGGTTCGTTGCGTAGGTATCCCTCGCATGAGCCGTCGTTCCATATAACTGACCCTGCTTCCTGGAGGAGTCCGGAAGGCAGAATTAGACGTCCCCCGACCGCTGCGACGTCGGAGTTACTCGCTAGATATCTCGCAGCCCTGCCTATTGACTCTGTACCTGGCGTGGCGTCGTTGTTGAGCAGCAAGACGTACTCACCTGTTGCTTGCTTTACCCCTTCGTTTACCGCCCGCACAAAACCTTGGTTCTCTGCGTTAAAGATCTTTTTTGCCCCGCGAAGACGATCAATCAGCACATGAGTTTCGTCGGTGGATCCATTGTCGACGACTATTACTTCAAGGTTTGAATGATTCGATTTCAGCAAACTTTGCAGGGTGGCAAGGGTGAACTCAGCTTTGTTCCAAGTGACGATGACCACCGATACCAGCGGGTCTAATGGACTTAAAGATTTTTTGCTGAAATCCAGTTGCGAATTTGACTCAACAAAAGTACTTAACTCCGACTTTAGCTTCTTGCCGATTTTTTCTCGTTGTTGCTCTGAACGAAGCTGTTGACTTTTCGAAAGCTTGGGCTTTTGTTCGACCCGTCTTCTTCGAAAGGAAGGTCCGGTTAGTCTGCCCTCGTCTTCGCCAATCCTTAAGAAGTGGACTAGCGGATTTTGTTCGGAAGAGGCGATCTCTGGGTACTGGTCTCGGTACCACCGAGTTGAAAAAAAAGGGCTTGGGTCTCTATTCTCGCGGGCGCCATGCCTTAGGTAGTGCTTAACCGGTGTTGTGCCGGCTTCTATGACGTCTGGGTACTGGTGCATGTACCACTCGTCATCTAGCAGGTACGAACGAGTCAGTAACAAGCGGCTAGGGGCTAGGCGTCTATAGAACTTTCGCATTGGTGCATAGAGACGGTCCATTATTCGGGCGTGAATCTCGTTGAAGCTGTAGTCCGAGAGTCTTCGATTGGCCATCGCCTATTAATTGTCTCACCCAAAGTAGGCTGCTATTTCTTATGAGTGACAAATCTCCAACGTCTCGAAAAATGTTGACGCCCGAGAGGATCAAGTTCGCTCAGGGTTTTGCGGTCGTGGGGCTTTCTCTGGGGCTGGCAAGCGCGGTCACGTTCTTGTTGAGCTTGATCGCGGCACGGGTTCTTGACCCAGCGCAATTCGGTGCATTCGGTGCGTTGATCAGCGCCACGTTGATAGCGAGCACGGTTGGGTTGGCAGCTCAGCTGGTGGCTGCTCGAGAAGTTTCAAAGACGGACGAAAAGTCTCGCCCTCTTGCAACATCGAGAATCCTGGGTGCTAGCTATTTTCGAGCAGCCCTGGTTGGTGTTGTTACGGCGGTGGTATTCGTCCCAGTAGGTATCGCTCTGGAAATACCCCTCCTAGGTTTTGTGTTGAACGGTTTATCGGTGGGAGCTTGGTATCTCGGGTTCGTACTTATCGGTCTCGCTCAAGGTCATGAGAGTCATACTCGCCTAGCTTTTGCCAACTTTGCTGTGGTGGTAACTAGGTACGTGGGGGGCTTCATCGGCCTGTTTTGGCTTCAAAGCGTGAACGGCGTAGGGATCGGATTTTTTGTAGGCACCTTGTTTAGCGTTCTGTTTGGTTGGTTAATCGTGCGACCCCTTCGAGTCAAAAGGACTTCTTGGTTTTTTGCCAGTCCCCGCACGGTTGTGAATGCGAGCGTCGCGCTGCTGTTGCTTTATGCATTGACCAACGTAGATGTGCTGTTAGCCCGACTCTTTCTATCGCCCGACAAGTCTGGTGAATACGCGGTCGGTGCCTTGGCTGCAAAAATTGCGTTCTTTCTGCCCGCGACCGTGATGATGATGCTTTACCCGCGGATGGCAAAAGAATCTGCGAACAAAGCGACGAACCTTGCCTTGGCAATGACTTTGGCAATTAGCGTGGTTTCGGTCTCGGCTTCTTGGTTTTTTGGGGAGTCCTTAGTCCAGATTCTTGGCGGCATTCGATACGAGGAGTTGGCGACAGAGATTTGGATCTTTGCTGCCGAAGGTAGTGCCTTTGCTCTAGTTCAGGTTCTTCTTTGGTCAGGGCTAGCCGCAGAAGATAAGAAGGTGGTGTTCTTGGTTACGGCTGGGGTTATTGCCCTCGTGCTAATCGTTTCTTTCTGGGCTAACACTGGAATTCTGCCGATTGTCTTGACGACTCTTGGGGTTTCTTTGACCCTGGCATTAATTGGTCTCTTCTTACCCCGTCCGAAGGTTACTTCGTTCGCTCCCGCAGTCTGATGTCTGAAACAAGACGGGTTAATACCCCGACTTCATTTTGGTCGACGGGGTTTAACGATTGGTACATGGTGTGGAAGTGGCGAGAGCTTTTGTGGTCAATGGTGATTGCCAACATCAAGAGCAAATACAAAGGATCAGCGTTAGGCATCACGTGGGCTCTTTTGCGACCGCTGGCGACTCTGTTGGTCTACACGCTTGCGGTGGGCTATTTCTTGGGTGCGAGTCGGCAAATACCTGAATTTGGGCTGTTTTTGTTTGCCGGGCTTATTGCATACAACTTTTTCAGCGATGCGATCGTGGCGGGTACTCAGGCCATCACGAGCAATTCGAATCTCGTGAAGAAGATTTGGTTTCCACGTGAGATTTTGCCTCTGGCCACTATGGGTGTAGCGATCGTAAATACGTTATTTCAGTTTGCTGTTTTGTGTCTGGCTTATTTGGTCCTTAGCGACGCCCCCGATGCGGGCGCTCTGCCCTACTTGATACCTGGGTTTCTGATCTTGTTACTTCTCGGGCTCGCTGCATCTTTGGTTTTGAGTGTTGTTAATGTGAGGTATCGAGACACTCAGTTCATAATCGAAATAGTTTTACAAATTGGATTTTGGTTAACACCCATAATTTATTCCTGGCGTTACGCTGTAGATTTCTTTAACCAGACTTGGAATGCACAATGGCTAAGCGACTTTTATGTGTATAACCCCTTGACCCAAGCAATCATTGCTTTCCAGCAAGCGCTTTGGCCACCCATGACAACTGCTGCAGGCATAGATTTCAAGTTATTTGATTCCTGGCTCAGTGCCTCGCTATGGATCTCTGTTGCTATTTCGGTGATTCTGCTTTGGGCGGCGCAAAGGTTTTTTGCGACACGTCAAGGTGCTTTGGCGGCACAACTTTGAATTCAACTTTGGTCGTCAAGGGGGTCGGCCAAGAGTTCAGCATGCATCGCGAACGAAGCCTCAAAGAGTGGTTCGCAAGCGGTATGAGAAGTCGATCAGAGAAATTTTGGGCCCTAAAAGACGTTTCATTCACCGTTGACAGTGGCGTCACGGTCGGGCTTATAGGGCGGAATGGTTCGGGCAAAAGCACGCTGCTTAAGGTCATCGGCGGCATTTTGCAGCCGACTAAGGGCCACGTTGAAGTTTCTGGACGGATGGCCGCCCTGCTGGAACTTGGCGCGGGTTTTAACCCGGACATGACTGGAAGAGAAAACATCTTCTTAAATTCGGCGATCATGGGCATTTCGAAACAGAGAACTCGAAACTTGTTTGAAGAGATTGTCGATTTCTCCGGTATAAGGGAATTCATAGATACTCCTGTGAAGTTCTATTCGAGTGGCATGTACATGCGTTTGGGGTTTTCAATCGCCATACACACTGACCCTGAACTACTGCTAATTGATGAGGTATTAGCTGTAGGTGACGAAGAGTTCGCGGCTAAGTGTCTGCGTAAAATCAGGCAATTTCAGTCTGAAGGTCGAACAATCATTCTGGTCACGCACGACATGGACACGGTGCTGGAGTTCTGTCAACAAGCGGTCTTGTTGCGTCACGGGGAGCTAGTAGGCGTTGGTGACCCTAGAGAGGTAATCACCACTTATCGCAGCACTGTCGAAGAGCGCGAAATCCCTTTGAGGGCGCCCTCTACGGGGCCGGCACGGGTCGCTCACGTCAGCTGGCTATCTGGTCGTGAAGGCAACTGGGTTAACGCTCTTGACCCGGTTGGTCTTGAGATCAAACTCGAGGGCAGCAACGTGGCCGCGGGGGTCGTCGTCCGCCTTGAAGTTTGGAGTGACGACGGGCTGTTGTTATTTGAAACTGATACACACATGCATGGGCTCAAATTGCCTACGTTTGATCACGAATTGAAAGTGCGCTTTGACTTAGCTGCTCTACATCTGGGGGCTGGCAGTTACCACCTGTCGGTTGAAGTAGCTCCAGACCCTGACGCGATTCCCTGGGACCGAATTGAAAATGCCTACACGTTCATCATGACTGGTACCGATAAAGGCAAGGGAAAAGTGGGTATTCGCGCGAACGCCGCGATTGCCTAATCATTTTCATTTAGTCTCAGTTTGTGAACAATGCGCCCGTAGTTTCTTTCGGGTTAAAGCACAACCTCAAGTCCGCAACTTATCAATTGCTCGCGTCACTTCGATCATTTTTCTACCTCAAGAGCTCTTCGCGCAGACTTAAGGCTAAATATCCTTTCTTTTCTGAGTCTTGGTACGTAGGCACCTACCCCGAGCTTGGCTCGGCAAAGGAGCCGCCGATAGAGCATTACTTTGGTCTTGGATGGCAAGAGCGGCGAGAACCTCACTATCTGTTTTGGGCTGATTGGTACCGACAGAAATACTTGCCGACAAATTTTGTTGGTGATCCCTTAGTTCACTTTCTCGAAGAATCTGTTGGTGAGAAGCAGGCGCCGCACCCCTTATTTCACTCGGTCTTCTACCGGTCGCAGCTGGACGAGTTGAACAAGACAGAAGGGCAAGATCTGGTTATTGGCCAACTTAAGTCCTCTGAACTTTGGGTTGACTACTTACAAAAGGGCGCGTTCAAGAGGTTTAGCCCACACCCTCTGTTCTCACCGAGTTTTTATGCTGAACAACTTTCAGACCCTGTTGCAGATCAAGACTTGTTTAGACATTACCTAGAGGTTGGTTATCTGACGGGTTTGTCCCCCAGCAGAGACTTTGATGAAGTTTTCTATCGGGCTAAGTACCCCGATGTCGGTGACTCAGGAATGGCAGGCCTATTGCACTACGAAATATTTGGGTCTAGAGAGGGCAGGTTTCGCTCTGCGGCTCATGAGCTTGAAGTAAGCCAAGGGCAGGTTCTGCTAGGGCTCGGGGTTGGTGCCGGTCACTTGAGTTTTCGAATGCATTCAGGTTCATCTGAAGAACTTGGGCTTCAGAGGGTGACGATGTTGATTCCGCGGCTGTCATCAGGGTTCTTGACTGGCGGCCCCAACACCGCTCTTGCTTTTATTGGACTCCTGGCGATCGCGCTAAGTGAGCCTCGTTCAGTGCCTGTTCGGGTTATCGCGACTGATGATCTAGATCTGCCCTTGCATGAAGTCAAGTCGTATGTTGAGACACTGGTTGGCCGAAAGATGCCCGCAGATTTCTCAATTGAGGCTAAGTCGGGCCAGAGAATTGACGCCCTTGATCACGGTGAAGTTTTCATTGCTACTACTTGGTCAACCATGAACGCTCTTGATGCTGCTGGCCTTGTGAGCGATAAGCAGAAGCCGATTTATCTAATTCAGGATTTTGAGGCGGCCTTTTACCCTGAATCCACGACCTCGTTGTTGGCTCGACAGTCCTATCAGTTACCACATCGAGCTGTCGTCAATACGCCTTGGCTGGCAGACTTCTTGCATCAAGAGGGTGTCGGACTCTTCTCTTCTGCAGCTCATCGAGCAGAGGCTCTGACTTTCTGGCCTGCCATCAATCAAGAGGCTTTTGTTTCGAAGCCGATAGATCAGACTGATAAAAGTTCAAATCGAAAGACTTTGGTTTTTTACGCTAGACCGACTACCGCGCCTCGTAATCTCTATGAACTGGGCTTAGCTGCTTTGCGCAGGGCGCATCGTCAAGGAGCGTTTGACAATGCAGATTGGCGATTCGTTGCGGTGGGTGATTCATTGCCACCTACATTGATTGCACCCAATACCTATCTTGAGTCTGTTCCTTGGGTCTCGTTTGCTGATTACGCCAAGACGATTGGTTCGGCGGACGTGATGTTGTCTCTAATGGCGTCGCCGCATCCGTCGTATCCGCCTATCGAAGCATCAGTGGCAGGGGCGGTGGTGGTGACAAACACGTGGCAAGCGAAGACCAAGGAGCAGCTAGAAAATTTGCTTCCTGGCGTTTATGCAGTCGAACCCACACAAGTCGCCCTAGCGGATGCTTTAGTTGCGGCTGCGAAAACCCCTCGAAGAGCGATTTCGACGGCTGTTCAGATAGACATACCTCGAAATTGGCAAGATTCGTTGTCGCAAGTTATCTTGACAGTATCTGGCGAACTGCGTTCTTAATTCGTGTGCTGGCGCTACTTGATTGCTTGACACGCCGATAGCCTGCTTGGCGAGACTGGGTCTCACTCTTTTTCACCAGCGTTGGCCCGATTAGTAAATAGAGAGTTCTAGGGTCACCACTCGGTTGCCAGGGCTCGCCCGTGACCTCGATACGCACCTCGTCTGTTTCGGTCACTGATTTCAAAGGAAAACTAACCTCGATCTTTTCGTTGGCTTTTCTTAGTTTGAGCCTAACTTTCGACCCTGCCAGAGAAACCGTTACATCAGCCTGCCGTTCAACCGGGGTGTTTGTCATCTGGATGACTGTCGTGAGTTCAGACATATCTAGATCTTTTACGAGATCTTGAATGTAAAACCAGGCAGTGGGGTTCACTTGCCACCAAACAGGGTTCTTTTGGTCACCTTCAGGTTCGGTGGTGCCTTCAGTTGGGCTTAACACGGCTAGTTGTGGGGTATAGGCGGGCAATTCGGTGAAGATCTCTTTCAGACGCTCGCTAACGAAGGTTTCTGCGGCTGACTCAAGATCCGGGTCGAGCCTTGACGTGCTTGAGCGGACTGGCTGGGCTTGTCTTTTGTCAAAAAGATTTCGGAGTTTTTGTGCTGCGGCCTCTAGATCTGGATTCGCCCACCAGGCGGTTGATGGGTAAGGCTCGGCACCCTCGCCGACTGGCTGTAGGCGATAGTCAACCAATTGTGAGTTTTCCCTGGTGGCGAAATCAAGATGACCGCCGTAGTCCGTAGCGATGACTGAGACCCCGTCAACGAGTGCTTCTGCAATTCCTAACCCGAGACCTTCTGAGCGGTGAAGCGAAAGATAGACGTCACTTGCGGCAATTAAGGCCCGCACTTTTTCTCTTGACCAATAGCCCTCAACAAAAAAGATGTCCGGGCGCTGCGCAGCCAGATCATGCAAAGCCTTCTGCCCTAGCGGGTTGGATGCTTCGTTGGTTGATTTCAAGACGAGAACCGCACCGTCGTTTGGGCCAAATGCTTGGATGTAACTCTGAATTGCTCCAGCTGGGTTTTTGCGTTCAAGCGTGCCGTAGTAGTCGAAGGTGTAGGTGACAAGAAAAGCTTTTTCGTCAATTCCAAGATCACTCCTAATCGAAGTTTGTTCTGTCAATGCCACTGACCTTGTTTCTTTTACCAAGGGAGGAATCGCAGAAACCGGGACAGGTGCGAACTCGCTAATGGCAGCGGCAGAAAACTTTGAGATTGCCCAAATTTCGTCTACGTAGTTGAATGCTTCGTGAAGATTTTGTGGAAAAGTTTCTAGTTCCCAAGCCCAAACGCCGATTGTGTAGCGGTCGCGAATTAGCGCGGATCCTTCGTTATTTGCCCACCCGCGTATGTCATTTGCATTGAGAGCAACCAAATTGACAGCAAAGGGTAGTGAGTCTTTATGGGCCGTAGAGAGTTGCTCACTTAGAACTTCAGTTGATCTGATTCCCCTTGATTGCAAGATTTCGCATCGTGTCGGTACTTGTGCTGCTTTCAACACATTTAGAAGTCGACGGGAGTACTCACCCATTCCGAATTCCGCTTGCAGGTATCCGACAAGGTTTACTCCAAATTCTGGAATAGTCAGGCTTTCAGGAGTAACCGGTGAAGATTTAGGTGAATGAGATATATCGGCCCGAGCTCTGGTTGATGCCCAGTTCTTCAAGCGATCAACAACAAAACCAGAGAAGTCCCCTGAATCGCGTAGTTTTCGATAAGCGTTTGTTGCTTCTTTGGCTATTTTCGCTCTGTACGCGTCGTCTCGATAAAGCTGCCTAAGGGCATCTGCAGCCTGGCCAACGTTTGGCTCAAACCAAGAGGCGTCGGGCAGATTCAAGTATTGACCTGAAGCGTCGTGCGCAGGTATCACTTCACCCTCAACAAGTATGCAGTTGTCACGGGTACAAAAATCAAGATTGCCTGAATAATTGCTAGTGACAACCGGTGTACCGACGGCCATAGCCTCCATAAGGTGAAGCCCTAGCCCTTCAGAACGATGCAAGCTCAAAAGCACGTCACTACTGCTAATGAGCGCGAGCATCTCTTGTCGAGTAAGGCTTTGATCAACTATGCGGACATTTGGATTGCTCTGGGCCCATGCTGCTATGAGTTCTCGGGCTAATGGACGAGCCTGCGTGTTCAATAGCTTTACGACAAGAATTGCCTTGTCCCTAGCAGAAAAGGCTTTAGTAAAGGCTTGGATAGTGCCCTGAATGTTCTTGCGGTCTATCGACGAGAGCAAATCGGCGGTTGTGATGACGACGAACTCGCTAGGGTCAATTTTAAATTCCAGCTTGATTTCATTGATATCTGAAGTGTTCGGGGGTTGGACATCGGGTGCCGTTACGGGTACCTTGAAAACTGGTGTGTCAAGTTCATGGCTTAAGGTCTCGGCAATAAAACTCGAGGGCGCCCAGATTTCATCTACGCGAGTACTCATCTCTTGAAATATGGGAGGCACTTGACTTAACTCCCACCACCAGTAGCCAACAGATCGTGTTGTTTCTGCCACTACGTCGGGTAAGTGGCGTTGTGCCTGTTTGAGTCTCTCAGGGTTTATCGCCCAGATCGTGTTTTGGTATTTGATATCACTGTTGGTCTGCATTTCAGGGCCGAGAACAGACTCAGTCAAGCGCACGTTTATGGCGTGATGTGGTACATCATTTTCTTGTAGTACCTCAATTAAGTTTCTCGCAGCTTGACCCATCCCCAACAACGAATCAAGATGGCCCACCACGTTGAAGCCTTCGTTCGGTAAGACAGCCATCGCCCCTTAGCATGCCGCTATGCAGCCGTCTGACGCGGAAGATTCCGTGAAGGGCGAAAATGATTCTTGGTGGCGTGCTCAGGCACTGGCTCTCGCTCTTGAGTTGTCGTCGGTGCGCGGACACTACGAAACCGAGTTGTCGAAACTTCGAACCCAGTCGGGCGAGGCGATTTCGTGGCTAGAAGAAAAGCTTGCTGAAGAAAAAGTGCGAAGCAAATATTCTTTGGATTCGCTACGCCGTTGGCTGACATCATGGGGAAGTCGATAGTTTCTAAGGCTGCATTTCGTAATTCACCGCAGGTTTTGTTGAACCAGCGTTTGTCACTCTTCGATGCTCGCCGTAAGACTAGTAACGAAGTCACATCAAGCGATCAATCCGATTTCTTTCGTATTCGTGAAGAGATTTTCGCTCTTCAACGGCAACCTTCACCAGACGAGGCGTGGTTTTTTCTGCAATGTCTACTGGGGTGCCTGCCTAGTCGCTCACTTTTTCGTGGCTTCCGACGCAGACTGGGCACTTTAGGTACGGACGAGGTCATGTCTTGGTTGTTTGGTGCTCTTTCTCGAACCCCTGCCTTTGCCCCCTCGACGGCTCGTTACGTCGTTTCTAACACCGTATACCTCACAAACGGCGCACGAGAAGTTCGAGGTGATGAAGACTTAACCGGATTTACATGGGCTCGCTGGCACGACGAGTGGCCGATTTTGTTAAGTAGTGATGAATCGGATGTTTGTCTGCTCGTCTCTGCTCCTTCATTGTTAGTAGTGGCTGATCTAAATCTTTCAGTTGCACAATGTGAGGCCGTATTTGCCGTGGCAGACTTAGTTAGATCAGAGCTTTGGCTAGATGCTGACGCGCTAAGTGAGAGCCAGTTCTTGATGTGGCCGCAGACTTCCAGTGATGCCTTTGAACGGTTTATGCAGTGGAGAACAATTTATGGGGCCACTGGGGTATTTTCCCGAGGTAGCACCGATTTTCAAAGATTGCGCGCAATCAGAAAGTTGTATGCGCCCCAAGGTCCACAGCCGCTCAAGGAGATGCGAACGACCCCTGAGTTGCAATTGGCGAACCCCTCGTGAAACCAAGTGTCTTGCTAGATGTCTCGGCAGGTGCGGTCGCTTTTGGGACGGGTATTCAACGTGTGGTCCGCGACATGGTGGGAGCTTGGCCACGCGCAGAAGTAGAACTTGTTGTCTGGGATGAAGGGCTAGACACTTATAGACCACCGTCAGCAGTCGAGTTTTTTCGGCTAGGGGTCGTCGACCAACCGTCATCAGAATTACATACACAGCGCAGCGCACCGAGTCAGCAACATTCTTGGTTTTTGGTTCCTGATTTCGTTCATCAGTTTTCGCGAAGCGAGGCGATAAAGGCGACAGTAGAAGCGCAGGATTTGAATTTAAGTTATTTCGTTCATGATTGTGTGCCCGTCACAACACCAGAAACAACAATTAAAGAGATGACGCCCGCCTTTAGTGAGTACGTGCTAGATCTGGCTCGCGCCGATTTGGTCTTCACAAATTCCATTTCGACTGCAGAAGAACTAAAGGCAACATGGGAGGTAGCTGAACTCGATGGGAAAGTACTTCCGTCCGTGATTTCTGTGGGCTTGCCCAATGAGCTGCCTAAACCCCAAGCCGGCCTAAGAGATTTCGACAAGGAAGATTTGAAAGTTCTCTGGGTTGGAAGTAGCGAACCACGAAAGAACCTTGGCGGGGTGCTATTTGCTTGTGAGAGGCTTTGGTCTCAAGGGTTGATTTTTAAACTCGTGCTGGTAGGCAACCGGTCTTGGTCTGATCAAGATGAGCAGAATTACTTGAATTCCTTAGTTCGAAGAGGCAGGGATATTGAAAGGCATTTTGAGGTATCCGATAGTGAGTTAGTCGACTTCTATAGAACTTCTGATGTGCTGGTGTTTCCGTCGTTGCACGAGGGTTTTGGCCTTCCGATCATCGAGGCCCTAAGCCACGGCCTACCAGTCATCACAAGCGAATTCGGGTCGATGGGGCAACTGGCGTGCCACGGTGGCTGTATCACTGTGGACCCAAACGACGACCAGGCATTTGAACTCGCCCTCAAAAATGTGCTCACCGATTCTTCTCTGCGTAAATCACTAATAAGTCAAGCATCAACCACTAGTCACTTGACATCACATGAATTCGTTAATCGCATTAGAGAGGGCTTACAACTTAAAACTTAACCCTAGCCTGTTTGACGATTCCGTCAATGGCAAAAAAGAACAAAGCAAGCAGCAAGATGTTAATTGGCACTATCGAGGTCACGCTGGTTCGATGTAGATCAGCAATCTGAAGCAGTAGAGCCCCTACCCAGCTCACCCCAAAAAAGGTGATTAGAGCGAACAAAATTGTCACTACTTTTCGATTCCGGGTGGCAAAAGAGCTCCAGCCAATCAATACGGTAGCGAACGCAATAACAAAAGTTGTGACGAGGTAGCGACTGTCGTCTAAGGCAAATAAAGACGTGAGCTGTTTTGTCGGTCCTAGTGAATAGGTTGTTCCATAGACATACATAGCCGCGCTGTCCCACATCAGGCGTGCTGTGTCGGCCACAGTTGCTACCGGGTCAGAGACTAGAAATCGCCAGTACACGCCTTGAAAGTTTTCTTGAATCCACAAGAGCCCCTCAGGGCAATTTGCGCGATACGCCTCAATTAGGAATTGCCCTGCCGTATCTCCCAGCGGTTCTGAGGGGACTATGCAGTCGGGTGCCGTGGAGGGAAGGGCTTGAACGATTCGCTCTGCAAACGGGCTACTTGGCAGTAGAGCATTGGTATAGATCCAGGTCGTTCGTCCAACTAATTGGTCGGTAGAAAAGTTTCGATCGTTCCAAAATTGCTGTCCTATGGAAAGAATGACGCCACCGACCAAAATCACCGAAGTCGCGAGGTAGCCAGTTCTAGTTAGCTTTGTCCGTCGTCCAAATATGAGCCATGTGACGGCGACCAGCACAACAACAATGAAAAGTTGAGGTCGTATCAACGCCGCTGCGATGAGGAGGACTGCAAAGGCTTGCACGAAGCGCGTTTGGCCGTTAGCAATCCAAATGAATAGCGCTGCTAGAGCCGCAGCAAGTAGAGAAATAGTTAATGACTCACTTAGTACGAGAACATTCCACTGTGCTACTAGCGTGCTAAATCCCAGCAGCCAAACTGACGCTGTGGCGACTTGACCCACCAGACGGTTGTGGTAGAGCTTGCTGGTAGCGATGATGAGAAATGACCACGCAACTGTGTAAAGCAGCGTCTGGCTAATGACCCTCAATTCGTCGCTAGGGAATAAGGCGTACCAGCCAGTTATGAGCAAGGGGCGCTTTCCTTCAAAGATGGCACGAAGATCTAGCCACTGGGCATCTGGGAATCGATAAGTCCCTGAATCTGGGGTTGAAATTGGGTTTGATTCATCTGATAGAAATAGTTGAACTAACTGCATTATTACGAACGCCAGAACTAAAAACCCCAAGAAGGGGTTCGACTTGATATGCCGCAAAGTGTGTCTAGGGCTCGGCAGAGTAAGCGGGTGTTGCCAGGTAACTGAGTCTTAGCTCTTCGGTTCTTACCTGTGCAATGCGGCTAATGACCCACCCTGCTGCGACGAGGTTAATACCGATGATGAAGGCCGCAGCAGCCATGATGAGCGTAGGGAATCTTGGCACCAAGCCGGTCTCTAGATACTCGATAAAAATTGGAATAGTGGCAATAGCGGCAAACGCAAACCATGGAATCGCAAACATCCAAAAAGCGGACTCGGGCTTGAAGTCTCTAAAGAGCTTGAAAAGCCTCATTGAAATCCTCCACCCGTCCTTGTAAGTGTTGAGTTTGCTTGGCGATGAGGAGGGTCTGGATATGTATTTCGTTGGTACTTCGCAGTAGTTTGCCCCCGTCAAAGCGGCGTGAACATTCAAGTCGGTTTCGATTTCGAATCCTGTTGACCGGCCGGGAAAGGATTTTATGAAGCGTTTGCTCATTACTCGATAACCTGTCAGAGCGTCAGTAATGTCAAGTGAAAACAGTTTTCGAAAGGCATTCGTCAGAGTCTCATTGCCAAACCTGTGACCGGAACGGTATTCGCCCCCGGTTGAATCACCCTCAGTAACCCGTTTGCCGTTTACCATGTCCATGCTTTGGCGGATCGCTAGCTGCAACATTTCGGGTGCTGCGCTCGCGTCATATGTACCGTCCCCGTCGACCAGTACGTAGAAATCCGCTTCTACGTCAGCAAACATGCGACACACAGCGTGGCCTTTACCGGGACGAGTTTCACAAATTACTTGGGCTCCGTGACTCTTCGCTATCTTGTTGGTCTCGTCGCTTGAGCCGTTGTCTGCAACAACTATCCGGGCTTGCGGGATGTATTTTCTAAAGTCATCTACAACCTGCCCAACTGTTGCTGCTTCGTCTAGACAGGGCACCAGAACCGCTATTTCGGGTGGCCGCATTTACGAGCCCTTCTTGTTAATGACGTTATCTATGGCAGCTGCAATGACAAGAATCGCTAAGACATTAAGGGCGACGACATTGGTGACGATGGTTCGATGCAAATCCCAAACCTGTAGCAGAACCCCGCTTGCCCAAGAGACGATGAAGGCGAGTTCCATGATTACTAAGCCGATTAGCACGTAGGTTTGTCTGATTCGCCTAGAGGCAAGTAAAGAAACACCGGCGGCGGTAAGTGAAACCACAAGAAGAGTCCAGAGGCTCCCCGGATCTTGAATCGTGAACAGGTTCTTTAAAGCCTGCGGCGGTTCAATCTTGGAATCGAACCCGTAAGGCAGTGCTTGCGAGCTTGGCCCCACCAAGTCACCGAGTGCGGTAATAGTTCGTTGTGGGTCACTAGCCAAGAAGCCGATGTACCAAAAAAGAAAATTCTCATTAACCCAGCGAACGCCTTTGGGGCACGAGTTCTGCAAACCGATAACTATGTTGATTGGACCATCTTCACTTACGAATGGCTTTTGAGGAATCATGCAATTCGGTATACCACTTCCAATTAACGAAGGAATCAATTGTGATGCCAACGGGCTTTCGTCGGAGAGCATCGACGCGTAACTCCACCCAATTCGATCCAGCCCGTCATATCCTGCGAAGTTGGCGTCGTTAATTCTTTGTTGCGCGAGACCAGCTATCAAGAAGACCCCGGTTAAACCAACCGCCAACCATTTGACTAAGCCTGACAGCCCAACATTCTTCGCAAGCAATAACAAGACAATTAGTAAGCCGGCGAGTACCACCCAAAGATTTGGGCGATTTAGTGCCGTGAGTCCGAATGCGACAATCGCAAGAATCGCGATCCAACTCTTTTTAGTCGCCCACCACCAGACCAAGAGGCCGATACCCAGCACTGAGGTCGTAATAGATAACGATTCACTAAGAATCGTGCTGTCCCACTGCAATACGTAGAAACTCAGACCAACGGACCAAACCCCTAATGCTGCGAAAAAAGTGACCCACAATTTTTGGAATATCAATGCCGTACCGCTGAGAAGAACCAGCCATGCAAATGTCGATATCAGCCATTGAACTAAAACGCGAGTTGAGTCGTCGGGTAAGAGAGCAAAGAAAGCAGTAACGATTGTTGGACGAGCCTGAGCGTCGACAAGTGAGAAATCGAGCCACGCGCCACCTTCAACTCGGTAGGTGCCTGAATCTGGATAAGTCGCCGGGTATTGGCCTGCAAAGAGAAACTGCAACAGCCTTAGTACAAAGAACGTGATGGTGGAAATGAGCAAAATCACGCGCCTGTAGATCTCTAGCTGGCCTAAGAAAACGCTGGTGGCTCGCTTGCGAGAGTGTTTTGACACGCCCAAACGGTAGCCCACCGATGCAGGCCTAATCGATCATTTTCGGGGCGATAACCTCAACCGCGAATGCATCGTTCCGCATTAATGACGTCAATCATCATCTTGGGATTAGGCGCACTTAGCGCGTTCCTTCAAGAGGGTTTGTTGTTCTTCTTGGTTATGTGCTTCATGGGGTCGCTCTTTTGGCAGCTTCTTGCTTCACCAAACGTTACGAGCTCAGCGTCGTCTCGTCGCCTTGCGGAGGTAAGACCAAAGAGAGTCGCGTCGATCGCGATTTTGCTTCCATTGGGCGCTGCCACGGTTTTTGCGGTGACTATTCCCGTTTCACTAATCAGAGCACTGTTCGTAGAAGGCGGCCTTACCACTTTTCAAGGTTCGGTGACATCGGTCATTTCTTTGCTTCTACTTTTTGGGCTCGTGCTCTGGGCAAGAAGTCGTTCGAAAGCACCTGTCATTTGGGTGACACGCCTGGATTTGGTGCCTGTAGTTGCCGCAATCATTGTTGTCGCCGTCGGCGTCCTCTCGACATACGTAAATCGAGTGACGGCACTTGCCATCTTCATGGCAGGTGGTGATCACGCAAATCACGTAGGACGCGCGGTTAGCATTTTGAACGCGGGCGCTGCAGGTTCAGTGGAGAGATTTGCTGCCCTGCGACCCGGGGGTCTGAACCCTTTGCACTTCCTGGCTGCAGAACTCTTTTCACTACAGGGGGGCAGCGCCAACTTCATTGATGCAGCAGATTTCTATTTGTTTTTTTCACGTTTTGAGTGGTTGCAGCTCGGTCTTTGGGTACTCGTCAGTGGTGTCACAGCACAAGTGGCCTTCTCGATGTTAAGAGCAACGAAAGAACTAAGTAGCACTTCGTGGGTGTGGGGTATTACTGGGGCGGCCCTTCTAGGAATCTTTCTTCTCGCACTGCCTTATGTGAGCTCTACCGGTCTGCTTGGCTTCTCTACAAGTGTCTCCGTCGCATGGATAGCGCTAACGCCAGCCGTTTTGCTAACGGTGTCAGGGCTGAAATCAAAGGATGCCCTGAAGTACTTCTTTCTTGTGGTTGTCATGGTTGCGCTAGTTGGGATTTCGATTCGTAGTTCGAACGCATTTCAAGTATTGGTATTCCCAACATTGGTGGCGATTCTTTATGTGATACATCGGCGCCGAGTTCGATTTTCAATCACCACGTTTATTGCCCTGGTTGTTATTGCGCTAGTCGTTGGCTTATTTGTGAGGGTTTTGGGGCCTTATGTGTACGTGTTTCTTAGTGCGGGTAACCCAAGCGGAACCTCGAAAGAGCCCGACTTCTGGCTCTTTAGCGCACTGTTGCTAATCGCGGGGGTTGGTTTAGCACTACGAGTGCGTAGCACGCGTGCCACCTGGCTATGGGCTTGGGCAGTTGCATCGGTTTTTGGTGTTTTTATATCGATGGTTTTCTTAACTCTTCGTTTCGGTAGCACACCAAACGACCCTGACTATTTGGTTAGTAAGACACTCTTCGCCGGTGTTGCTTTCATTATTCCTTTCGCTGCTGCAGCCTTGATCGCCTGTGTAGCCCTGGCTGCAGGACGCATCTCTTCGCGCGCGGTCAAGGTTTCGGTGGTAGCTGTGCCAGTTGCTGCGTTGCTCTTCATCAGACCTGATTCCGCTTGGAATCAAGTTCTTACTGCATGGGCGGGTGAGGGACATCCCATGACGTGGTACAGCGCAGCTTTTTCTCGGGGACTCCCAGACCAGACATACGCGTTTTCTTTGAAGAACCGTGACGCCTCTTGGCTGGCGGGTCTGAGTTTCGAGGCCTATTCACTACCTGCTCTCACCTATGACCAAGTAATTGCACCTAATCCTGAGCCGGGCTTGTGTGAATTCATAGACAAGAACGACGTGCGCGTTATGGTTACGGACGGATTTGAATTACAAGGCGCACTTACTGATTGCCCCGCAGCTGCTGGGGTTTCCTACATAGTGCCGCCCCGACAAGCTGGGTGAGGTTGCCTTGAAGGTGCTCGTGACAGGTGGGGCCGGCTTCGTAGGTTCACACGTTGTTGATCGGCTTTTGGCGCGCGGTGACGAAGTAATCGTTTTGGACGATCTTTCTACCGGTCGTCATGACAACCTAAAGAATCACCGTGATAACCCCAGATTCGAATTCATCCTTGGGTCGATTCTTAATGCGGAGCTGGTTGACGATGCAGTTCGCCGAGCCGATTTTGTTTTTCACCTTGCAGCGGCGGTAGGTGTGAATTTGATCGTAGAAAGGCCGCTAGAAAGTTTGGCGACCAATATTCGGGGTAGTGAGGTTGTTCTCGAGAAGTGTCATAAGTACGGGCGCCCCGTGTTGGTCACTTCGACATCAGAGATATACGGCAAGAACACCTCAGACACCTTGCGAGAAGACGACGATCGTGTTCTAGGAAGCGCCTTAAAGACGCGATGGTCTTACAGCGAAGCTAAAGCAATCGAAGAGATTTTGGCCTATTCGTATTGGCGTGAAAAGGGTCTTCCAACGCGCATTGTTCGACTATTCAATACGGTAGGCCCGAGGCAGGTTGGCACGTACGGAATGGTCGTGCCCAGATTTGTTGAGGCAGCTCTTAAGGGCAAAGAGTTAATCGTTCACGGCGATGGCAGGCAAACAAGATGTTTTTGCCATGTTCACGATGTTGTTGACGCACTATTTCTGACTCTCGAAAGTCCAGACACGGTTGGCACGGTATTTAACATCGGTAGCCAGGACGAAATCAGCATTCACGCGTTGGCTGAGCGAGTAATTACTGAACTTGGATCGCGCAGTGCCATCACGTTTCAGGCCTATGACGTCGCCTATGAAGAAGGGTTTGAAGATATGCAAAGGCGAGTGCCAGACATCGGTCGAATCAACAAGTTCACAGGTTGGCAACCTCAGCGAGATTTATCCACAATCATCAAAGATGTGGCAACTGACATAGCGAGCCGCTCAACCAGGTGAAACCCTGGACATACGCCGCAATTTTCTTCTTTGCCTTAATCGGATCAGGAGTCCTCGTAGAGCTTGCTAGACGAGTCTCTCCAAGGCTTAGAGCACTAGATCGACCCGACAGCAATCGCAAACTTCAGACAAGTGCCGTTCCAAGGTTGGGTGGAGTCGCGGTCATTTTGGCTTTCAGCGGAGCGTTGTTGGTGGCAGTTGCAATATTGCGAACTCCTGCTGACATTCCAGTTTTGTTAGGTGCTTTGATTCCTGCTCTGGGCGCTGCCGGCATTGGGCTTTGGGACGACTACCGACCAGTTTCACCAACTTTGCGATTGATTCTTTTGACATTTCTGGCGGCCTTGGCCTGGTGGTTCGGGACAAGTATTTCTCTAACGGATCTCTGGTACGTAAATGCGGCGATGACGATTGTTTGGATAGTTGCAGTAACCAACGCGTTTAACACCATCGACAACATGGACGGCCTTGCCGCCTCTAGCGCTTTGATTGGCGCTTTGGGAACAGCGTTTATCGCTATTTACTTTGGACAATTTCTGGTGGCGTCCTTTGCACTTGCACTCGCGGGTGCCGCTGGAGGCTTTCTTTGGCATAACTGGGCACCTGCAACGATCTATTTAGGTGACGCTGGTTCTTATTTCTTTGGTTTCCTACTGGCCATTTTGACTATTCGGTTAAACCCTGTCGCGGTGGACATACCAATCGCCATATTCATACCGGTGCTGCTTCTCTTCTTGCCCATTGTGGACTTGATATTTGTATTTGTGCGTCGAATTAAAGAAGGACGGCATCCGTTCACACCGGGTCTGGATCACCTTAGCCACTCCATGCAAAGACGTGGCCTGACCCCAGGGAGAATCTTGGGGCTAGTGCAGGTGATTGGTGTCGTTTCGATGTCACTAGGGGTGGCAATCGCCGTCTCGATTTAGGTGAGCTGTCTAAGTGAGTAAAGACAAAGTCAGGGTGATGCGGGTGATTGCCAGGATGAACGTTGGTGGCCCCGCGATGCAGGTGGCTGGCCTTGCGAAACTGTTGCCGTCCGATGAATTTGAGCAAAGGGTCTATGCCGGCGCGGTCGCATACTATGAGGGCGATTTCGTGCAATTGCACGATCTCAATTTGGACATCAGACCATTGGCTGCAACGGGACGAGGTTTCTCATCGTTTTCTGATTTGAAGTTGATAAATCAATTAGCACGTGAGATGCGAGAGTTTCGCCCCCATATCGTTCATAGTCACACTGCAAAAGCCGGCGTCATTGCTCGGATTGCAGCTAATCTTTCAAGAATCGATTCAAAGCTTGTTCACACTTTTCATGGCCATCTTCTAAAGGGTTACTTCAGTCCAATGATGCTAACGGCGCTGGTTCAAACTGAGAGAGTTCTGGCCAAGAGAACTGACGTTTTAATCACCGTTGGGTCCAAAGTTCGCGATGAGTTGGTTGAGGCTGGAATAGGCTCTAAAGACCAGTACGAAATAATTCCCCCAGGTGTTGCACCAGTTGACATCGGTGACCGAGGGCTAGCCAGGCGCTCTTTATCTTTGAGTAATTCTGATTTTGTGGTTTTGTTTTTAGGTCGTTTGACGAGAATTAAGCGTGTCGACCGATTGCTTGACGCCGTAGCTTTGGCAGTTGCTGAGATGCCAGAAACAAAAGTTCTTATTGCAGGGGACGGGGAGTTACGAGGTCAACTCGAAGTCACAGCCCGAGCGCGTAGGTTGCCCGTCCAGTTCTTGGGGTGGCGTAGTGATTTAGAACTTTTGTTAGGGGCTGCCGACTGCCTGGTGATTACCAGCGACAATGAGGGCACCCCGGTGTCACTAATTCAGGCTTCATTGGCGGGCGTACCAACTGTTGCCACGAACATAGGAAGCGTGAGCGAAATAATCGAAGACAACGTGAGTGGCTTGGTAACAGGTCTATCACCAGAGGCCACTGCAGCGGCACTTATTCGGCTCTCTGGGAGCGCTAGCTTGCGCTCTCGGTTGGGTGCCCAGGCTCAAGCAGATGCGATTTCGAAGTATTCATACCAGCGTCTGGTTGATGACCACGTCAATCTCTATCGAAGACTCATGCTTAATTGAAACGGGCTCGACTTCTTTGGGAATTGACACGTCAAGAACTTAAGTCACAGCGAAAAGAAACTTTCCTGGGTCTGCTGTTGATGGTTGTGTGGCCTTTCGTGCAGGCAGGTGGGTTCTTACTCGCTTTTTCGATTATTCGCGGCGGTGGTTTCGGGCAATCTTTACTAGTCACCTATCTGGGGGTACTGGTGTGGTCAACGTCAGCGTTGGTTATCACCGCAAGTGCCGCTTTTTTTGCAAAAAACGCAGAACTTATTCGTCATTTGGTCTTTCCGTTTCATCTGATCGTTGCAACCGAAGTAAACGTCAAGTATTTGTTTTTTTTGGTACAGGCCGTAGTAGGGGTAGTGTTCTTACTGTTTACTGAGCAAACGTCAAATCCTTTTGAGGGAATCTTGGGTCTGTTTGTATTTTTGCTTGGTTCATACCTGCTCTTGTTGGCTTTGGCTTGGCTCTTCTCGCTAATCGGAGCAGTAGTGCCTGATCTGGTTCTCGCACTTCCTGCGCTACTGACTTTGCTGCTGGCACTTTCGCCGGTTTTTCAGTTTGGGTCCTCGGTGCCCACAGCATTGCAGATATTTAACGAGATAAACCCTTTGAGTATCGCTGTTGATTCTTTTTATGGGGCGGTCGGAGCTCGCGGTGAAGTAGAGATTCCTTGGCTCTTCGCAGGCGGTTGCCTCATATTCTTCTTCGTTGTACGGGTAGGGGTTAGGAAGATCTATCGAGAGCTAGCCAAAATCGCATGAGCCGTAGCTCAGATGGCACAAGGTCAACGCGATCAGCGGTGGCTGGCTCGATACACGTTCAAGATCTGCAGCTGGAATACCCGATTTATTCGAGTGTTGTTGGTGGCAGATTTGCTGAAGTCGCGCGTTCTTTTCTGCCATTTGTTTCCAGCAAACGAAAAAAGGTTCTGGACGGTTTGTCATTCACGATTGAGCCTGGCGAGGGCGTTGGGCTCGTCGGGGTAAACGGGGCTGGCAAGACCACGTTGCTCAAAGTCATTTCTGGCTTAGTGGCCCCGACGGCCGGCAGCGTCGCTGTGGGTGGCCGAGTCGTTGCATTACTGGCTATGGGTGTTGGTCTTCGTCACCATCTAACTGGAAGGGAGAACATTTGGTTTGGCGGTCTTCTGTTTGGAATGAGTCGAGCAGAAATAGATGGTTCTATTGACGAGATCATTGATTTTGCTGACCTTGGTGGCACTATTGACCAGCCTTATTTCACCTATTCAACAGGAATGCGATCGCGCTTGGGCTTTGCGCTGGCCACCAGTTCACCTGGGGACATTTACATCCTGGACGAAACTTTGGCCACAGGTGATGTGAGATTCGTTGCGAAGTGTTATCAACGCATAAAAAGCATTCGAGATTCCGGTAAGACCGTTTTGTTCGTTAGCCACA
>Ga0194133_10002943_pt1 | contig 25052 bp, 23 predicted proteins | sample TA2KigOf40mmetaG_FD_155448 | JGI IMG/M metagenome (GOLD analysis project Ga0194133, IMG submission 155448) | Freshwater microbial communities from Lake Tanganyika, Tanzania - TA2015055 Kigoma Offshore 40m | ecosystem: Environmental > Aquatic > Freshwater > Lake | place: Tanzania: Lake... | reverse complement strand
GCAGTGTGCAGGGCCGGCTGGTGCTGGCACCGGGCGATGTCAATCTGACCTTCAAGCGCTATGTGCGCGATCGCATCAGCCTGACCATTGAGGACGACCATGTTGTGGCCATCGAGGGGCAGGGCCTCGACGCCGACCTGATGCGCACTTACTGGAAGGCCTGGGAGGACGCCGAGGGCTGCCGGACTTGTTATGCGGTTTCGCATGTCGGGTTCGGCCTCAATCCAGCCGCCCGTTGGGATGCCCTCACTTTTTACGACAAGCGTGACTTTAACGGCACCGAATTGCGTGCTTTTGCCGGAAACTTTCTGTACTCAACCGGGGCGAACGAAGTGGCTGGACGGCATACGCTGGGGCATTTCGACTTACCCATGCGTTTGTGCTCGGTTGAGCTCGACGGGCTGCCCATCGTGCGAGAGGGCGTGCTCGTCCCGCCCACGGCCGTAGTGTGAGGGAGATGCTTGTGACTGATCATCCGATGCCGATCTGCGGAGACGACTATCCGCTGACCGTCAAGCAGAGGGCCTTGATGACGCTGGTGCATCGCCTCGGCCGTGAGAGTTTTGCGCCCCGCGCGACTCAACTCGATCGCGATGCGCAGTTTCCCTTTGCCAATTACGCGGATATGCGTCGGGCGGGCCTGCTCGGCCTTTGCGTGCCGGAGAGCCACGGGGGTCACGGCGCCGACTACGCCACTTACGCGCTGGTGTCAGCCGAGATAGGCCGCTACTGTGGTGCCACGGCCCTGACCTTCAACATGCATGTCTGCACCACACTGTGGAGCGGTTTGCTGTCTGAGGACTTGGACATGAGCGATGAGCAGCGGGCCAGTCACCAGTCTTGCCAGCATCTTCATTTTGACCGGGTGATCCGTGAGGGCGCGATTTACGCGCAGCCTTTTTCTGAGGGGGGCGCCGCTGCTGCGGGTGCCGCGCCGTTTGGGACCACGGCGGTGCGGGCTGAAGGGGGCTGGCGTATCAGTGGCAAAAAGATTTTCGCCTCGCTCTCCGATGCCGCCGATTACTTCGGGGTTTTATGTACCGAGAGGAAGCCCGACACCCAGCTCTCACGGCGCGACACCCTCTACCTGGCGGTCCCGCGCCACGCCCCGGGGTTGACGGTCGAGGGGACCTGGGACCCCTTGGGCATGCGCGCCACCGTCTCGCGCAATTTGGTATTTCAGGATGTGTTTGTGCCCGACGAGGCTGCGCTCATGCCGCAAGGCTTGTATTTTCAGGCGGCCACGCGCTGGCCGCACATGTTCATGACCTTGTCGCCCACCTACATGGGTATCGCGCAAGCGGCCTACGATTTCACCGTGGCTTATCTGCGCGGAGAGATCGCCGGCACCGGCCCGGTCAAGCGTCGGCAGTTTGCAACCAAGCAGATTGCGGTGGCCGAGATGTTCATCAAGCTCGAGCAGACCCGTAATCTGTTCCTTCGAGCCATTGAGGATGCGAGAGTCGACCCGAGTAAATCGACGCGTCTGCGTGCCTACGCCGCGCAGTACACCATCATGGAGAACGCGCAGGATCTGGCGCGCCTGGCTATTCGCACCTGCGGCGGGCAGTCGATGCTCAAGAGCCTGCCCCTCGAGCGCTTGTACCGGGATGCCCGATGCGGCTCGCTGATGCTGCCCTGGACTGCCGAGCTGTGCATGGATCGAATTGGGCGGGAGGCTCTTTACGAGCCCGGTGAAACCGACGCGTGATGAGGCATCGGGAGTCGAGTCCGCTGGCCGCGCGCCTGGCCGAACTGGCACTCACCCAGCCTGACCGTCCAGCCTTGATTTCCCGCGGTGATGCCCTTGCGGCCGACCGACCGGCTCGACGCTACGCTGACTTGTGGCGACAGATCGAGCGCATCACGGCTGAGCTGCAATCGGTCTGGGATCTGCGGGCGGGAGATCGAGTGGCCTGGCTGGGCTTCAATCATGAGTTGCAGCTCATCACTTTGATCGCTTGCGCTCGCCTGGGGGCGGTTTTCCTGCCGCTCAATTTCAGGCTGGCGCACGCCGAAGTGCAACAGGTGCTTGACGATGCCCGCCCCGTGCTGTTGATCCACGACGCCCAGCACGCTTTGAGCGCGCAGGCCTTGCGCAGCGCAGGCCTTCGAATCGTGAGGCTTGAAGCCCTGCAAACTGGCGCGGCGGGCGACGATGCGGCGCTGCCTGTTTTGACGGGTCAGGAGCCGGTGCTTCTGGTCTACACCTCGGGCACCACCGGATTGCCCAAAGGCGCGGTGCACGCGCAGGCGGCCTTGATGGCCAACGCCCGTGCCAGCGCGTGGGCCCATGAGTTCTCGCCGCAGGACCGGGTGCTCTCGTGCCTGCCCCTCTTTCATGTCGGGGGCCTGTGCATCCAAACCCTGCCGGCTTTGATGGCGGGAGTCGAGGTGGTGCTCCATCCCCGCTTCGATCCAGCGGCCTGGCTTGATGAGTTGGCGCTTAGCCGACCGACTCTTTCCCTGCTGGTGCCGGCGACCCTGCGTGCGCTGTTCGAGCATCCGCGCTGGTCGCAAACCTCCTTGCAGGGTTTGCGCGGCATCATGACCGGCTCTTCCATCGTTCCGCTGGCCTATTTGCAGACCCTGCATGCCCGGGGTGTCCCGGTCGGGCAGATCTATGGCACGACCGAGACGGGGCCGGTGTCGGTGGTTTTGCGTCTGGCCGATGCGCTGGCGCATGAGGGCAGCATTGGCTGGCCCCACCCGCATGCGCAGGTCAAGATCGTGGATACCCAGGGGCGCGAGGTGGCCGATGGTCAGACCGGCGAGGTGTGCGTGCGTGCCGACAATTTGATGGCAGGGTATTGGAACGAAGAAGGTCGTCAGGGCCTAGGTCTGGAGGACGGCTGGTTTCACTGCGGCGACCTCGGAAGGCGCGCCGTCGATGGCTGCATCACCATCGTGGGCAGGTCCAAGGACATGATCATTTCCGGGGGTGAGAACATTTATCCAGCTGAAATCGAGAATCTGTTGGTCTCGATGGAGGGCTTGGCCGAGTGCGCTGTGGTGGGTTTGCCCGATTCGCGCTGGGGCGAGGTGCCGGTTCTGGTGCTCGTTCGCGCGCCCGGGGCCGCTGTTGAGCCTTTGCGGGCCGATACGGTGCTGGCCTATCTGTCTGACCGCATTGCCCGGTTCAAGCTGCCTCGTCGGGTGGTATTTTTGGACGCTCTGCCCAAGAGCGCCTTGGGAAAGGTGCAAAAGCAGGTTCTGCAAGCGCAATTGGCCGTCGGCGATCTGGCTTGAGCCTGTTGCCAGTTGCCGTCGGCGTTCTTGGCCTCAGGCCTGACTGAGTTGACGCACCCCGGCCAGCACATGGCTGAGCGATTTGAACTCGCGCGCCACGCGCTCGAGGAATGCATCGAAGGGCCGCGAGGCAAACGCGGCATGCGCGTAGGCGATCTGCCCCATGCGTTGGTAGTAGTCGCGCGAGACCAGCCGGGCCCGCTTGACATTCCATGCGTCGACGAATAAACAACTATCGCCGATGTCGCGGTAGTCCGCAGCGCTGCGCGCGCGTCCGAGTTCCAGGCAGATGATCTCGGGCGGCATTTTTTGCGCATTGCGGAAGTTGCGCGCCATCATGTGCACCAGATAGGACTCGAGCTCCTCATCAAGGAGGAGGTGGGTTTGCCCTTCGGCGGCCATCACCATTTCCCAACTGGCCTTGATATACGGTTGCCAATCCATACGCACTCCCCTCGGCTGTGCGAGCAAAGGTATACCTGCGGCCCGCTTTTGTCGAGTTTGCTTGTCTCGGTGTTTGCCGCTATTGCCAGTGGCGGCAGGGTCTATTACAAATACGGTTTGGCCTAGGCTCGCGTGCCTCGCACGCGAGCGGGTCTTTATTTTTTGTAGGGCCCGCTGCCGCCTGCTGGCACCTGCGACATGATGGCGCATGGTCGAGCCCCCCCTGATCAGCCTGTCTGCAGCCCAGGCACAGATGCAAGCCCTGCTCAAGGCCGGGTTCAGTGACGACGGGGCGGTGGTGCGGCTGCTCGATAGTCTGTTGCAGCTGGCCCATGCGCTCAAGGCCTCGGATCTGCATCTGGAGCCTTACGACGGCTTCTATCGCATCCGAGTGCGTATCGATGGTCAGTTGCAGGAGTGGTTACAGCCGCCGCCCGCTCTGCGCGAGCGTGTGTCCTCTCGCATCAAAGTCTTGGCCCGGCTCGATATCGCCGAGAAGCGTTTGCCGCAGGATGGGCGCCTGCGCCTGCCCCTGCCCTCGGGGCGGTCGGCCGATTTGCGCATCAGCACCCTGCCGACCGTCCACGGTGAAAAGGTGGTGGTGCGCTTTATCGATGCAGCGCCGGATCGGCTGGAGCTCCGGGCTTTGGGTTACGAGGCCGAGCAGGAGCAGGCGTTGGTGGAGGCCCTGTCGCGCCCGTACGGGATGGTGCTGGTCACTGGGCCCACCGGCGCCGGCAAGACGCTGTCCATGTACAGCTGTCTGCAACAACTCAATCGGCCGGGCATCAATATCTGTACCGCAGAAGATCCCTGCGAAATCAACCTCCTGGGTATCAATCAGGTCAGTATTCACGAGAAAGCGGGCCTGACTTTCGCTTCGGCCCTGCGCGCCTTCTTGCGCCAGGACCCCGATGTCATCATGATCGGCGAGATCCGTGACCTGGAAACTGCTGACATGGCTCTCAAGGCGGCTCAGACCGGGCATCTGGTGTTTTCCACCTTGCACACCAACGATGCCCCGTCCACCTTGCTGCGTTTGCGGCAGATCGGAGTGGCGCCCCACAACATTGCCGCCAGCGTGGTGCTGGTGACCGCGCAGCGTTTGCTGCGTCGCCTATGTGTGCACTGCCGACAGCCGGTGATGATGTCCGAGACCTGGTTGCGCCAGGCCGCCTGCCCACCGGAGCTGTCCGGGGCCGATGGGCCGATCTTCGGTCCGCGCGGTTGCGCGCTCTGTCATGGGGGCTATCTGGGACGCGTAGGCGTGTTTCAGGTGATGCCGGTCAGCGCCGCCATGGGCGAAATTGTCCTGCGTGAGGGCAGTGCCGCTGAGATGTCGCGACAGGCTGTGGCTGAGTCGGTGATGAGCTTGCGGCACGCGGCGTGGCGCAAAGTTAAACTGGGGTCGACCAGCGTTGATGAAGTGCTGGCCCACACCCATGCTTAGTCCCGACTCTGCCTTTGCTTGCGGCCCGGCGCCGGGCGGGGGCTGCGCATGAGTGCTTCACGGCGCTTGTCGGCCTCGCCCTTGTCTTTCGACTGGACCGGGCGCGATGCACAAGGCCGGCTTCAGCGCGGCCGCAGCCAGGCCGGAGGAGACAACCAGTTGCGCGCCTTGCTGCGCAGACGCGGCCTGCACGCCATTGAAGTTCAGGTCGTGCGTCGGCCGCGTCAGCGCAAGCCCTCGGCCGCCGATATCGCCCGATTCACCCGACAGTTGGCCGCCTTGCTGCGTGCCGGCTTGGCCCTGGTCGATGCGTTGCACATGTTGGTGCGCACGCAGGAGCAGGCCAGCTTGCTGCCAATACTCGAACAAATCAACGCCGACCTGCAAGATGGGCAGTCCCTTTCCTCGGCCCTGCAGCGCCACAACACGGTGTTTGGCGACCTGTACATTGCGCTGGTGCAGGCCGGGGAGCTCAGCGGCCGGCTCGATCTGATGCTCGAACGGCTCGCCACTCATCAAGAGAAGACACAGGCGCTGGCGCGCCGCGTGCGTTCGGCCCTGACTTATCCGGCGGTTGTGCTCTCGGTGGCCGTGGCTGTGTTGGTGGTCATCATGGTGTTCGTGGTGCCGGCGTTCGAAAATGTGTTTGCTGCTTTCGGCGCTGAGCTTCCCTGGGCTACCCAGTGGGTGATTGGCGCCAGTCGAGCCCTCGTGCACAACGGTCCGCTGCTGCTCGGTGCGGCGCTGGCCTTGGTGGGGTCGCTGTTGTGGGCCTGGCGGCGCAGCCCCGTTTTCGTTCAGCGGCTTGATGCGTTGCGCTTGGCTTTACCGGTTTGGGGTCGGCTTTTGCAGGAGGCGGCGCTGGCACGCTGGAGTCGTACCCTGGCGACCTTGTTGGCCGCCGGATTGCCCTTGGCGCAGGCCCTGCAGTCGGTACGAGGCACTTGTGGGCACCGCGCCCACGCAAGGGCTACGGAACGGCTGGCCCAGGAAATTGAGCGTGGAAGCAGCCTGCATGCGGCCCTAGCACGGGAGCCCTGGTTTCCGCCTTTGTTGCAGCAGATGTGCGCCGTCAGGGAGGAGTCGGGCACGCTGGATCATTTGCTGGAGAAGGTGGCTGATTTTCAGGAGGCCGCACTGGATGAGCGCCTTCAGCGCTTGGCCTCGCTCATCGAGCCGTCGACTGTCTTGCTGCTCGGTCTGGTCGTCGGTGCTCTGGTCTTGTCTTTGTACCTGCCGGTCTTCCAAATGGGGCAGATCGTCTGATGAGCCAGTCTCTTGTACTCACCGGCGCCGCGTTGCTCGGTTTGCTTTTGGGCAGTTTTGGTCAGGTCGTGGTGCACCGTCTTCCGCGCATGATGGAGCGGCAGTGGGCGCGTGAAGCCAGGGACTGGCTGGCCGAAGTCGAAGCCTCGGCCCCGCCGCCGCAGGACAGCGCGCCCTACAACCTGGCCCGGCCGGGTTCGCACTGTCCGGCTTGTGGGCATCAGCTGCCCTGGTACGAAATGATCCCGGTGCTCAGCTACCTTTTTTTGCGGGGCCGATGCAGCGCATGTGGGCAAGCCATAGGCTGGCGTTCGCCCCTGCTGGAACTGGCGGTGGCCGGCTTGTGCGTGGCGTGTGTCTGGCGCTGGGGGCTGCAAGTGCAGGCCCTGGCCTGGGCCGGCGTTGGCTTTGTCCTGCTGATCCTGGCTTGCATCGACTGGGACACCCAGCTGCTGCCTGACAGTCTGACGCTGCCTTTGATTTGGTCCGGACTGATTGCCACGGCTGTGGGTTGGACCGGGCTCGATTTACAGGCTTCGCTTTGGGGCGCAGTGGTGGGTTATCTTCTGCTGTGGGGGGTGCACCAGATGTTCCTGGCGGTCACCGGGCGCCAGGGCATGGGTCAGGGTGATTTCAAACTCCTCGCCGCCCTGGGGGCCTGGTTGGGGTGGCCGGCGCTTTTGCCCTTGGTGCTCATCGCCTCGGTGTCGGGTTTGGTGCTGGGTGTGCTGCTGAGGGTGTCGGGACGCTTGCAGCCCGGTGAGCCCTTGCCGTTCGGGCCTGCCCTGGCGGTCGCCGGCGGCTTTCTGATGTTCTGGCCCGAGCGCTTTGACGCCTGGCTCTGGTTTTGAAGGAGCCGCGGATGCAGCAAGACAAGGTGTTTCGGATCGGACTGACTGGCGGCATAGGCAGCGGCAAGAGTACGGTGGCCGCTGCCTTGGTCGGGCTGGGCGCGGCCGGGATCGATGCCGATGCCATCGCCCGCAGCCTCACTGCCGCGGGCGGTGCGGCGATGCCCGCGATCGCGCAGACCTTCGGGGCGCAATACATTGACGCCGATGGCGCCCTGAACCGGCAGGCCATGCGCGACTTGGCCTTCACCGATCCGCAGGCCCGCAGTCGTCTCGAGGCGATCGTTCATCCGCTGGTGTCGCAGCACACCGAGCGGCAGGCGCAGGAGGCCTTGTCAGCCGGTGCCGTCTGCCTGGTTTTTGATGTGCCCTTATTGGTCGAGTCCGGTCCGCGCTGGCGCGGCCGGGTCGACGCGGTCCTGGTGGTCGATTGCACCGTTCAGACGCAGATCGAGCGGGTCATGACCCGCAGCGGCTGGACGCGTGAGGCGGTCGAACGGGTGATTGCGCAGCAGGCTTCCCGCGCGCATCGGCTCGCGGCCGCTGATGCCACCTTGTTCAACGAAGGCATAGGGCTCGAGGCCTTGCAGCAGCAGGTGGCGCAGGTTTGGCGACACTTCGGGCTATCATCCCGAGATTGAGTCGATCGGCCTCGGGGCGTTTTGCCGTGATCCAGTACGAATTTCCATTCAACGAGCGCATCCGGACCTACCTGCGGCTGGAACACCTCTTTTTCAGACTCGGTGACCTGATGGGCCGCAATTCGGCCACCGATCATCACTTCGCCATCACCACCCTCTTCGAGATCCTGGAGGTGGGCGCTCGCTCCGACTTGCGCACGGATGTGCTCAAGGACCTGGACAAGCAAAAGTCCCTGGTCGCCGGTTACCGAGGCAATCCCGCTATTTCTGAGAAGGCGCTCGAGCAGGTGCTCGGCCAGCTCGATACCTGTCTGAGTACCCTGCGCGACCAGCCTGGCAAACTCGGCCAATCGCTGACCGAGGTCGACTGGCTCATGAGTTTGCGCAGCCGGGCCAACATGCCGGGCGGCACCTGTGAGTTTGATTTGCCGGCCTACCACGCCTGGCGGCACAAGGATGCGGCCGATCGGCGCGCTGATTTGAAGCGTTGGATCGAAGGCCTACTGCCGCTGGCCGAATCGGTTGGGCTGCTGCTCAAGCTTCTGCGCGATTCGGGCGTACCGCAGAAGGTCTTGTGCGCTGGGGGGCACTACCAGCAGAACTTGCCTCAGGGCCGATCTTTTCAGCTGATGCGACTGCGTATTGATCCTGCACTGGGTTTGTTTCCCGAGGTGAGCGGCAACCGGCTCGTGATCTCGGTGCGCTTGATGACGCTGGTCGACGGTCAACGCGTGCAATCCTCGAGCGAGGATGCCCCTCTGGAAATCACGCTCTGTTCCTGAGCGTCAGCGCTGGCTCCTGCGTGTTTCCATGACCCGTGCTCCCGACGCTTGCCCCCCCGCGCGCAAGGTCAGCTGCCCGGCCTGCGGGGGAGTCAGCCTCTACGGCAGCGAGAATCCGCACCGCCCTTTTTGTTCGGCGCGTTGCAAGGGCCTTGATCTGGGGGCCTGGGCGAGCGAACAGTTCCGGCTGCCGGCGCAGGTTCCGTCCGAAGAGACGGGCGAGCCGCCCGCGCAATAAGCCCCTTGAGGGGGCGCATCGACGAAAAAAGCCGCGAGGCTTGGCGCCGCGCGGCTTGCGGGGGGCACTACCGCCCTTAGTTGGGGGTGAGCAACTGCTGCAGCTCGCCGCTTTCGTACATCTCCATCATGATGTCCGAGCCGCCAATAAATTCGCCTTTCACATAAAGCTGTGGAATGGTGGGCCACTGACTGTAGTCCTTAATGCCCTGGCGGATGGCATCGTCTTCGAGCACATTGACGGTCAGCGGCTTGTTCACGCCGCAGGCGCGCAGGATCTGTATGGCCCGGCCAGAAAAGCCGCACATCGGAAATTGGGCCGTCCCCTTCATGAACAGAACCACCTCGTTGGCCTTGACGAGCTCATCGATGCGTTGCTGGGTGTCGCTCACGGTCTTACCTCCACAAGAAGGCGCTGATTATCAGGCTTGTGGCCGGGCGGGGCACAGTCGGCTCAGGTTTGGGGTCTTTGTCCACCGGTACAGCGCTCAATGCCCGCCAAATCGGCCCGTGTTTGCACATTTTTAAAGCCGGCCCGGATCAGCAGTCCGCGCACAGCTGCGGCCTGCCTGTGGCCATGCTCGAGCAGCAGCCAGCCGCCGGGTGTCAAACGAGAAGGGGCCTGAGCGATCAGCGTCGTCAGCGCATCAAGGCCGCCGGCTCCGGCGGTCAGGGCCTGGGGGGGTTCGTGTCGCAAGGCGGGCAGGTGCGGGTCGCCTTCGGCGATGTACGGCGGGTTGCTCACGATCAGCTCGAACGGTCCGGCCACGCCCTCCAGCCAAGATGCTTCCATCCAGGCAATGCCCAGGCCCAAGCGCGTGCCGTTGGCGCGCGCCACAGTCAGGGCTGCGCTGCTGGTATCGAGGCCGCTGACGGCCCAGTCGGGCCGCTGGTGCTTGAGGGCCAGGGCCAGCGCCCCGCTGCCTGTACCCAGATCGATCGCCCGAGTCTGTGGGGACAATTCCAGATCCAGCGCCCAGTCGACCAGGGTTTCGGTGTCGGGTCGGGGTACCAGAACCCGCCGGTCCACATGCAGTTCGAGACCATAAAACTCCTGCCGTCCGGTCAGATAGGCCAGCGGCTCGCCCCGGTGGCACCGCTGGCACAGCCTCTGGTAGCGGTGCAGTGCCTGGTCCGTTACTGCGTCCTCGTCGTGGGCGATCAGCCAGGCCCGGTCGTGCCAACGACCGAGTGCATGCAGAAGGAGCAGGTCGGCCTCGCGCCGCTCCACGCCCGCGCCTGCGGCCCAGGCCAGCGCCTGGCTTACTTTCACGGACCCGCCCCTTCGAGCTCGGCCAGCAACTCGGCCCCGCGCGCCACCTGCAGCGCTGCGATCACTTCCTCAAGCTGGCCTTCGAGGATCAGCTGAAGTTTGTAGAGCGTCAATCCGATGCGGTGATCGGTCAACCGTCCCTGCGGAAAGTTGTAGGTGCGGATGCGGTCGCTGCGATCGCCGCTGCCGACCAGCCCTTTTCGCAAAGCGGCATCCTTGGCGGCCCGTTCGCTGCGATCGCGCTCGCGGATGCGGGCGGTCAGTACCTGCAGGGCTTTGGCTTTGTTGCGGTGCTGGCTGCGATCGTCCTGGCATTCGGCCACGATGCCCGTGGGCAGGTGGGTGACCCGCACAGCCGAGTCGGTTTTGTTCACATGCTGACCGCCGGCTCCCGAAGCGCGAAAGGTGTCGATGCGCAAATCGGCCGGGTTGAGGTCGATGGCGGCGGCTTCATCGGGCTCCGGCAGCACGGCCACGGTGCAGGCGCTGGTGTGTATGCGGCCCTGTGCCTCGGTGACCGGCACTCGCTGAACCCGGTGGCCGCCCGACTCGAAGCGCAGCTTGCCATAGGCGCCGGTGCCTCGCTCGTCGGGCGGGGCCTCGATGCGCAGCACCGCCTCCTTGTACCCGCCAAGCTCGGCCGGAGACTGGCTGATCAGTTCGCAGCGCCAGCCGCAGCGCTCGGCGTACCGGCTGTACATGCGCAGCAAATCGCCGGCAAACAGCGCCGATTCATCGCCACCCGTGCCGGCGCGGATTTCGAGGAAGGCCGCGCGTGCGTCGTCCGGGTCGCGCGGCATGAGCATGAGTTGAAGCTGGGCATCGAGCTCGGCAATGTCGGCCTTCGCCGCGCTGACTTCTTTGGCCGCCAGATCGCGCAGCTCTGGCTCCTCCAGCATGGCTGTCGCTTGCACCAAATCGTCCTCGCGGCGCTGCAGCCTCTGGTAGTGCCCGACCACCGCCGCCGCCTCGGCGTGCTCGCGCGAGAGTCTTCGATAGCGTTCCAGATCGCTCACCACATCGGGCGAGGCGAGCAGGGCGTCGAGCTCCTGCAGTCTTAGCAGTTGGCGGTCGAGGCGGGAGCGAAGAACTTCTTTCATGGCTTGGCGGGGCGGCGGAGAGGGGAGCGTGGCTCCCGGGCAGTCGGTGGATTGGCGGCCTGTGCGGCTGCCGGCTGCGGTCGGCGCTAGAGCCCGTGAGGATCGCGCTGCCCGCGCAGAAAAAGCCGACTCACCGAGTGGGCGGTGCTCTCGAGATGCTCGCCTTGGCTGCCGTGCAACTCGGCCATCGCCCCATGCAGCATTTTTTGTGTCAGTCCTCTGGACAAGGCCTCCAGCACCGCCTCGACCGACTCGCCTTTGGCAAGCATCTTGCGGGCCCGGGCCAGCTCGAGGGCGCGCCACTGATCGGCCTGGGCGTTGAGTTGCTGGATCAAAGGCACAGCGGCCCGCTGCTGCATCCAGTGCAGGAAGTTTTGCACGCCTGCATCGATGATGACCTCGGCCTCGGCCACCGCCGCTTGCCGGTTGTCCTTGCCCACCTGCACCACACGGGCCAGATCGTCAAGGGTGTAGAGGTAGATATCCTGAAGCTTTTTGACTTCGGGCTCAATATCGCGCGGCACGGCCAGGTCGACCATGAACATCGGCTGACGCCGCCTCTGTTTGAGCGCGCGTTCAACAGCGCCGAGTCCAATGATGGGCAGCGTGCTGGCGGTGCAACTGATGACCGCGTCGAATTCTCCGAGGCGAGTGGGCAATTCAGCCAGTGCCATGACTTCGGCGCCAAAGCGGCCCGCCAGTTTTTCGCCGCGCTCGAGGGTACGGTTGGCGATGGCCATCGATTGAGGGCCCTTGGCAGCGAAATGCGTGACCGCCAGATCGATCATCTCGCCGGCGCCCACGAACAGCACGCGGATCTTGCCCACATCCTCAAAGATTTGTCCGGCCAGCCGCACCGCAGCCGCGGCCATGCTGATGCTGTGCGACCCCACCTCGGTGCTGCTGCGCACTTCTTTGGCCACGGCGAAGGAACGCTGGAACAGTTGGTGCAAGGTGGTGCCCATGGCGCCGGCCTCGTCGGCCACCCGCACCGCCTCTTTCATCTGACCCAGGATCTGTGGCTCGCCCAGCACCATCGAGTCCAGGCCGCTGGCCACCCGAAAGGCGTGCCGCGCCGCATCGCCGTCGTGCAGCGTGTAGGTGTGTTGGTGCAGGGCATCGGCAGAGACGCCACCGCTCTGAGCCAGCCAATCGAGGGTGGGCCGCACCTCGGCCGACTCGCCGGCGCAGTAGATCTCTGTGCGATTGCAAGTGGACAGCAGGGTCGCTTCGGGTTGGCGCCTCAGGGTCGAGCGCAGGCCTTGCAGGGTGGGCGCGATCTGATCGAGCGCAAAGGCAAATCGACCCCGCAGGTCGAGCGGCGCCGTTTGATGATTCAGCCCGAGGGCCCAGACAGGCATGGGTCGATTATAAATTTGGCGCAACTTTCGGCAAATTACGCGTCCAGACATGTCAATTTAAATTGACATCGGCAAAGAGAAATAAGGGTATACCCTTTGTTTTGGCGGGACCAGCCCGGTTTCTGGTTCGCTGCGCCGGCCAGGGCGGCTGCGTTCTAATGGAGCTCTTGCGCGCTGCGTGGCAATCGACTCTGCCTGTTCATGACGGCCTACTTGCTTACTGTGCACCTTCTTAATTTGCTCGCGCCGGCGGTGGCGCTGGCTGCGCTGATGGCGGTGTTGGCCCCGCGCTTGCCCGGTTGGCGGGGCGTACGCCCCGCAGTGCCGTCCTGGCAGGCTCGCTTTGCCTGGGGCCTGCTGCTCAATGTGGCGGTCATCGTGGCCGGATTGCTGATGGGCTCACCCGGCAAGATACAAACCTACGCGGCGATGCTGATGGCGTCGGGCCTGGCGCATTTCCTGATGCTGCGAGGTTGGCGCCGCTAGCCCCCGGGTTTTGCCATCGGACGCGGCGGGTCTCTGCGGGGACAGGCTGGGCCCAAGAGGGGCCCTGCGGTAACATCCCGATCAATCTCTGCCCTGTCGAAAGCTCGCCTGTCCCGCCGGGCGCGAAAGTTCGCCAACCCGTCCTATGAATGCCCCCGCCTCGCCCCATCTCCTGAGCCCGCCTGATGTCCACCTGGGCGCTGCGGTGGATGAGCCGGGCTCAAGAATCCGCGAAATTCCTTACAACTACACCTCGTTTTCTGATCGCGAGGTGGTCATTCGCGTGCTCGGGCCGGGTGCCTGGGACCTGCTCAACCGCTTGCGTGATGAGCGCCGCACCGGCCGTTCGGCCCGCATGCTCTATGAGGTCCTGGGTGACATCTGGGTGGTGCAGCGCAACCCTTATCTGCAGGACGACCTGCTCGACAACCCCGACCGCCGGCGCCTGCTGGTGGAGGCCCTGGAGCACCGTCTGGGCGAAGTCCAAAAGCGCCGTACCCCCGAGCAGGATGCTGATCGCGACCGCATCGTCGGGCAACTCATGGATCTGGCCCGTGCGGCAGTCGAGCGCTTTGCCAATGCCTTCGAAGAGCATGCGCAACTGCGGCGTCGTACCGAGCGCAAGCTGCGCAAGTACACCGACAAAGATAACATCAAGTTCGATGGGCTTTCGCGTGTCTCTCATGTCACCGATGCCACCGATTGGCGGGTCGAGTATCCCTTTGTGGTCCTCACGCCTGACACCGAGGTCGAGATGGCTGGCCTGGTCCAGGGGTGCATTGAGCTGGGTCTGACCATCGTGCCGCGGGGCGGCGGCACCGGCTATACCGGCGGGGCCATTCCGCTGACCTGGAAGTCGGCGGTGATCAACACCGAAAAGCTCGAGGCGATGAGCGAGGTCGAACTGGTCGCACTACCCGGCCTTACTGATCCTGTGCCAACGGTCTGGACCGAGGCGGGCGTGGTGACGCAGCGGGTCGCCGATGCCGCCGAGCGCGCCGGATTCGTTTTTGCGGTCGACCCCACCTCGGCCGAAGCCTCCTGCATCGGGGGCAACATCGCGATGAATGCCGGAGGCAAGAAGGCCGTGCTTTGGGGAACGGCCCTGGATAACCTCGCTTCCTGGCGCATGGTCACGCCCGATGCGACCTGGCTCGAGGTGGTGCGCATTGGCCACAACCTGGGCAAGATCCACGATGCCGACATGGCCAGCTTTGAACTGCGCTACTTTGAGGCTGATGGCAAGACGCCGATCCGTACAGAGCGCCTGGACATTGCGGGCAAGACCTTCCGCAAGGAGGGGCTGGGCAAGGATGTGACCGACAAGTTTCTTTCGGGGCTGCCGGGCATTCAAAAAGAGGGGTGCGACGGCCTGATCACCAGCGCCCGCTGGGTGGTGCACCGCATGCCCGAGCATGTGCGCACCGTTTGCCTGGAGTTTTTCGGTCATGCGCGCGATGCCGTGCCCAGCATTGTTGAGATCAAGGACTTCATGTTCGCCGAGCAGCGGCGTGGCGGGGCGATCCTGGCCGGGCTGGAGCACCTTGACGACCGTTATCTCAAGGCCGTGGGCTACACCACCAAGGCCCGTCGCGGCGGCTTGCCCAAGATGGTGCTCATCGGTGACATCGCTGGCGACGATGCGGACGCAGTGGCCCGCGCCGCCTCCGAGGTGGTGCGCATTGCCAATTCGCGCAGTGGCGAGGGCTTTGTGGCCATCAGTGCCGAGGCGCGCAAGAAGTTCTGGCTCGATCGCAAGCGTACTGCCGCCATCAGCCGTCACACCAACGCCTTCAAGATCAACGAAGATGTGGTGATTCCTCTGCCGCGCATGGCCGAGTACACCGACGGCATTGAGCGGATCAATATTGAACTGTCGCTGCGCAACAAGATCCGACTGTGTGATGAGCTGCAGACCTTTCTTGACCGCGGGCACCTGCCGCTGGGCAAGTCCGACGACGCCGGCGAAATTGCACCAGCAGACCTGCTGGAGGATCGGGTAGCGCAGGCCCTGACGCTGGTGCGGCAGGTGCGCGCGCAGTGGCATCAGTGGCTCGTCGATGTGGAGGTCTTGTTCCCGCGCTTGCAGGATCACACCTTGCGCGCCAGCTGGAAGACGCAGTTGCGAGAGCCCCTGCAGTCGATTTTTTCGGGAGCAGTTTTCGCCCCCATCTTGGAGGAGTGCCAGGCCATACACCGGCGGGTGCTCAAGGGGCGGGTCTGGGCAGCCCTGCATATGCACGCTGGCGATGGCAATGTGCACACCAATCTGCCGGTCAACAGCGACGACTACGAAATGCTGCAGACTGCCCATGAAGCCGTGGCGCGCATCATGCAATTGGCGCGCTCTCTTGATGGGGTGGTCTCGGGCGAGCACGGCATTGGTATCACCAAGCTCGACTTCCTCAGCGACGAGGAGCTCGCCCCTTTTGCTCAATACAAAAAGCGCATTGATCCGCAGGGCCGCTTCAACAAGGGCAAGTTGTTGCGGCACAGCGACTTGCCGGCCGACCTGACCAATGCCTACACGCCCAGTTTCGGACTGATGGGCCACGAATCGCTGATCATGCAGCAGTCCGACATCGGAGCGATCACCGATTCGGTCAAGGACTGTCTGCGCTGCGGCAAATGCAAGCCGGTTTGCGCCACGCATGTGCCGCGCGCCAATTTGCTCTACAGCCCGCGCAACAAGATTCTGGCCACCTCGCTACTCGTTGAGGCGTTCCTCTACGAGGAGCAGACGCGGCGCGGTATCTCGATCAAACACTGGCACGAGTTCGAGGATGTGGCCGACCACTGCACGGTGTGTCACAAGTGCCTCTCGCCCTGCCCGGTGAATATCGACTTCGGCGAGGTGTCGATGAACATGCGCAACCTGCTGCGCAAGATGGGGCAAAAATCCTTTCGGCCCGGTCACGCGGCGGCCATGTTCTTTCTGAACGCCACGCAGCCCGAGACCATCAAGCTTATGCGCAGCGCCATGGTCGATGTCGGTTTTCGCGCTCAGCGCCTGGCCCACGACCTTTTGGGCAAGGTGGCGCGCAAGCAAACTGCCAAGCCGCCGGCTACGGTCGGCCCCGCCCCGGTCAAGCAGCAGGTGATCCACTTCATCAACAAGAAGATGCCGGGGGGTCTGCCCAAGAAAACGGCGCGGGCCTTGTTGGATATCGAGGACCGGGTTTATGTCCCCATCATCCGAAACCCGCAGGCCACCACCAGCGAGAGCGAGGCGGTGTTCTATTTTCCCGGCTGCGGCTCCGAGCGTCTGTTTTCGCAAGTGGGATTGGCCACGCAGGCCATGCTCTGGCATGCGGGCGTGCAGACCGTGCTGCCACCGGGCTATTTGTGCTGCGGTTATCCGCAGCGAGGCAGTGGCCAGTTTGACAAGGCTGAGAAGATCATCACCGACAACCGGGTGCTCTTTCACCGGGTGGCCAACACGCTCAATTACCTGGACATCAAGACGGTCGTGGTCTCGTGTGGCACTTGCTATGACCAGCTGCAGGGATACGAGTTCGACAAGATCTTCCCCGGCTGCCGCATCGTGGACATCCATGAGTACCTGCTTGAAAAAGGCGTCAAGCTCACGGCCGGGGCGGGCTACCTCTACCACGACCCCTGCCACAGCCCCATGAAATTGCAGGACCCGATGAAGACGGTCAAGGCATTGGTTGGCGATAAGGTGCTCAAGAGCGAGCGCTGCTGCGGTGAGTCCGGAACTTTGGGCGTGACGCGTCCCGATATTTCCACCCAGATCCGCTTTCGCAAGGAAGAGGAGCTGCGCAAGGGCGAAGCGGCGCTGCGCGAAGGCGGGGCCGTGCCGGCGCAGGGGCCGCTCAAGATTCTCACGAGCTGCCCCAGTTGCTTGCAGGGCCTGTCGCGCTACAGCAATGACCTCAACAGCGGCTTGCTCGAGGCCGACTACATCGTGGTCGAGATGGCCCAGCAACTGCTCGGCCCCGATTGGTTGCCCAGCTATGTCGAAGCGGCCAACCGCGGCGGCATCGAGCGGGTATTGGTCTGAGCCGGGGCGATCGGCGATGACGCGTGAGGCACTGAGCAGGGCCGGTCTTCAAGCCGACACCCCGTTTCCGCTGGCCCTGACCTTGCACGGCCGGTCTCGCGCCCTGGAGCTGACCTTTTCGGACGGCGCCACATTTCGCATTTCTTTTGAGCTGATGCGTGTCTACTCTCCTTCGGCCGAGGTGCAGGGCCACGGCCCCGGCCAGGAAGTGCTGCAGACGGGTAAACGCGAGGTGGACATCGTCGAGATCGAGCCGGTGGGTAACTACGCGGTCAAGCCGCGTTTTTCGGATGGACATGACAGCGGTTTGTTCACCTGGGCGTACCTGTACCAGCTCGGCCGCGACCAGGATCGTCTCTGGGCCGACTACCTGCAGCGCTTGCAGCGTGCCGGTGTGGACCGCGATCAGCCCATGGGTGCCGCAGCCGGCGGTCAGTGCGCAAGCCATTGAGACGCCAGCCAGGTCAGAGGCGCCAGAGAAGTGGGCGCCGCCCGGGTGCGATCGGCCCTCGGCCCTGGCTGGTGTCCCTGTCGTGCCTACAATGAACCGACCTGAAAGTTTCCATCGATGACCACCACCCATTTCGGCTACCAGACTATCGACGAGCGCGAAAAGGCGCGGCGTGTGCGGGGAGTTTTCGATTCGGTGGCCTCCAATTACGACCTGATGAACGACTTGATGTCGGCCGGTCTGCATCGCGCCTGGAAGGCCTACACCGTTCTTGTGGCCGATGTCCGCCCCGGCATGTCGGTGCTCGACATTGCCGGCGGCACCGGGGATCTGGCGCTGGCCTTTGCGCCCAAGGTCGGCCCCAACGGAACGGTGATCCACACCGACATCAATGTGGCCATGCTCGAGCAGGGACGCAACCGCCTGCTCGATGCCGGGGTGGTATTGCCCACCGCAGCCTGCGATGCTGAGGCCCTGCCGTTTGCGGACGCTCAGTTCGATCGGGTGAGCGTTGCGTTTGGTTTACGCAACATGACCCGCAAAGACAAGGCCCTGGCCGAAATGAACCGCGTTCTCAAACCCGGCGGGAGGCTTCTGGTGCTCGAGTTCTCCACCGTCGCCCGGCCCCTGCGCAAGGCGTACGACTGGTACTCTTTCGAGATCCTGCCCCGGCTTGGTCGCTGGATTGCCGGCGATGAGGCCAGCTACCGTTATCTGGCGGAGTCAATCCGTATGCACCCGGATCAGGAAGCCCTCAAGACCCTGATGCAACAAGGCGGTTTTGCCCATGTGGACTATCACAACCTTACTGGCGGTGTGGTTGCATTGCATGTTGGAATCAGGTGTTGAAACAATCCGTCGTTAGCGCGCTCTTCTGAGCGCCAGATCTCACCGTTTTTATTTGAGGGGATAGTCACCATGAAACTCTGGTCCGCTTTGTTTGCCGGCATCCTGACGCTCACCACGGTCTTCGTCGCCACGGACGCGAACGCCAAGCGTCTCGGAGGCGGGCAGTCGGTCGGCAAGCAATCGTCCAATGTGACCAAGCGCGAGGCGGCGCCGGCGCAACCGGCCCAGGCGACGCCAGCCACGCCCGCGGCGCAGCCAGCGGCGGCCGCTCCGAAGAAGCCTTGGGGCGCCATGCTCGGTGGCCTGGCCGCTGGCCTGGGGCTGGCCTGGCTGGCGCACAGTCTGGGCTTTGGCGAGGGTCTTGCGCAGTTCCTCATGATCGCGCTGATCGCCTTGGCCGTGATGGTGGTGGTGGGCCTGGTGCTGCGCAAGGTGCGCGGCGGCCGACAAGCGGCTTCCCCCTACGCCTTGCAGGGCGCAGGCGGCGCTCCCTCTGTGCCGCATTACAACCCCAGCCATGTGGGTAACGACGCCTCTGCGCGTCCCTGGGAGCGTCAGACAACCCAATTTGACGGCTCGGCTTCGGCCGGCTCCATGATCGGCTCTGCGCTGTCGGGTTCGCAGTCGTCCTGGGGCGTTCCCGCCGATTTCGATGTGGACGGCTTCCTCGGCGCGGCCCGAGCCAACTTTGTCTCGCTGCAAGGGGCCTGGGACCGCTCTGACATCGCCGCACTGCGTGCCATGATGACCGATGACATGTTGGCCCAAATCCAGGCACAACTGGCCGAGCGTGAAAGCCATACGGGTGGCGCTGCCAATCTGACCGAAGTGGTCTCGCTCGATGCCGAATTGCTGGGCATCGAAGAGCTCGACGATGTCTTTATGGCCAGCGTTGAGTTTTCCGGGTTGATCCGTGAAGACCTCTCATCGGGCCCCAGCCCCTTCCGCGAGGTCTGGAACATGACCAAGCCGCGTCACCGCTCGGGTGGCTGGCTGGTGGCAGGCGTGCAGGCCCTGCAGTAAGTCTTTGAGCGGACGCCGGCCCTTCGGGCTCGCGTCCCCCGTTTGAGTGGCCGCCCCGCGCTTTGATGAGCGCCCGGGCGGCTCTTCTTTTATCCGTCAAAATCGGACCCATGAATTCCCCGCCGCCCATCGCCTTCCTGCAATCCTTGTTGCACACCGGGCTTGAACGCCTGCCAGCGCCCCAATGGCTGCTTGAGGAGCTGCGCCTGCGACTGGTGCTCCTTCTCAACCATATCCTGATGCAGGAACCCGAAGCCCAGGCCCGCCTGGCCCGAAGGCAGACCAGTGTCTTGCTCGTGCGCTGGGGTCTGTTGCAGCTGCGCTGGCGCATCACCCCGGCGGGCTTGCTCGAGTCCGGCCGGGATGAGCAGGCGCCCGACCTGGTGATTTCCCTGGACGGCCAGGATCCATTGGAGGTGCTGCGTCAGGTGGCGCAGGGCGAGCGACCGGCGGTGCAGATCGAGGGGGATGTGCAGTTGGCCGCCGAGGTGGCCTGGCTGGCCGAGAACCTGCGTTGGGATCTGGAGGAGGACTTGGCTCGCCTGCTCGGCGATGTGCCGGCCCACACCCTGGCCGATGCCGGGCGTCGGGTGGTGCAGGCGCTGCGCGGGTTCCTGGCGCGCTCGCCGGCGCGGCCCGGTGCTCAGGGACTTGGGGCGGGCGCATGAGGCGCCTGCTGCGTGGGCTGTTCATAGTCTGGACAGTGCTGCGTTTCGGTCTCGATGAGCTGCTGCTCTCGAGCTTTGAGCACCCGGTATTGCGGCGACTGACTCGCCTGGTCTCGCTCGGGCGCAACTTACGGGCCCCGCGTGGAGAGCGTTTGCGTCTGGCACTCGAGAGTCTGGGTCCTATTTTTGTCAAGTTCGGGCAGGTACTTTCGACCCGGCGCGACCTCTTGCCTGCCGATGTGGCGGACCAGCTCGCCCGTTTGCAGGACCGGGTGCCGCCCTTTGATTCGGAGCGCGCGGTCGGGATCGTCGAGCAATCGCTGGGCCGGTCGTTGACCGAGTTGTTTGCCAGTTTCGAGCGCCAGCCGGTGGCCAGCGCTTCGATCGCGCAGGTGCATTTCGCCACCCTGCACGGCGGCCGACCGGTCGCGGTCAAGGTATTGCGGCCGGGTATGTTGTCGGTCATCGAGAAAGACCTGGCCCTGATGCACATGATGGCTGGCTGGCTCGAGCGTTTGTCCGCCGATGGTCGGCGCCTCAAGCCCCGTGAGGTGGTGGCCGAATTCGATACCTATCTGCACGACGAGCTGGACTTGTTGCGCGAGGCGTCCAATGCGGCGCAGTTGCGACGCAACATGCAGGGCATGAACCTGGTACTCATCCCTGAGATGGTTTGGGACTTTTGCACCACCGATGTTCTGGTCATGGAGCGTATGAACGGTGTGCCGATCAACCAGATGCAGCGTTTGCGCGAGGCCGGGGTGGACATCAAGAAGCTGGCCCGCGATGGGGTGACCATCTTCTTTACCCAGGTTTTTCGGGATGGGTTTTTTCATGCGGACATGCATCCGGGCAATATCCAGGTCAGTCTGGATCCGTCTACATTCGGGCGCTACATCTCCCTCGATTTCGGTATCGTGGGTACCCTGACCGAGGTGGATAAGGAGTATTTGGCACAAAACTTCACCGCCTTCTTCCGGCGCGATTACAAGCGGGTGGCCGAGTTGCACCTGGAGTCGGGCTGGGTGCCCGCGGGCACCCGTGTCGATGCGCTCGAGGCTGCGATACGCTCGGTCTGTGAGCCTTATTTCGACCGGCCCCTCAAGGAGATTTCGCTGGGTCTGGTGCTGATGCGGCTGTTCCAGACCTCACGGCGCTTTCAGGTGGAGATCCAGCCCCAACTGGTGCTGTTGCAAAAAACCCTGCTCAATATCGAAGGGCTCGGCCGCGATCTCGACCCGGACCTTGATTTGTGGACCACTGCCAAGCCCTTCCTGGAGAAGTGGATGGTCGAGCAGGTCGGCCCGGCCCGGCTTTGGAAGCAGCTCAAGGCCGAGGCGCCGATGTATGCCAAGCTGCTGCCGACCTTGCCGCGCCTGCTTCATCAGGCGCTGTCGCGGCCGCCGGCGGGTTCGCTGCAAGGGGTGCAGGAACTGCTGGCCGAGCAGCGGCGAACCAATCGCCTGTTGCAGGCCTTGCTGTACGGCGCTGTGGGCTTCTTCATCGGTCTCTTGACCATGGTGCTGGTGCAGGTCTCGGGTGGGGTCTGAGGGCTTACGACGAGCCTCCCCCCGCTAAACCACCCTGCTGCCTATAATCTCGAGTTTTTTGCACGCCTGAGTCCGCGGTGTTCGGGCGGCTGCAGGGTCTTGCGGTGCAAGGCCCTTTTCTCCTTTGTTCCTCTGTCATGCCGATATACGCCTACAAATGCGAGACCTGCGGGCACGCCAAGGATGTGCTGCAGAAGATCTCAGACGAGCCCCTGACGCAATGCCCGGCCTGTGGCATGGCCACTTTCACCAAGCAGGTGACGGCCGCGGGCTTTCAGCTCAAGGGTTCGGGCTGGTATGTCACCGATTTTCGTGGGGGTGAGACCGGCGCGTCCGCCGAGGGCAAGGACAAGTCCCCCGAGGCCAAGGACAAGCCGGCCGAGACGGCCGCTCCCGCGGCCGCAAGCCCTGGTCCTGCGACCCCCGCGTCCGCACCGGCTCCTGCGCCCGCACCGGCTGCGGCCAAGGTGGAAGGATGATGGCCGCCTTGCGTCGCTGGTTGCTGGCGGGCTTGCTCGTCTTGCTGCCCCTGATGATCACCATCTGGATCATCAACTGGATCATTGGCACCCTGGACCAGACGCTGCAGATCCTGCCGTCACAGTGGCAGCCTGACCTCCTCCTGGGCATCCATATTCCGGGTTTCGGGGTCCTGCTGGCTTTGGTCATCGTTCTGGTTATTGGTGCCGTGACCAGTAACTTCATCGGTCGCCGGCTGATGGGCTGGTGGGACTCGCTGTTGGGGCGCATCCCAATCGTTCGCTCAATTTACTCGAGCGTCAAGAAGGTTTCTGACACGCTTTTTTCCGAGAAGGGCAACGCCTTCCGCAAGGCCTTGCTGGTGCAGTGGCCGCGGCCGGGCGTGTGGACGATTGCCTTCCTCACGGGTACGCCCGGCGGCGATGTGTCGCGTCATCTCACCGATGACTACCTGTCCGTCTATGTGCCGACCACCCCCAACCCCACTGGCGGCTACTTCGTCATGCTCAAGCGTTCGGACTGCATCGAACTGGACATGACGGTCGATGAGGCTCTGACCTATGTGATCTCCATGGGTGTGGTGGTGCCCGGCTCCAATTCCGCCAAGGCTTGATGAACCTGTTCGGCGTTTGGACCCGGTGGTCTGCGCCTTTCTTTTGCGAGTGACTATGTCCAAGGATTCCAGCGCCTCCCAGATGCGTTCCCACTATTGCGGTCTGGTGACCGAAGCTTTGCTCGGCCAGACCGTCAGCCTGTGTGGATGGGTCAATCGCCGACGCGATCACGGCGGCGTGATCTTCGTCGATCTGCGCGACCGCGAGGGCTCGGTGCAAGTGGTCTGTGATCCGTACCGTCCCGAGATGTTCAAGGCGGCCGAGAGCCTGCGTAACGAGTTCTGCATTCAGGTCAAGGGGCTGGTGCGCTCGCGCCCGTCCGGTACCGAAAACGACAATCTGCGCAGCGGCCGCATCGAGGTGCTTTGTCACGAAGTGGTGGTGCTCAATCCCTCGGTCACCCCTCCGTTCCAACTCGATGACGACAACCTGTCGGAGACCACCCGGCTGACGCACCGCGTGCTTGACCTGCGCCGCCCTTACATGCAAAACAACCTGATGCTGCGCTATCGGGTGGCCATGCAGACGCGACAGTTTCTTGACGCCCACGGATTCATTGACATCGAAACCCCCATGCTGACCAAGAGCACGCCCGAGGGCGCGCGTGATTACTTGGTGCCCAGTCGAGTCAACGATGGCGAATTTTTTGCGCTGCCGCAGTCGCCCCAGTTGTTCAAGCAGCTGCTGATGGTGGCCGGCTTTGATCGTTACTATCAGATCACCAAGTGTTTCCGCGACGAAGACCTGCGCGCTGACCGGCAACCCGAGTTCACCCAGATCGATATCGAGACCTCTTTCCTCCCCGAGCAAGACATCCGTGACCTGTTTGAGCGCATGATCCGCGACATCTTTCGCGCTGTCATGAAGGTGGACCTTGGCAATTTCCCGGTCATGCCCTTCGCCGAGGCCATGCGGCGCTTTGGTTCGGACAAACCCGACCTGCGCGTCAAGCTCGAACTGACCGAGTTGACCGACCTTATGAAGGATGTCGACTTCAAGGTCTTCAGTGGGCCGGCCACTACGCCCGGGGGCCGGGTGGTGGCCCTGCGCGTACCCGCAGGAGCTGAGCTTAGTCGTGGCGAGATCGACGCCTACACCGAGTTTGTCAAGATCTACGGGGCCAAGGGCCTGGCTTGGATCAAGATCAACGATGTCACCAAGGGCCGTGATGGCTTGCAAAGTCCCATCGTCAAGAACATCCACGATGCTGCGATCGCGGAAATCATCCAGCGCACTGGGGCGCAAAGCGGCGATCTGATTTTCTTTGGCGCCGACAAGGCCAAGATCGTCAACGACAGCATAGGTGCCCTGCGACTGAAGGTGGGGCACAGCGATTTCGGCAAGAAAAATGGCCTGTTTGAAGCCGGTTGGCAGCCGCTGTGGGTGATCGATTTCCCGATGTTCGAGTTCGATGAGGAGGCGCAGCGTTGGACGGCGGTGCACCATCCCTTCACCGCGCCCAAGGACGGCCACGAAGACTGGATGGACAGTGATCCGGGCCGGTGCGTCGCCAAGGCCTACGACATGGTGCTCAACGGTTGGGAGCTCGGCGGCGGCTCGGTGCGTATTCACCGCGCTGATGTGCAGAGCAAGGTGTTCGAGGCCCTGAAGATTGGACCGGAGGAGGCGCAGCTCAAGTTCGGCTTCCTGCTGGAGGCTCTGCAGTACGGAGCGCCACCGCATGGGGGACTGGCCTTCGGCCTGGACCGCCTGGTCACCCTGATGACCGGAGCCGAGTCAATCCGTGATGTGATTGCCTTCCCCAAGACCCAGCGAGCCCAATGTCTGCTCACCCATGCGCCCAGTCGCGTCGACGAGAAGCAACTGCGTGAACTGCACATACGGCTGCGCAATACCCAGCCGGCCTGAGTGGCTGTGGGCTGGCTCTGCCGGCCCGTCCCCGCTGGTGTGTCCGGCCTGAAGTCGATGGCCTACAAGCAGCCGATCTCCGTGCTGGTGATCATCCACACGGCCTGCGCACAAGTGCTCCTGATCGAGCGTGCCTCGCAGCCGGGCTTCTGGCAGAGCGTGACCGGTTCGAAGGAGCCCGGGGACATCGACCTGTTGCACACCGCCGTGCGCGAAGTGGCTGAGGAGACGGGTATTGCCGCCGACACCCAGGATCTAAGGGATTGGGGGATCAGCAATACCTATGACATCTATCCGGCTTGGCGTCATCGTTACGCCCCCGGCGTGACGCGAAACACCGAACATGTGTTGAGCCTTTGTGTGCCGGTGGACACGCGGGTGCGG
>Ga0194133_10002942_pt1 | contig 25059 bp, 1 predicted proteins | sample TA2KigOf40mmetaG_FD_155448 | JGI IMG/M metagenome (GOLD analysis project Ga0194133, IMG submission 155448) | Freshwater microbial communities from Lake Tanganyika, Tanzania - TA2015055 Kigoma Offshore 40m | ecosystem: Environmental > Aquatic > Freshwater > Lake | place: Tanzania: Lake Tanganyika... | reverse complement strand
GTTGCTAAAACATAATTTGATGTTTCTCCAATTATATCTCTATTATTTATAGTAAATTTGAAATCTTCATTTTGTTGTGATACTATATTTACATTACCTCTTACTTCTACTAAATTATTAGCAGAAGGTACTATACCACCTATACCAACACTTCCATCTGTTAAAATAGTAAATACTTCTGAAGTGCTATTAGAAGCATTAAATATGCTATATGAAGAATTTAATTGTTTGACATTTAAAGCAGACCCTAAACCTTTATTCTCTACTTCAAGTTGTTCAGTAGTATAAATATCTGTGTAAAGAATAGTTTTTTCTCCATATATTATCAAATTAGAAGCTGTTAGATCTCCAATAATTTCTAAATCATTTTGATATTTATTATTAATAATAAACTTATTAATAGTTCCATCTGCAATATTATCAGCACTTAAATCTGTTATTCTCTTAGAAATTACATTACTTGTTGCTAATAAGTAATTTGTAGTATTAGCAAATTTAGTATCATAGTCAGTATTCAAATAATTGCTTGTTGCTAATAAATAATTTGTAGTATTAGCAAATTTAGTATTATAATCTGTATTCAAGTAATTACTGGTTGCTAATAAGTAATTTGTGGTATTAGCAAACTTAGTATCATAGTCAGTATTCAAGTAATTACTGGTTGCTAATAAGTAGTTTGTGGTATTAGCAAACTTGTTATCGTAATCAGTATTCAAGTAATTACTGGTTGCTAATAAATAATTTGTGGTATTAGCAAACTTAGTATTATAGTCAGTATTTAAGTAATTGCTTGTTGATAAGAGATAATTAGTAGTATTAGCAAACTTAATATTATAATCTGTATTCAAGTAATTACTGGTTGCTAAAAGGTAATTTGTAGTATTAGCAAATTTAGTATTGTAATCAGTATTCAAGTAATTACTGGTTGATAAGAGATAATTTGTAGTATTAGCAAATTTAGTATTGTAATCTGTATTCAAGTAATTACTGGTTGATAAGAGATAATTTGTAGTATTAGCAAATTTAGTATTGTAATCTGTGTTTAAGTAGTTACTTGTTGCTAATAAGTAATTTGTGGTATTAGCAAACTTGTTATTATAATCAGTATTCAAGTAGTTACTTGTTGCTAATAAGTAATTTGTGGTATTAGCAAACTTGTTATTATAATCAGTATTCAAGTAGTTACTTGTTGCTAATAAGTAATTTGTAGTATTAGCAAATTTAGTATTGTAATCTGTGTTTAAGTAGTTACTTGTTGCTAATAAGTAGTTTGTGGTATTAGCAAACTTGTTATTATAATCAGTATTCAAGTAGTTACTTGTTGCTAATAAGTAGTTTGTGGTATTAGCAAATTTGGTATTGTAATCAGTATTCAAGTAATTACTTGTTGCTAATAAGTAATTTGTAGTATTAGCAAACTTATTATCATAATCTGTATTCAAGTAATTACTGGTTGCTAAGAGGTAATTTGTAGTATTAGCAAACTTGGTATTGTAATCTGTGTTTAAGTAGTTACTTGTTGCTAAGAGGTAATTAGTGGTATTAGCAAACTTATTATCATAGTCAGTATTTAAGTAATTGCTTGTTGCTAAAAGAAGATTAGTAATATTAGTAAATTTACTATCAGAATCTGTATTTTGATAATTACTTGTATCAATAATATATTTTGTAATATTAGCAAACTTAGCATCATAGTCAGTATTCAAGTAATTACTTGTTGATAATAAATAATTAGTAGTATTAGCAAACTTGAAATCATAGTCAGTATTTAAGTAATTACTGGTTGTTAATAAGTAATTTATAGTATAATTAATATTATTAATCAACTTAGTATCATAGTCAGTATTTAAGTAATTACTTGTTGCCAAGAGGTAGTTTGTGGTATTAGCAAATTTATTATCATAATCAGTATTCAAGTAATTGCTTGTTGCTAAGAGGTAATTTGTAGTATTAGCAAATTTGGTATTGTAATCAGTATTTAAGTAATTGCTTGTTGCTAATAAGTAATTTGTAGTATTAGCAAACTTAGTATCATAATCAGTATTCAAGTAATTGCTTGTTGCTAATAAGTAATTTGTCGTATTAGCAAACTTAGTATCATAATCAGTATTCAAGTAATTACTGGTTGCTAATAAATAATTTGTGGTATTAGCAAACTTAGTATCATAGTCAGTATTTAAGTAATTACTGGTTGCTAATAAGTAATTTGTGGTATTAGCAAACTTGGAATCATAGTTAGTATTTAAATAATTACTGGTTTCTAAAATAAGATTAGTAATATTAGTAAACTTACTATCAGAATCACTATTTTGATAATTGCTTGTATCAATAATATATTTTGTAATATTAGAAAACTTGATATCATAATCAGTTTTCAAATAATTACTTGTCGCTAATAAGTAATTTGTAGTATTAGCAAATTTGGAATCATAATCAGTATTCAAGTAATTACTTGTCGCTAATAAGTAATTTGTAGTATTAGCAAATTTAGTATCATAGTCAGTATTCAAATAATTGCTTGTTGCTAATAAGTAATTGGTAGTATTAGCAAACTTATTATCATAGTCAGTATTCAAATAGTTACTAGTTGCTAAAAGGTAATTAGTAGTATTAGCAAATTTAGAATTATAATCAGTATTTAAGTAGTTACTTGTAGATAATAGAAAGCTTGTAGTATTAGCAAATTTAGTATTATAATCAGTATTCAAGTAGTTACTTGTTGCTAATAAGTAATTAGTAGTATTAGCAAACTTGTTATTATAATCTGTATTTAAATAGTTGCTTGTTGCTAATAAGTAATTAGTAGTATTATCAAACTTAGTATTATAATCAGTATTTAAGTAGTTACTAGTAGATAATAGAAGACTTGTAGTATTAGCAAACTTAGTATTATAATCAGTATTCAAGTAATTACTTGTTGCTAAAACATAATTTGATGTTTCTCCAATTATATCTCTATTATTTATAGTAAATTTGAAATCTTCATTTTGTTGTGATACTATATTTACATTACCTCTTACTTCTACTAAATTATTAGCAGAAGGTACTATACCACCTATACCAACACTTCCATCTGTTAAAATAGTAAATACTTCTGAAGTGCTATTAGAAGCATTAAATATGCTATATGAAGAATTTAATTGTTTGACATTTAAAGCAGACCCTAAACCTTTATTCTCTACTTCAAGTTGTTCAGTAGTATAAATATCTGTGTAAAGAATAGTTTTTTCTCCATATATTATCAAATTAGAAGCTGTTAGATCTCCAATAATTTCTAAATCATTTTGATATTTATTATTAATAATAAACTTATTAATAGTTCCATCGGCAATATTATCAGCACTTAAATCTGTTATTCTCTTAGAAATTACATTACTTGTTGCTAATAAGTAGTTTGTGGTATTAGCAAACTTGTTATCGTAATCAGTATTCAAGTAATTACTGGTTGCTAATAAATAATTTGTAGTATTAGCAAATTTAGTATTATAATCTGTATTCAAGTAATTACTGGTTGCTAATAAGTAATTTGTAGTATTAGCAAATTTAATATTATAATCAGTATTTAAATAATTGCTTGTTGATAAAAGGTAGTTTGTGGTATTAGCAAACTTAGTATTATAATCTGTTTTTATTAATTCATTTGATGTTAAAATATTAGTATATATATCTGTATTAACAGAACTTATATTTTGCCCTAATGTTTCCAATCTGTTATTAATAATATAATTAATATTACTATTTACTGAAAAAATATAATTACTTGTATCGGCTATAATATCCCTACCATTTTTAATAATTACTCCTCCAATATTTATATTATTAGAAACATTTATATTTCCATCTTTACTTGCTGATAATATATTATGATTACTACTGCCAGAAGCACTTATTATATTGAATATCGAATTTGAACTTGATAATATCCAGCCACTATTCGAACCTTGCCCAAATATTCCTGAACCAGTTTTTAATTCTATATTTACACTACTATTTTCATTATCTCGTGGATCTTCCAATCGAAGAGAAACATTTGAATTTACCAAATGAATTCTTGCTTGTGGTTTTGAGATACCATAACCTATATTTAAGATATTCATATTATTTTGCATATTTGTATCTATATTATTGATAGATATATATAATAAAAAAAAATTATATATTAATATTAACTTATTACATATTTGATGTTGTATAAATATAAATAGCAATATTAAATACATCATTATTATATTTTTTAACTATCTATATCTATAGAAATATTTGATGTATCTATAGAAATATTTGATGTATCTATAGCAATATTTGATGTATCTATAGAAATATTTGATGTATCTATAGCAATATTTGATGTATCTATAGCAATATTTGATGTATCTATAGAAATATTTGATGTATCTATAGAAATATTTGATGTATCTATAGTTATTATATTAGATGAATTTACCAAAATTAAATTAAGTGATACATCATTATTTTCTCTAATATTATTAATATTATTTAATTCTTCTAATGAAATATTTGTAATATTTGTTGAAAGTGTATTCATATTATCTTCAATATTAGGTTCATGTTCTTTTGTAATATTTTCTATTTTTTTTCCTATATTTTCTATTTTTTTTCCTATATTTTCTACTTTATTTATTAATTCTTTTACAGCACCAAATAATGTATAATCTATTTGTGTTGTATTTAATGTTAATAAATCAGGTATTAAGTTGTTTTTATCAATTATTCTATTTATTTCAACAGCTTTAGGATATAGATTTTGAACTTCTTGTGCTATAAATCCTAATTGATTTTTATCATTTGTTATAATATTATTATTATTCAAATTAAATCTATATAATTCAATATTTTTCACATTCTCTAAACATTTTTTGTAAGAAGCTTTGACAATATTTTCTTTAATTCTTTTATCTGAAACGATTGTCCATTTTGTTTTTGTACTTGAAGTATATGCTGTTGCTGATGTATATATATATCCGTCAACATGTAAAGAATATTCTGGTAATTTAGTTCCAATACCTACATTTCCCATATGATAAACATTTAAATTAGATGAATTATATGTCCATTGGGCACCTATAGTGTCTTTAACAGGATTTAATAATTGATATCTTAATTCTAAAGAAGACATAGGCATTTCATATCCATAAATATACCATTCATCAAAATTTAATAGATTTCTATTACCTATTGTAGCATTTACTACAAGTCCATAGTAAGAATAATATCCATTTAATAAGATATTTGTTTCATTGTAATAAAGATTTAGATAAGTTATATCAGTTCTATTTATTAATTGTACCCATGTAGAACCATTGTTTGAACCATATATTCTAAAATTACGAGGAGAACCATTCGTAACATCTGGGCGTTGTTTAAACATATATCTAGTCATTCTAATCGCAACTGGAAGTTGAATAGTAACCCAATCTCCAGAATATCCTCCTAATGAATCAGTACCAATATATATACCTGTTGTAGTATCATATTTAGTTACTTCTTCCCAATGCCCGCCTGTTGTATTATTTTCATTAAATAATTGAAATGGTTCAGTTGTATCTCTAAATGTTGAATATTTTACATTATATAATCCATTACCATAAGATTGTCCTGATATAAACATACTTGAAGTTGTAAAATTTCTTAGAGGAGGATACATTCTTTCTTCTGGAATATTATATGTAAATGTATTTGGTTTTTGTAAATATTGTCCTTCTTTTGGAGTTATAGAAGAATAGAATGTACCAATATTAATATTATATTTGCCTTGAACTAATGAAAACGCACCTGTATTATTTACATCAACTAAAGTTTTAATAGGAAAATTAATTTCATAATTTTGTGGAGGATGTGTTTCAGTTGTCATACCTGTATTTCTTACTAATATACATAATCCACCATCTTTTGCAATTGCTGGATATGACCAATGCGTACTTGTATATGAGTTTTCTCCATAAAGTATTAAATCCCCTCCAGCTTCTGGATTATTCACAGGTGCTGTACCATGTGATCTTAATCCTATCCATGGATCTTCGTTATAATTTGTTCTATTATACCATGTTGCTGAATAAGGATTTGGAGATATTGATGATCTTAATATAATTCGTGATGCACCATCATAATTAGTTCCAATCGCTTGATCTCTTGTTACATGTAACCAGTATTTCATATTAAATGTAGCAAATACAAATTCATCATAAGTTCCAAAAGGAATAGTCCAAAAATTTGTATAATCATATGGTATTCCTACAGATGTTGTTCCTGCTAAATTATCATTAATAGGATACCAAGATGTAGATGTAGGTGGTAAATATCTAACAATTTTCCATTTACCGCCTCCTGTAACACCTCCAGTATAATATTGAGCCATATATTCATTATATGTTGTTTTATCAAATAAATAATTAAAATTTATTTTTTTATGTGTAATACCATCTAAAGAACTTATATTAATATTTCCCTTTATTTTAATAATTACTATGCCGCTACCGCCTTTTGTACCAGCCGTTCTTTCCCAATCACCACCTCCGCCACCACCTCCTAAACCATTTATACCATCTGTTCCGTTTTCATTATTAGCTCTAGAACCAAATCCTCCACCGCCAAATACTGTTATTTTATTTGTTAAATCTGCATCTTTATTAGTATTTACTCCTGCTGTTCCGCCACCAGCATAGAAAACTAATGTTCCTGTAATATTATTAGCTATACCTATACCTCCCTGTCCTCCTCTATAATATGCTGTAGTTGTGACTACCGATGAAAGTCCTGAAACAATTTCAGGATTATTTCCAATAGCACCAGCACCTCCTCCACCTCCTCCACTTCCAGAGTAATTTGCCAATGCTCTACCTCCTTTATTACCTTGTGTTGATGTATATGTTTGTTCTGTTGTAAAATCATGACCGCTTCCTCCGTAAGAACCTACTTGACCTGCTGTATGTGCTGGTGCTATACCACCATTTCCACCTCCGCCTCCTCCACCATAAGCAATATAATTTATATAACCTCCTATTAAACTTGAATTAAAACCTTGATTTGCGCTTGTCGATAGAGTAGCACCAGTGCCTCCATTTCCTACACTAATAGTATATGAACCACAATTTAAAAATATATTAGATAAATATACGTATCCTCCGGCACCTCCACCTCCAGCACTTCCACCACCACCACCGCCAACTATTAATATATCACATAAAGTATCTTGTTCAAAAACTTGCATATATGTTTCAGTATTTGAACCATTATTATTAAATGTCAATAAATTTTGCACTATTGGTGAATTTATATAATACTTAATTTTAATAATAACAATACCTGAACCACCATTACCGCCAGTACCGTTAGGACCGCCAGCAAAACCAGCACCACCACCTCCTCCACCTGTACCTGCTATTCCATTTGTTGCTGTGATAGCCCCTTTTGAACCAGCACCACCTCCGCCTAAACCACCTGTTCCGGCACTATTACCTGAACCACCAAAACTACCACCTCCTCCACCTCCTCCATAATAAACATTAGTTCCTGTTATTGATATTTGAGAACCATTTCCACCATTTCCTCCTATTCCAAAATTACTTACAACAGAAGCATTGTTACCTGCTGTTCCAGAACCTCCACCACCACCACCAGCATAATGTTGTTCGGCGCCTGCAGAAATAATACCTCCCGAATTACCATAAGTACCCGATGGAACATTTGTTGATACTGCTAAACCTGCTACTGAGCCTCCTCCACCACCAGAACCTCCGTCTTTATTTGAGTTTCCAGTTGATGTATCGTGATTTCCCGCCCCCCCTCCTTTTGCTAAATATATATTTGTTGAATTAAAAGTAATTCTACTATCTTCACCCCTATTTCCTTGACCCGCAGTTGCACCTCCTGTCGCTCCTGTACCGCCTTTTCCTACCCCTATTGTATAAGTACCCGCTGTTAGTGTTATATTTGTAGTATAAATAACAGCACCTGCACCTCCTCCTCCTCCATGTCTTGAACCACCTCCGCCTCCACCTCCAACAATCAATATATCACATACAGCATCTTGTTGAAATGTATATTGATATGTTGTTTGATTTTCATTTCCTCCACTATGAAGAAATTGTAATAAATTATTATCATTTAAATTTGCTATTTGTGTTCTATCATATAATCCAAATATATTCCACTCTGAAAATGTAAGATATGTATAATTGCCTATTAAATTATATATTACCATCGCAAAATATCTATATGATGCTGTATTTGCCGAGAAATTACCAAAATTAGTGTATTGATTATAATTATATATTAATTGTGATGTTTGAGAATGTATTTCAATCCATGATGAATGGTTGTTATCATTCCAACAAGCATTATTATTTGAAGCATATATTTTAAATGCGTTTGGCATAGCATTTAAAAAGTTTACACTAGAATAAGCAGCATTATCACGAGGTGCTATTCTCATACTATTTAAAACTATTGACCTTCCTAAATCAATATATATAACAAGACCATTAGCACCTTTAAATGACGTTGAACCTGTATAATTAAATGGAGATGAACTACTAAATAGTTGTGTACTATGATAATGATCAGGAGATACTATTAAATTATTAAATAAATAACATGTATTTCGTGTGTCAAAAATATTATCACTTGTTTTAGATATAACATTATAGCTATTATCAATCCAACTATCAGAATTAGTAGAAGGTGTTTCTGGATATTTTTTAGATAATATTTGTGCTGTTAGAATTTGTGATGTTACATCTATAATTGTTAATTTATAACGAATTATAACAATACCTGAACCACCAGCACCGCCATGGCGACCATTACCTGGATATGCTGAACCACCGCCGCCTCCACCGCCTGTACCATTTATTCCAACACTTCCTGTATTAGCCCAAATAGCACCATTTCCACCTCCACCTTGACCTCCAGTACCAGCTACTGAAAAATCACTAGCACTACCACCACCACCTCCACCAGCATAATAAATACTTGTACCTGTTATATTAATTTGTCTTCCTATACCACCATTAGCACCTCTACCAGTAGTAAAAGCGGAATCACCAATAGTACCAGCGCCGCCACCACCTCCTCCACCAGCATTATTACCATGTTGATTTTTACCAGCACCACCATTATTTCCCTGATTTGCAGTTCCAGTACCACCAGTTTGTCCTACAACAGCTGTTGATCCTGTAGCACCTGGTATCCTATTACCACCCCCCCCAGAACCTCCATTTCCTGGTACGCCATCCATTGAAGAACCTCCGCCTCCTCCTATTGCTATATATGTTCCAAAATTTGAATTAAAACCATTTTCTGATGATACACTACCTCCTTTACCAACATTAATATTATATGTACCTTTCAATATATTTTGATTTGTTAAATAAATCAAACCTCCAGCACCACCACCACCACCTGCCGTTTGTCCTCCACTTCCGCCTCCGCCAACAATCAATATATCACATTCTGTATCATCAAGAAAATTAACACTATATGATGTTTGATTTGATCCGTCATTTGTAAATGACAAATATTTATAGTCAGTACCAATTGATACATGAGTTATATTAGTTCCACTTGTAACAAAAGGATCTATAATATTTCTTGTAACTGATGTAACTGGAGGTATTACTGATTTATAACGGATTATAACAACACCTGAAAAGCCATTACCTCCTTTTGTAGTACCGCCATTAGCTTGTCCTCCACCACCCCCGCCACAACCATAAATAGTAGCATTAGTTCCATTTTTGTTATCAGTATTACCAATTCCTGCTCCTTCTGAACCTCCTGTTCCTACTCTTTGATTTCCAACTCCAGAACCAGATCCATTACCTGAACCACCTCCACCACCTCCTGAACCATATGTAACTCGTACTCCTGTAATTGAATTAGATAGACCTAGTCCTCCGTTACCAGCATTTGTTGAACTTGCATTAGTCCCTACATTCGTATATCCTCCACCGCCACCGCCTGCACCCCATTCATATCCAATACCTCCATTTTGTCCTTGACCAACTATACCAGTACCACCACTACCAGCACCTAAAAATTGCGAACCTCCACCGCCTGAACCTCCAGATATACCTTCTCTTATACCACCTGTAGCACAACTACCACCAGCACCTCCACCAATAGCAGTCAAAGTTGTAAAATTAGTACCACTAATAGATGAGTTTCCACCATTTGTACCACGTGTTCCAGAACCACCTATAGTTCCTGATGTACTAGCTATTCCACCATTACCTACCATTATAATGTAGGTTCCATTTAAAGTTACATTTTCTGAGAAAATTACACCACCACCACCTCCACCTCCGCCTCTATCATTACCACCAGCACCACCACCAGCAACTATCAAAATATCACATAATACATTTTGTTGAATATTTAATGTATATGTTGTTTGATTTTCACTTCCTCCACTATGAGTAAATGTCAATAAATTATCATTTAAACTAGTTACATAAGGTTCTATTAGTATATTACTTGTGGCAATAGTAGTATTATAATTTAAATCAATATTCGTATTTTCAAATAATTTATTATATAATATATCATTATTTGAAGAAGTAGTCGTAGTTGCTGTATTAATATAAGCATATGATTGTGTTATTTGTTTTATTATTACTATACCCGAACCACCTTTTTTACCATGCGTTGATTGATTTCCATTTGCTCCACCACCACCTCCTCCTGTTCCATTTACACCTTCTTGATTTGAACTACCGCCATTTCCACCACCCCCTTTTCCACCAGTACCGCCTGTTCCTTGTCCTCCACCTCCACCACCTCCACCAGCAAACCATCCGCTTACTCCATATGATATTCCAAAATAAGAAGACATATTTCTCCCTATTCCACCACTACCACCCTGTGATGCTGAAACACTAGCTTGTCCTTCACCACCAGCACCTCCACCTCCTCCTCCTGTTCTGTCACTACCACCGGGATGGTTTCCATCACCTCCTTTAAATCCTTGCCCAGGAGTACCTGCTCCTCCTGTTCTATTACCTGTCATATCATTACCTGTTCCTCCGCCAGAACCACCTGTACGCCCATTAGAACCTCCGCTATTAGCACCAGCACCTCCTCCAATTGCTGTATAGCTTCCAAAACTTGAATTTTTACCATTTTCAGCAAATGTATTTACATTAATTGTTGTTCCACCTGCTCCTCCTCTTCCTACTGTAATAGTATATATACCTGCTGATATTATAATATTTTCTAATAATATTAGACCTCCAGCACCTCCGCCAGCACCGGAATTCATACCGCCACCACCACCTCCAGCAACTATTAATATATCACATATAGTAGCTTTATCAAATACCTGAGTATATGTTACATTATCATTTGCTGTTGTATTTGTAAAAGTTAATATAGAATTTATAGATGTTGGTAAATTAACAATATTATAATTACCTCTAAGTATAACGCTTTTATTTTCTTTATTAACATCTATTGTTGTATTTACAGGAAAATTTATATTATATCTATTTACAATATTCGCATTTGATAATGTAATAATTAAATTTGCTCCTAATGTAGAAAATCCTTCTTCAACTCTCAATATATCACCAGGGACATATTTTTGCGTATATGTTTTAGTTTGATTTGCTGAACAAGAACTTTTAACTACACCATTAATATATAAATTAACTGTTCCTGAAGTATAACCATTATTATAAGTAACTGTTACTGTATCATATAGATAATTAGTCAAGGGCAAATGTATAAATCCTAATTTTTCCGAACCCCACCATATCATATCAGTTTGAAAAGTATCAAATGATGTTGTAGCACCTATACTTTTTGCATATTCTCTCCAATCTGTTAAATTATTAAATGGAGTAAAATCATATACTATAGTATCAGGAATATAATTAAAATTTAATTTTTTTTGATTATTTAAATCAATACCTGTATTATATTTTCTATATCTTAAAATTACTGTACCAGAACCACTAGTTCCGCTTGAATAAGCACCGCCTCCTCTATCTTTTTGGGCATGAATTTGTACACCTAAATGTATATTATTGTTAGTTGACTCAATTCCAATTATTTCAGCATTTCCTCCTCCTCCTGTAGCATATCCAAATAATGTATTTTTAATTTCTGGATTCCATCTTGAACCAGCACCTCCTCCTCCATATTCCATATTTGTTATCGCAGAAATAACTCCTCTACCTCCATTTCCTAAAAATGCTACTGTTCCTATCAAATAAGAGTTTCCGCCATTTCCTCCTAAACTTGCAGGAGAAGCACCCCCTCCAGCTCCTCCTGTAGCTGCATTATTATCTGTATTAATTCCGCCAGCACCAGATAAAGAGGTGTTCATAGAATATGGTAATCCATTGAAACGAACACCGCCACCACCGCCTTGAGATATTTGAGATATATTTGTTAATGGATTTACATATGTTTCTGTAGGAGGTGTAGGGGCAGAATTACCATTATACTGTCCTCCACCTCCTCCTCCTGCTGCTTTTATATTAATATTATTTCCTATAAAACTACTAGTTATTCCATTCGATCCATTTAATCCGTTATTACCTACAGAAGTTGCACCACCTCTTCCAACATTTATTACATAATCTCCTGCTGGAACATTAACATTTAAGAATTCTACAACAGCACCTCCGCCACCTGAACCACCAGCACCACCTCCACCACCTCCTCCTCCTACAACTAAAATATCACATATAGTATTTTCTGCAAATGACTTGTAATATTTAGCAGTATTTAAAGTACCTGTATAAGTGTAATTTTCATAAACATAACTATTATAAAAATTATCATTATTAACAAATGGTTCTAATAATAAATTACTTATTGGATTATAAATATTATATTTTATTTGCATAGTAGAAGTTGGAAATTTTGTTATTATACCGAGTTTTTGATTTTCTTTTGGAATTATTTGCGAATATAAAGAACTTAAATTTATGTCATATTTGCCTTTAAAAATATAATTTGGATTATCATTAATATTTGCTATTGTATCTACAGGAAAATTTATAGTATAAGTATTAATATTATTAACATAAGGAATATGATATAACATTGATACTTCTGTTAGTGATAATACCTTGTCATATATTCGAAAGTCATCTACATAAGAAAAGGTTTGTGTAGTTTGAATACTTCCTAAGATATAACTAAAATTATAATAACTTGTAATATTTGGGATTTTTGCTGTGATATTAATATTTTGATTGACATTATCAACGTAACATGTCCATACCCCTGTAGAACTAATACTCCAAACTATATGATGCCAAGCATTATTAATTGTTCCACTTCCAACACTTGCTAAATAATAATAATCTGTTGGTCTTGCGATATAATCTTTAATTACTAAAGTTAATTCATTATTAAGTCCAGTTCTTGCTATTCCAAATCTTCTTGTATTATTTGTATCGGTTGCTGTTTCCGAAAACTCGAATAAACTTCCCCAACTACCAGTAGAAGAACTCATATTATACCATAAACTGAATGATATGCCATTAGTATTATTTATAGTGTATAATTGATTAGTAAGACTTGTTGGAAATTGTATTTTTGCTTCTACTCCTTGTTCATAAGCAGATTTTCCAAATATTTTTTGATTAGAACTAAAAATAGGTGTAGAACCTGATGGTACTATTAAATTGTGTTTAGTAATTGTCGGATTGCTATCTAAATATCCTTCATTATTACCTTCATCGTCAAATTTATACCACGCTTTTAAATTTTCATTATCAGCAGGTATTTTAGAATATTCTGGAGAATTTATATTATATAATGTGGTAATTTCTGCTGTTGTTAATACACCTTTATATATACGAAAGTCGTCTATATATCCATTATTATGCCCTACTTGAGAACCTCCAAAAAATTCATTTGTAGTATATGAATAATTAGGTATAATACCTGAAGTGCTTTGATTAACATCTTCATAAGTTTGTAATACATTATCAATATATATAGCCCATACACCAGCAGTAGTAATAGTCCATACAAAATGATGCCATTCTCTATCTAATTTTCCTTTTCCAACATATCCATATGGAAATGTAGAACCATCTTGCATACCTACAAATAATCTATTAGATGATGCTATCCATGTAGTGGGGTCATTTGAAGAAGTTAAAATAGCAGACGTTGGTTGTTGCCCTATTATAATTCCTCTCTTATTGGTATCAGTTCCTACCATAAAACATAATATGTCTGCCCAATTATCTTTTTGATTTGTTATAGATAAATTAAACCAGAATGATAAAGAAATTCCTGTAGCTACATTTATTGCTCTTAATTGACTGCCAACTTCGTTTGGAATAACTAATGTAGAACCATTTGAACCATTTTCGAATGCCGCTCTTCCTAATACATATTTAATACGAGAAAATATAGGAATATTTCCAGATTTAGCTGTTAAATTATATCCATTTCCTGAACTATCGAGATAGCCTTCGCCATTTCCTAATTCATCAAATTTATAATGTATTAATAAACTTTTATCAACAAAAGGATAACTAGGAACATAATTAAACGTTAATAATTTTTGAGATACAGGATTTCCAATACTTGTTGCCGCACCAACATTAGATTTTATTCTTATTATTACTATACCTGAACCGCCATGTCCTCCATTTACATCTTCTATTGTTCCATCATCCCACTTAGAACCACCACCGCCCCCTCCTGTATTAGGTAGGCCATCTTGTGAAGCTATTTCTGTACCTCCATCAAAACCTCCATTTCCACCACCGCCTAATAATCCATTTCCACCATTTCCATATCCTGGATTACCCGCTCCATGAAATGTATTACCTCCACCACCTCCTCCAAACCACCCGCTATGCCCTACAGATGTTCCAAATGTCGAAGAAAAGTTTAAACCAGAACCGCCATTGCCGCCGCCAGTAGAATTTGTGAAATCACTACCTGCGCTTCCAGCACCACCGCCTCCACCCGAAGCGTGGTCAGGTGCTGACCCCGTTGTATTAGGTCTTCCCTTTCCCCCATTATTTCCGTAAGATGACCAACCAGTATATGTATTTTTATTGCTTACACCACCTAATCCTTGTGAACCAGAACTATTTGAATGAGAACCTCCTCCGCCACTTCCACCATTATTACCGTGTCTACCATTACTGCTAGCATCACGAGTACCTCCTCCACCTCCGCCTTTTGCTATGTACTCTACACCATTTATTGTTATAGAACTATCCTGTCCATTATTTCCATTTTGGTCGTATGCGTGTACACCTAGCCCTCCCTTTCCTACTTTTATAGTATAAGTACCAGCATTTAATAATAAATTGGTAGCAAATAAAATAGCACCGCCACCACCTCCACCTCCAAACTTTCCTCCACCACCTCCACCACCAACAACTAAGATATCACATAATACATTTTGCTCAAATGATATAGAATGAGATGTTTGATTTTCTGTTCCTCCGCTATGTACAAATGTTTTTATATCATATGATTCTTTTCCATAAATATACCATTCACCTATCGATAACCATCCATCAAGACCTACATTCCTATTAACAACTAAAGCAAGATATATATAATAGTTAGATGTTGATACTTTTTCTTCGTATTTACTTGACACATAATCAGCAACTACTAATGGATTTGATTTATTAACTAATTCAACCCAATTTATATTATCATTAGAACCAAATATTTTATATACTGCTGGAACTCTGGTAGTACCTCCTATATTACCTGCTTCAATAATATATCTTGTTAAATTAATTGGTACTGGTAATTGAACTTTCACCCATTCTCCACTATACCCTGCTAAACTAAATGTTCCTGTATATGTACCTGAAGGAGTACCTGCGTAACTTAACACTTGTTGCGTCCATCCTTGTGTTGTTCCATTAAATATATTAAATTTACTTTCATTAGTAGAATTATATTCAGAAGAAGATGTAATAATATATGTTCCATTGCCATATGATTGTCCAGATACAGTTGTCGTAGCAGCAGTAAAGTTTCTAACTGGCGGATACATTCTTTCAATTGTTGTAATTCCTGGAGTTACTACGGGTTCTATAATGTTTGTAAATTCATCTCCGTATAAATACCATTCGTCAAAATTTAATATACGACTGCTTAATGTAGAACCTACAACTAAAACAAAAAATGTATATTCAGAATATATATTAAAAACTATTTCTGTATATAAACCATTTATATAAGTAATATTTGAAGATGTTCTATCTATTAATAATACCCAATCAATATCATTATTACTTCCGTATATTCTAAATTTACCTGGAGAATTAGAAGAAAACCCTAATCGTTGTTTAATACTATATTTTGTTAATTTTATTGCTATTGGTAATTTAATTTTTAACCATTCACCATAATACAAACCATTATCAAAACTTTCAATTATTTTATTAGTAGGTACATAATTAAAAGATGTATTGTAATTAGTAATTGCCCAATTTCCGCCAATAGTATTACTTTCATTAAAGCAAAAACAAGGTAACGTATAATCTGCCGGTATAATTTGTAATTGGCCTGTATGAAATATTGAAGAACCAGTAACTACATATGTTCCATTTCCGTATGATTGTCCGCTAACTATAGTAGTAGTTGAAGTAAAATTACGAGCGAGAAGTGGTGGATACATTCGTTCATTAGCGTATTTATTAGTCTCCTTGATATTTGAATATTTTATTGTAATAAAATTTTTATTTTTACTATTATAAATAATATTATTATTACTTGCATTAATAATATTGCTAGTATTAAAAATACTATTAATAGTAGCAATAGTATTAGTATTTTCAATAATATTATTAGTATTTTTTCTAACTAATGCTGATGTATTAGATAAAGATATTATATATTCATTATCTAATGTTAAAATTTTATCTTCATTAATTTCTACTTGCGTTCCAGGTTCAAATGTAACAAAATGAGTATTTAAATATGTTTCAATAACTTCAAAATATATTTTTGCATAATCACTAGTGCTATTATCACCCCAACTTGGATATCCTAATGTTTCTGTATGAGATTTGCCTCTTATATGTGATGCATTATTTCCTATTTGAACCCAATCTTTACTATTAGCATATGCTAAATTAATAACAGGTGTCCAATAATCAAGATTATTCCATTGAGTAAATACATTTGGATAATTAGTTATATATTCTCTTAATTCTATTATTGTAGGAATTCTTCTACTATTTGCTATAGCTTCGTCGTAAGCTTCTTGCCACGAATAAGGACTTTCGTCTGTTCTGTAAGAAAATGTCAATAATTTAGGTGTTGTCGTGTCAAATACATCAAAATATATTTTTGAATAATCAGAAGTACTATTATCTCCCCAACCTGGATATCCTAATGTTTCTGTATGAGATTTGCCTCTTATATGTGATGCATTATTTCCTATTTGAACCCAATCTTTACCATTTGAATATAAAGGGTTAATAACTGGTGTCCAATAATCAAGATTATTCCATTGTGTAAAAACAGAAGGATAATTTGTAATATACATTTTTAATTCATTAATTGTCGGTAAGCGTCTTTTAATACCTATTGCTTCACTAGAAGCTTCTTGCCACGAATAAGGACTTTCATCTGTTCTATAATTAAATGTTAATTTGTTATAAGGTATTGTAGCAGGTATATCATTATCATATTTAACATATACTCCGCCAGTTACTGGAAGAAATATATATCCTCCCGTATGAGTATTTTGGTCAGCATATACTTGAGTACCTATATTAAGCCAAACACCATCAGTAGTAATATAATTCATCGGAATGTTAGGATCTGGTAAATCACCAAATGTCGATGTACGATTATATATAAATTGATCATACCAAGGACCATTGTAATTTGTAGAATTTTTAGCAGCAAAACCATATGGTCTCATAGTTGTTTTATAAGCATGAATATATGATGAATGATAATTATAAGTTGATGAAAAATTACTTGATCTTTTCAATTCACTTGCTTCAAATACCATCCACAAATCTTTATAATTGGAATTTATCTGACTAACATGAAGAACAAATAAATAAAATTTAACATTTGGTTCATTAAATTCAATTGCCCATTCATTATTATTGTCATTAGGATTTCCTATTGTAAATGTACCAGATATACTTGTGCTATTAAAAGTATTTCCTGAATAAGAATCAATTTTAGTAGCAGGTTTGTGTTTAATTTTAACCCAATTGTCCATTCCTGTCAAATAATTAATATATGCATTTTCATTATTTGTAAAATTTAATGTTTTATGGTTCAATGAATTTCTATCTTGTATTGAACAATTTAAAACAGAATTATTTATAAATGTTTTCATCTTAATAATAACTATACCTGATCCGCCATTTCCTCCATTTGCATCTGCACCTGTTGTTCCTCCTGCACCTCCACCACCTCCTAAACCATTTGTTCCATCTATACCATTTACACCTCCTGTTCTTCCGGCTCCTCCACCACCTAAACCACCACTTCCATTTGTTGTTCCTGTATTATTATCATCTGAAATACCTCCGCCGCCTCCAGCATAATATACATTTGTTCCTGTTATATTAATTTCTAATCCATTGCCTCCATCTCCTCCTTTTGTACTTGTTCCATTTCCACCAATATTTCCTGCTCCTCCACCACCACCTGAACTAAAAAAAGAACCATCTAAATAATCACCTCCGTTATTTCCATAACCATTCGTTGATGATATACCAGTAGTTGCTGTTTTTTGAGTTGCTAAACTTCCTATTGGCTTCCATCTTGCACCTCCTGCTCCTGAACCTCCTGTTCTATTATTTGAACCATTATATGCTGGCGATTGTCCTTGACCTGTAGCACCACCAATAGCTGTAATAATATTTGTAGAACCTAAATTAATAGTACTATTTTTTCCATCTTCTGTAGATTGAACCTGTTGTTGTGTTTGACCTATACCACCTTTACCAACAGATATAGTGTAAGTTCCTGCCATTAAAGTATAATTTGTTATATAAACTAACCCTCCGGCACCTCCACCACCACCAACTGATTTGCCACCTCCACCACCGCCAGCTACGACTAATATATCACATATAGTATTCTGTCCTATTGTAATGCTATGAGTTGTTTGGTTTTCACTTCCGCCGCTATGTAAAAATGTTTTTAATTCTTCTTTACATATAATTGTTCTTAATCTAACTATTACTATCCCAGAACCACCTACACCTCCTAATTTATTAGGATACCCTCCGGCACCTCCTCCTCCGCCTGTACCATTCATACCTGCGTCACCATTAATATTTGTATTAGCATTACCACCTCCACCTCTACCACCATTTCCTGGTATATCACTTGAGGTTGAAAGACCTGAACCTCCTCCACCACCTCCAAACCAACCATTATTACCTATGTTTGTTCCAAACAAATTACCAAAATATAAACCTATACCTCCATCGCCACCTTTACCCGTATATGTAGCATTATTTATATTTTGAATTGCGTCTTGACCTAACCCCCCAGCACCACCACCACCACCTCCTACCAATCCAGTTAAAATAATATTATTATCTCCTGTATAATTTTGCCATCCTCTACCTCCTTTATATGCCGAACCTCCTTGAATTGATGGATTTGTTTGGTTTGTCCTTTCGTTAGCATTAATATATCCAATATAACTACTACTATTATTCCAACCCATTCCACCACCCCCTGAACCAAATCTATTTGTGGTAATATTAAAATCAGATTTAGTAGTGCTAAATCCAGCCCCGCCACTTCCCCCATAAGCAATATAGTTACCAAATTCACTATCTATACCATTATTTGCTATAACATTTGTAGTACCATCTGTTGCTGTACCTGTAATAGTTCCTCCTTTTCCAACTTTAATAGTATAAGTACCTGAAACTAATTTTTGATTTGTTAAACACATTAAACCTCCAGCACCACCTCCTCCTCCTTGACGACCTCCTCCAGCACCACCTCCGCCAACTATTAATATATCACATATAGTATTTGGCCCTACATATAAATTATAAGTTGTTTGATTTTCAGCACCTCCGCTATGAGAATATGCTCTTATTTCCTCTGTATTTACAATTTTTTTAAACTTTATTATTACAATACCTGAACCACCATTACCACCCGAACCTTGTGTTATATTAGCACCGCCGCCACCTCCACCACCAGTACCTGATAATCCATTAGAACCATTTTGTCCTCTTGCTAAACCCGCATTTCCTCCACCACCTTGTCCTCCTCTTGAACTTGTCGAAGGTACTGAAGTAGTGCTTCCCCAATCAATAGAACCACCCCCGCCGCCAGCAAACCATCCAGATTGTCCAAATGTTGTTCCAAAGTAGGAACTCATATCTCTTCCAATACCTCCATTTCCAGAGTTTGCCGGACTTACACCTGTTAATCCATTACCTCCATTACCACCTGCTCCACCTCCACCAGCAGCATTAAAAGAACCTGATGTTGCTGTAGTACTTCCTCCGTTAAAACCTTGTCCCGAAGTACCTGAAGCACCTGTATTTGATACCCAACCATAATTACCTGAACCACCACCACCACTTCCTCCAGTTTTAGGATAATCACCTGTTTCGTTACCTGAACTTGCACCTCTTCCACCACCTAATGCCGTAGCTCCAGATAAACCTTCAATAGAACTAGAAAAACCATTTCCAGTATTATCTGGTCTTGAACCATATGTTGTAGCACCTACTCCACCTTTACCAACATTTATATTATATGTACCGGCATTAACAATAATATTTGTTAATAATAATAATCCACCTGCCCCTCCGCCCGCAGCTCTATCATAACCACCACCGCCACCACCTCCAACAATCAAGATATCACATATAATATCTTGAGAAATATTAAGATTATATGTTGTTTGATTTTCAGTACCTCCACTATGCGTAAATGTTCTTATTTCTTGTGGCGCTATAGCATTTACAACTTTTATAAATTTAATTATAACAATACCTGAACCACCTTTTGCCCCATTTTGATTATTAATTCCAGACGACCCTCCTCCGCCTCCGCCTCCACCACCTCTATTTGCAGCCCCAGCAACTGGAAAACTTCCAGAACCTTCAACAGCACCATTGCCACCACCATCGACACCAGAACCTGCCGTGCCACCTGTCCAACTACCACCTCCTCCTCCACCACCATAAGTAACATCAGTTCCACTAATCGAATTTGATAATCCAGCGCCACCATTTCCTGCTCCAGAAGATGAAGCATTCATACCATTCCCTACAGCACCTCCGCCACCACCTGATTTTGATTGTGTGTTATTATTTCCACCATTACCACTTACACCATTACCAGTACCTCCGCTATTACCTCCAGATATACCTCCAGCACCACCTCCTCCACCTCCTCCACTCGAATAATTGTTAGCAATAATACTACCTTCTGTTGGTGTCGTTGCCGGTGTTTGATTATATGAACCACCACCTCCACCTCCAGCAGCAAATAAATTAATAAATAATGTATTTGTAGAAGTTATTGAAGACGTATAACCATTATTTCCTCTATTATATGCACCACTACCGCCATTCCCTCCATCACCAACAGATATTGAATATATTCCTGCTTTTAAAGTATGATTTATTTTATATATAGCATCACCACCCCCACCTCCACCACCATAATTTCCTCCACCGCCACCACCTCCTACTATCAATATATCACACGCGACATCTTGCTCGATATTAATACTATATGTTGTTTGATTTTCAGTACCTCCGCTATGTGTAAATGTTCGTATTTCTTCTGTTTTAAAGGTAAAGTCTTCAAATATAACATTAGTATTCATAGGCTCATATGATAATGGTTGCTTAATTGTTTCATTCATTCCAATTGGTGTGTTTATAATATTTCCTGAATTATTTGTAGTGTCTGGAATATATAATTCTGATTTTACGCTTTGAATATCAAAATTACTTGTAGAATAATTAATATTTATATTTGAGCCATCTAATATAACTGGCATTATATAATGTTATTAAATATCTATATATATTCTGTATAAATAAGAATAAATAAAATACATAAAAATAAATACATTAAGATATTTTATATAGTATATTTGTTACATGCATTATTCGTTTTTAAGAGCATTAATTTCATCTTGCATATTTTCAATTTTCATAGTTAATTCTTGAATTGATTTAGTTAATAAGGGTATTATTGATATGTAATTTATACTATATAAATCAGCATTATTAACAGGTTCATTTACTATATATGGGAATATTTCTTTAAGTTCTTGAGCTATGAATCCATATGTTTTTTTATCATCATTATTTTGGTTCAATGTTAAATAAGAAACCGGTTTTAGTCTGTTAATATTATCTAAAGCATTATCTATATTTTCTATATTCTTTTTATTTCTATAATCACTTGTATGTGTTATATTAGTAGATCTTATTAATCCATCAACGTCTAATCTAAATAATGTATTTTGAACAGGAGTAATACCTATACCTACATTATTGTGAGCTATAGTTATTGTTGCGTCTGTTGGAGTATATGATATTCCATTATTCCATATTTCACTTGCTGTCCAACTTGAAGAAGTTAAAGGATAATTTGATGTATACGAACTATTTATAGTTGCTGGTCTATTTAAATATAATCTACCAAAGGTATTATTTAATTTAGATTTCCAGTATGCTGTATAATAAACTATCTCAGTACTATTTGGTAAATCTTCATAAGAACCTGTTACATTTATTATGGAATGTGAATATAAACTACTATCGGCACCCATATTATGAGAGATCCAACAAGGCGAACCTTCTAATCCTTCAGAATTAGAACCATTAGCATTTTCTACTAAAGTCCAGTTGCCAGTACTTCCTATTTTTCTATATAATTGTATTCCCCACCATTTGGAATTCTCAGCATAATCCATACCAATATGACAAGACATATTTACAAGTATTTTTGAAGAAACATGTGATGGTTTTATACTAACAATAAATCCTGTATTTATATCATTATCTATAGCAATCCATCCAGTAGTATTATCACTTTTTGTTTTAGTTTCTCTATATGTTTTATGTATTGTTTGAACTATCATCCCTTGAGTAAATTCTAAAACAAATGGTTTACCATTAATTCTATAATTAGATGCATTTAATGTACCATATACATCTAAAGTATGATTTGGTTTTGTACCAACACCTATATTTCCATCAGTACCATTAATTAGTAATCTGTCTTTTATTAAATTATTACTTCCAGAAGAAATTATATAGAAATTATTACTGTTAGACATTTTCCATCCTGTTAATATATTGCTTTGTATTTTATTATTAAGACCATTTATAAGTTCAATTGATGTATTTCCCTCAACATTATTTACCGGATCTTGTATTTTAATATTTGCTGAATTACCATATATATTTAATAAAGCATCTGTATTATAAGTTCCTATGCTAATGTTAGAATTAACAAATAAATTAGATGTTATTCTTACATCTCCTTTAACATCTAATAAATAATCTGGGATTAATATATTACTTCCTATACCAATTTTACCATCTTTTGTAATAATCATTTTTCTTACATTGCTTGTGTAAAACTGAAGTTCATCATTGTTAATTCCTGGTGATGTTTCAGCACTTATATAAGTATCATTATTAACATCTTTAACTCCTCCTAAAGATCCCCAGTTATTTCCAGGACCATAGCCTTCAAATTGAGTAGTTGTAGTATTATAGCGAATAGTACCAGCTACTAAATCAGCAGTTGCTGGACGTTCTAAAGTTGTACCACTTGGTATTTTAATACCATCACTAGTATTAATTTCTAAAAATACTCTTGGTTCATAAGTATTAATACCAATTTTACCATCTTTTTTAATAGTCATCTTTCTGATGTTGCTTGTGTAAAACTGAAGTTCATCATTGTTAATTCCTGGTTCTGTTTCAGCACTTATATAAGTATCATTATTAACATCTTTAACTCCTCCTAAAGATCCCCAATTATTTCCAGGACCATAACCTTCAAATTGAGTAGTTGTAGTATTATAACGAATAGTACCAGCTACTAAATTAGCATTTACAGGACGTTCTAAAGTTGTACCACTCGGTATCTTAATACCATCACTTGTATTAATTTCTAAAAATACTCTCGGATTGTCTGTATGAATACCTATTTTACCATCGTATTTAATATTAAATACAGAAGTATCTAAATTAGATGCTGAAAATATATTATTATTATTAGCAATTTGTTTTATGGTTACTGCTGAACCTTGACCATTATTTGTTACATTTAATTGTTCTGTTGCATATATATCAGTATTTAAAGTTGTAACAGATCCATGTATTATTAAATTAGATGCTGTTAATTGCCCATTTACATATAAATCCCTATTATATCTGTCATTAATAATAAATCTATTATTATTTCCATCTGCTATATAATCAGCATTTAAATCAGTTATTCTCTTTGATATTATATTACTTGTTTTTTCTACATAATTACATGTATCTTTTATTATGTCACGATTATTAATAGTATATATATATCCTGAAGAATTATTATCAACTATATTTATATTTCCATTTACATCAAGTTTACTTTGTTTATTTGGATTATTTACACCTATGCCTAATATACCATCATTTGTTAATGTGAATACTTCTCTTGAAAGATTTGAAGCACTTATGATATTACTTCCATTGATTTGTTTCATATTCATTAAGACACTTCGAGGTTCAGTAACTCCTAAACCAAGGCTTCCATCATTAGCAAGAGTAAATACTTCTCTTGAAAGATTTGAGGCACTTATGATATTTCTTCCATTGATTTGTTTCATATTCATTAAGACACTTCGAGGGTCAGTAACTCCTAAACCAAGGCTTCCATCATTAGCTAAAGTTAATACTTCTCTTGAAAGATTTGAGGCACTTATGATATTGCTTCCATTGATTTGTTTCATATTCATTAAGACACTTCGAGGGTCAGTAACTCCTAAACCAAGGCTTCCATCATTAGCTAAAGTTAATACTTCTCTTGAAAGATTTGAGGCACTTATGATATTGCTTC